>Ga0233434_1000123_pt1 | contig 101693 bp, 98 predicted proteins | sample SI_122_August201_4_FD_182738 | JGI IMG/M metagenome (GOLD analysis project Ga0233434, IMG submission 182738) | Seawater microbial communities from Saanich Inlet, British Columbia, Canada - SI_122_August2016_120_MG | ecosystem: Environmental > Aquatic > Marine > Inlet | place: Canada: British...
AGATGATTGTTGTTTTATATGAGTCGAGTCCCAAATATCGGAAATCACGGCGACCCCGAAGGCCCCCTGTTCCAGACATTCGGGAACGCGGTGCAGTGTTATGCCCCCTAATGCCAGTACCGGCAAGCGCACCGCCTGGGTGACTTGCTGGAGCAGGTCCAACCCTTGCGGCGGACCGTAATTGGCTTTCGAGGGTGTTTCGTAAATCGGACTGAACGTGATGAAATCCGCTTCCTGCTTTTCGGCAAGACACGCTCCTTCCAGTGAATGTGTTGAGACCCCAACGATCAAGTCGGGAAAATTATTTTTCACCTCATCGGCTTCTACGCTGGTTTCCGTCAGGTGCACACCATCGGCCCCTGCCATGACAGCAATATCGGCGCGGTCATTGATGAACAGTTTGGTGTTGTAACGCCCGGTTATGGCTTTGACTTCGAGCGCCAGCGCCAAAAGGTCTTGCGGGTGCAAATCTTTTTCGCGGATTTGCAGAGCGCGCACGCCGCCTTCGAGCGCTTCTTCCACCGCGCTCCGGAACCGGTCTTTGCCGATACGCTGAAGGTCGGTGATGAGGTAAACACGCAGGAAGTCCAGATCCTGTGCTGTCTTAAAAGGAACCGATATCATAAGTCGATCATGCCGTCCAACGGACTGCTGGCTGAGGCATAAAGTTTTTTCGGGATACGTCCGGCTTCATAAGCCATCCTGCCGCACTCCACCGCCATTTTCATAGCCAACGACATTTTGAGCGGGTCTTTGGCACCGGCAATGGCTGTGTTCATTAAGATTCCTGAAACACCCAGTTCCATGGCGCGGCTGGCATCGGAGGCCGTGCCGACACCGGCATCGATGATGACCGGGATATTAACCGCTTCTAAAATCAATTTGATGTTGTAAGGATTGCGAATGCCAAGACCGGAACCGATCGGTGCCGCCAACGGCATGACGGCGGTACAACCGATGTCTTCCAGTTTTTTGCAGAGGACAACATCATCCGTGCAATAGGGCAGAACATGAAAACCGTCCTTGACCAAAAGTTTCGAGGCTTCCAGCGTGGCTTCGTTATCGGGGAACAGGGTTTTCTCGTCTCCGATGACTTCCACCTTGACGATGTTTCCAAGTCCCGCTTCCCGGGCCAGTTCGCAGGTCATCACCGCATCTTTCACCGAATAACACCCTGCCGTGTTTGGCAAAAATGTGTATTTCTTGGGGTCGAGGTGATTGAGTATGGAATCTTTATTTTTGTCCAACTCAATCCGGCGCACGGCGACTGTTATCATTTCCGCACCGGAAATTTCGATGGCCTGCCGGGTTTCATCGAAGGATTTATATTTCCCGGTTCCTACAATCAGTCTGGACTTGAAGGTCTTGTCGCCAATTTTCATGAATTCTTTTTTTGTGTCCATTTTGTTTTTTTCAAATAAGAAGGAATTTAGGAGCCCCGGAAATCATCTCTTACCAGAGATTCCCGTAAATTAAGATACCTATTATAGTTAAATTCCGCCACCTACGGCGTGCACGATTTCAACCTGGTCGTTTTCCTTGATCTGGGTTGTGGCATATTTGGACCTGGGAATGACCTGTTTGTTCAGGGCCATGGCGAAATTCGGTGCTTGAATATCCAGCTCCCGAGCCAGGTCCTCAAGGTTCTGGCTTTTCAGAATTTCCCGGTTTTCGCCATTAATGGTCAGTTTCACGCGGATATCTCCAAAAAAGGGACAAGGTTTGTTCCGCAATAGCCGTTAAATCAATCAGGTGAAACAAAAATCATGGATCGAATTCCAGAATGGGCGGGCATAAAAAAAGCCGCACCCCGGATTTCAGGAAGTGCAGCGAATCTTTTTCAGATGGCTTCACTTCCCTTCGCTGGTATGATCCAGATCAGGTTCAAAGGGTCGTCCCATTCAGGACTCTCAGTTCAAAAACGCCCCCAGTGATCATGCTAGGTTATTTCATATTTACCACAAGTCAAGAATTATTGACCTGAAAATAAAAAAGAGTACTATTCACACTATGCATTCCACCCCCCCATGGCGCGTTATTCTAATGATTTTCCTGACCGGGCTCGGCGGTTGTGCCACCGGACAGGTATCGGTAGCCCCCTATTTTGAAATGCCACCCGACCACCTGCCAAAAGCGGAGCAGGAACTTTATAACCGCGCTCTGGGCCAACTTAGAAACAATCACCCCGATGAATCGATCGCTCTCTGGAAACGGTTTCTGGAGCACAACCCGAGGTCGTTCAAGGGATATAACAATCTTGGCATGGCCTATTATTCCAACGACCAGTTGGAACAGTCCATCACCGCTTTTGAAACTGCCCTGGCTATGGAACCGTTTGACCTCAAAATCAAGGACAACCTGAAAAGATCCTTGAGATTTCAGGTCACCATCCAGAGGGAAAACAAGGATTACGAAAAAGCCATTCAGCGTCTCGAAAGGGTGAAAGAACTCACCTCTGATCCTATGGGAAAAGAGAAAGTAGAGCTGGATATAGAAACCCTTCAGGACCTGATTTTCGAGCAAGTCAAGCGGACCAACACGCTGGAAAATTATGAAGCATTTCTGGCGAAATATCCTGACAGCCCGCAAAATTCCGATGAAGCCCGGCGTCAGATTGCCAAAATGAGGCCGCAAGAAGCCCCACTGGGAGAATTCCCGGAAATGCAGGGTGAGCCCGTTCCCGGGCAAAGGCCCACCCGGTCTCTGGATGAGGCTATGGTCCCCGAAGTTTTTGTCCCCGAACCAATGGAAACGGTCCCCGCCGCTCCGCCTATTCGCAAAGAAACAATAGAAATCGTAGCGGAGACTGAGAAACCTGACGACGAGGAAATGTCCGAAGAGATGCAGGATGAAATGATGGATCCTGTGATGGAAGAAGAAACACCTGAGTCGCCAGCGATGAAACAGCCTGAACCCCCTATGACCGAGCCGGTTCCTGATCCGGGTATGGAAATGAAACGGGAACAACCAGCCATGGTGTCCCCGCCAGCCCCTGAACCCAAGCCGACAAAACGGGTGCGGATTATGACCCGAGCCACCCCGCTTAGAGTGCGGGAGACACCGGATGCCCGGTCCAAAGTAGTGGCGCAGCTTCCCAAAGATTCGGTTGTGCCGGTTTTTCAGGAGTCTAAAGACTGGTTCCTGATTGAGTACCAAAAAGGCAAAAAAGGCTGGATCTCCAAAAAATATTCCAAACTGGTCAACTGACCCACGAAAAACGCAACCCACTAGGCGTGGGGCCGACTAGCAACCAGCGTGACGCTGGACCCGGCATTGTTCAGGGATCGGAACCACTTGCCCTTTTTTTAGCCCCTCAGTGCTTCCTCCCACGTAGTGGGTTGCCTCCCGCGCTAGCGGGTGATATCATTGAATAATGGTGGATTCTGGAATCTACCGGCTTCTCTTTTTAAAAACCAATAAGTTGATACTATGGCCCCACCGATAAAATTATCTATTCCGGGCGATCCCAAATATCTGGGGTTGATCCGTAAAGTTTTGCAGGAACTTTTGGACAGCCATGAGGTTCCCGCTGATACGGCCCGTCGCCTGATCCTTTGTGTGGATGAGGCTTGCGCAAATGTTATCAAGCATGGTTACGATGGCCCCTGCGATGAACCCATCGAGGCTACCTTTACCATCGAGGGAGATGACTTCAAGGTTCAGATTCGCGACTACGGCAAGCAATGCGACACCAGCCAGATAAAACCGCGTCGCCTGGATGACATAAAACCAGGCGGACTGGGCACGCATTTTATGAATGAAATTATGGACGAGGTCAGCTATTGCACCAACCGGGCGAAGGGGACTTTGCTGACCATGATGAAAAAATTAAAAACCGAACTTACCTCCGCGCACGATAAGGACAAGGGATAACCATGGCCATAGATTTAAAACTGGATAAGACCGAGGGTTCGGTGACGATAACAGTCAGCGGCGATATTGATATGAGTTCTTCAACGCAGATGCGAGATGCTTTGACTCCCCTATTTCAAAACAACAATAAGGTTGTCGTTGTGGATTTGTCGGGAGTTTCCTATATCGACAGTTCCGGGATAGCCACTCTTGTAGAGGGATTGCAGTGGAGCCACAGTAGCAACAACAAGTTTCGGCTTGCGGCTTTAACTCCCGGCGTCAAGGACGTGTTTGAGATCGCACGCCTGCTAACAGTATTTGAAGTTTTCGATTCAAAAGAACAAGCCCTCGCCCACTAGGCGTGGGGCCAGTGTGCAATAGCTTTTTCTGGCAAACTAAAGTTTAGCTCGGCTTGAAGAGTGGTTGCTAGTTTACCCCTCCCACGGGAGTGGGTCGGGTAGCCCCGATAGGCAATAGGTCAGAACCTTTTAGGCGAACAATAACCGTTGGGCTTCTAAATATGAGGTTCGTCAGAGCACGCCGGGAAAGCAAAGGGCAAGGGCTTCATTAAGCCGAGATCTCTCTTTGCTTGCCAGCAAAAGTGATTGCAAGTTACCTGCGGCGGTTCGCCGCTCGGGGAGAGATTCATGGTCAGAACATTTTTTGGATTTATCGGGAGAAGGGGATTCGAATTTGCCGGTGTCTTTGAAAGTTTTTTCAAGGAAATCAGCGGATTGTATTATCTCACCCGTGCCACTTTGTATTGCACCTTTATAGAACCCCTGCGTGGCAAACCCAATAAATGGCGCCCGGTGTGGACGCAGATGGAGGAGGTTGGGGTCAAGTCCACCACCATCGTTTTTCTGGTTTCGTTTCTGATCGGGGTCATTCTTGCGTTTCAGTCGGCGCATCAGTTGAGCCGGTTGGGAGCTCTGGAGTTTGTCGGCGCTTTGGTAGGCGTTGCCATTTTGCGTGAGTTGGGACCGTTGATGACAGCGCTGGTCATGTCCGGTCGGGTTGGGGCCGCGTTCACCGCCGAAATGGGAACGATGAAAGTTTCCGATGAGATTCTGGCTCTTGAGATCATGGCATTGAATCCGGTAAAGTTTTTAATCACTCCCCGGTTTCTGGCTCTTTTAATTATGCTCCCGTGTCTGACCATCATGGCAGACCTGATGGGAATTTTAGGCGGGTTTTTGATTGGTGTCACCACATTAGGAATCGACCCGGTGACGTATGTCAACAACTCGCTGGACGCGATGGTGATTAAAGATGTGGTGACCGGGCTGGTCAAGAGCGCGGTGTTCGCCGTCATCATCGTCATGGTTGGCAGTTACATGGCTTTCATTATCGAAGGCGGAGCGGAAATGGTCGGGCAGAATACCCGTACCGCAGTGGTGGTCTCGATGATTCTGGTGATCATCGCCGATCTGATATTCACATCTTTATTTTTCTTTGTACTCTGATGATACGTGTTAAGAACCTGAGAAAATCGTTTGGGGAAGGCGACAAACGCATCACCGTGCTGGAAGATTTCAACGCCCACATGGAAAAGGGCCAGATCACTTCCATCATCGGCGGTAGCGGCAGTGGCAAGAGCACCGTCCTCAAGCATTTGATAGGGGCCTATCGTCCCGACTCGGGAGAAATCTGGATCGACGATGAAGAAGCCACTCATCTCAGGGGCGAGGCGATCAACAGAGTCCGCAAAAAATTCGGCATCATGTTCCAGAGTGGGGCCCTGTTCAACTCCCTGACGGTGGAGGACAATGTAGCCTTGCCCATGCGGGAACATACCGACCTCAACGAGGGCACGATTCAAATCATGGTCAAAATGAAACTGGAAATGGTCGGACTAAGAGGGGCTGAGCACCTCAAGCCGTCCCAGCTTTCCGGCGGCATGATCAAGCGCATTGCCTTGGCCCGGGCCATCGCTTTGGACCCTAAAATTGTTTTTTATGATGAACCGTCAGCCGGACTGGACCCAATTTCCATTGGTGTGATTGACAAGCTGATCATGGACCTCAGCAAGAAAATGGGCATCACCTCGGTGGTGGTCACGCACGAAATCCCCAGTGCCATGCGTATTTCGGATAAAATCATTATGCTGTTTAAAGGCAAGATCATCGCAGAGGGAACGCCGGAAGAAATCAGAAACAGCAATGATCCTAAAGTGACCCAGTTTATCGAAGGCAGTCCGGACGGACCCATTCCGTTCAGCAAAAGCATGACCGATTATGGAGAAGAACTTAAAGAAATGAGCCGAGTCTAAATTATGGAATACCGTTCCTCAGAAATTAAAGCCGGGTTTTTTATTTTCGTCAGCATGTTGGGCCTGATCGTTATGATCTTTATGCTGGGAAATATTCAGGACTACTTCAAGCCCAGGAGGGTGTTGCGCATCGTGTTCAATTTCACCGGTGGGATGGAAGTGGGTGCGCCGGTACGCTATGCCGGGCTCGACATTGGCTCGGTCCGGGACATCGAACTGCTGGGCGATGATAAAAGCCAGGATCGGGTTGCCGTGGTGGCAGAGATCAACCCCAAGATCACCATTAAAAAGAATTCTGTTGCCATGATCAAAACTTCCGGGCTGATGGGCGGACTCTATATTGATGTGCGACCCGGCACCCAGGGCTCGCCGCCTTTAGGGGAAGGTGAGGAGTTGCTCGGAGAAGACTCGTTTGAAATTGCCAAGATCGGCGATATGGCTACCGAGGTGGTGCTGGAGATCCGGCGTTTTACCCAATTAACTGAAGAACTCGTTGTCGATGGTCGGGCCACATTGAAAGATGTGCGGACCTCTCTCGCTAATGTGGATACGATATTGACGGAGAACCGCAAATATGTCCGGGCCAATATGGAAAATGTCCTGAAGATTTCCGAAAAAGTTTCCAACATGCTAGATAAAAACAGCGGCAAACTGCAAACCACTCTGGACCACGCGGCTTCGGTTTCGGAAAAAACCGACAAACTGTTCACCGACAAGGATGCAGGCATCCGCGAGACCATTGACCAGATGCATAACCTGACGCGGGAAATGGAAATCCTGCTTGCTGACACCCGACCGGGTGTAACCAGCTTGATCAATAGCATGGAAACTAATGCGCGGGAAATCACTCTGGATATAGACCGTACCGCGACTACTGTTGGGGAAACCCTGGGCCAGAGCAATTCGATCATGATAGAAAACCGCAGGAACCTGCTTCAGCTTCTCCAGAACATGAACGAAACGTCGCGGAACTTGAAATCCCTGACCGAAGACCTGAAACGCAATCCCTGGAAACTGGTCCGCAAATCCGATGAAGCGGCTGTTCCTCAGGCAGAGGCCACGGCTCCGGGCCAACCGGAACTGCGCATGAAACGTCTGGACAAGGTCAATTAGGCAACGATGAGAAATTTTCTCAACATATTAGTGGCAATACTTTTTTTTGGTTGCGCCAATGTTCCCGCCCCGATAAACAGCCATTTCAACAAGGGCGTGGAGCATTATGACAATCAGGACTACGCCAAGGCGATTGAAGAATACAAACTGGCTCTCAGACAAAATACCAATGACACGTTCGCCATGTACAACCTGGCAGTCGTGTATCAGGATCAAGGCAAAACCGACCAGGCTGAAAAACTGTACCAGGATGTCCTGAAAATCATCGAAGACTCTTTCAGCCGCATTAATCTGGCGGGAATTTTTTACAACAAGGGAAACCACGAAGAAGCTTTTGAGCAACTTGAAACCGCGGCAAATAAAAATCCAGACTCGGCCTATCCTCTGAGCGCATTGGGCGAGTTTAAGGAGCGGGAAGGAAAGCTTGCCGAGGCGGAGAAAAATTACCTGAAAGCCTTGAGCATTGATAACCGGCATGCGCTCACCCACTACCGGTTAGGGCGATTGCACCTGAAGCAGGAAAAATTCGCTACAGGTGTTGAGCATCTGAGACAGGCCAGCGATCTGGAAACAGAGAACCCCGCATACCTGGAAACTCTGGGTGCGGAGTATGAGCGGTCAGGAGATTATCTTGAGGCGGTGAACTTTTTTGAAAGGGTTTCAGTTCTGGAGCCGGACCGGTTGGATGTTTATGTCAAGCTGGGAGACCTGTATAAGAAAAAAACCATGTTCAAAGAAGCCCTCTCCCGTTACTGGTCAGCACTGGCTCTGAAAAATGACGACCCCTATATTCACCGGAGCATTCTGGAAATTTATAAAATCCTTTCCGAGCACGAAAAAGAACAGTTGAAAACCCTGGAGGGGCAGAGCTCTTTTGCCCGCACTCCCTAGCTTGGCATGCGTTCCCGCCTTCCGATCCTGCTGACGGGGATAGCGAGCCTCCTGCTTTATAGTTTCCTGACCCAGCTTTCCCGGCAATTCAACTGGGGAGAAGGATATTCAGAAAGACCCCTCCTCACCTATCTCGCTGTTTATTTTTCCCTGTCAATACTTTATGGCCTGACCTGGTTTTTTGTGCACAAGCGTCCCGGAGACCGGGGCATTTTCTGGATGGTCATTGTGTTCGGCCTGTTGTTTCGTGTTGCCATCCTCCCCTCCCAGCAGATTCAAGAGGATGACGTATACCGCTATTTGTGGGATGGAAAAGTGTTCGCGCAGGGGATCAATCCATTTGAATACGCCCCTGCCGAAGTGCACAACTTCAAGGAACTGAGAATTCAGAATCCGGAAAACTATTATGAAACTTATGTCGAGCGCAACGAGCGCGAACTGGAGCAATTGGATGCGTTAAAATGGGAGTCGCCCCAGTCTCTTAAAAATCTGGACCGGGTGAACCATCCGGATGTGGCAACGATCTATCCGCCGATGGCGCAGTTTGTATTTCGCCTGGTGCATCAGCTAAAACCCGACAGCATCATCGCCATGCGGGTAGGGTTTTTAATTTTTGATGTTATGGCGTTGGGTTTTATCATCGGCATTCTTTCCAGGCTGGGACGGGATAAAGCCGGTTGCCTGATTTACTTCTGGAGTCCTCTGGTAATCAAGGAAACTTTTAACTCAACCCATTTGGATATCATCGGGATATCCCTGCTCTGCGGTTCCATCTATTTTCTGGTCAGCCATCGCCACACCCTGGCGACCCTGTTTCTGGCCTTCAGCTTCCTGGGAAAACTGTATCCTATAATTTTGTTCCCCTTATACCTTCAGGCCTGTTATGAAAAAATGTCGCAGGATAAAAAAAGAGCCCGGTTGGCTCTCCTGCGGAACAGTGTTTTATTTCTAGCGGTAATCGCTTTGGGATACCTACCCTTTATGGGAATCGGGTTGCAGATGTTCGATGGGCTTAAAGCCTTCACCTTATACTGGCAGAGCAACGACAGCATTTTTGCCATTCTGGTTTTCATTTTTGAGAGTGTTCTGGGCGGGAATGAAATGATTCTGTCTAATCCTCTACCGATTTTCCTGAGCAAGGTTTCGGTCGTTATCACCTTAACCGGGGTTTTATTGTGGCTCCTGTACAGGAGAGTCTCCCTTATTGAACAGCCTGTGGAATTTGTGCGCGGATTTTTCTGGATCATGGCGCTGGTCTTTCTTCTGAGTCCGGTGCAAAACCCGTGGTATCTCTGCTGGGTAGTGCCCTTTTTGTGTATATTTCCCGGACGGGCGTGGATTGTTTTGACCGGACTAGTAGGGTTCTATTACCTGGACTTTTATTTTGACTACCAGGAACTGCAGGAATTCAGCCTGTGGATTCCCTGGGTGGAATACCTCCCATTTTACGTTTTATTGGCCCTGGAACTCTGGAAGAGTCGAAAAAAAATACGGTTAGCGGGGTCTTTCGAGGACGGGGATCAGCCCAAAAGGCTTAATATTTAGGGAAATAAATTACTTCTTGTCAAGGTTGTTGTGACCAGCTATATTTAGCAGATACAGATTTGAATTGACCAAAGGGACTCAATGGCTAATACAACGGTGGCAAAAATAAAAGCAATGCTTGACGATGAGTCGCAGACTCATTTCACTAATATGGATTTTTCCGGGTTGGATCTTAACGGTTTTGATTTCAGTGAGAGAACGATTGCCGCTACCAATTTCAGCAATTGTTCGCTGAAAAAGGCCAAGTTCAACAAATCCTTTTTATCCAAATGTAATTTCCGAAGTTCCGACATGAGGGATGCCGATTTTAGTGAGGCCAATTTAAAAGAAGCCGACCTGTGTCTCACCAACCTGGAAAATGCTTCGTTCAGCCGCGCCAAAATGGAAGGAGCGAAGTTCCTCAAGGCAAAATGCAAAAAAGCCAGCATGACCTTTGCCTCCATGGTGGGTTGTGATATGAGGCAAAGCGACTGCACTGCCGTCTCTTTTCATGGAGCCAATCTCTCCAAAGCAGATTTGACCTCTACTGTTACCAAAGATGCCAGCTTTAAAAATGCCAAGCTGGATGGCGTAAAAGGCCATAAAGCGTAAAACCTGCCGATGCCTCCGGCGGCCCCGCCAGCGTGACGCTGGACTCAACAGTAAAACCTTCTGGATTGCTTCACTTCGTTCGCAAAGACGACTTATGTGAGGCTCTCCCTTTTGGGTCTTCAAACCAACTCCAGAAATGAAGTGACTTTAGTTGTTTCCGCATTCTTAAAACGGTTATCCCGATCCAACAGAATAGAATGAATGCCAACACGCTGGGCACCCTCCACATCGGTGCGAATTTCATCGCCGATATGGCAGGCTTCATGGGGCGCGACCCCGCTTCGTTTTAACGCTTCCTCAAATATTTTTTTATCGGGTTTTGCCGAGCCGATCATGGCGGAGGGAAGGATAAAATCAAAATAACGCGCAAGACCTATATTTTCCAAGGTGGAAATCAACCGCGAATCCCAGTTAGAAATCACGCCTAACACAACACCTCTTTTTTTTAAGGTTTCAAGAATATTTGACTCGATCACATCTTCATAAACCCGCCAGTTGGATTTTTCACGAAACGCTTCAAAAATGAGGTCGAAGTATTCCTCAAACCGGTCGAGTCCACCCAGCGGTTGAAACACCTCATAAACAAGTTTGTGCCAAAACTTTCTTTCCGCTTCGGCTCCGCTCTGATTGCCGAGAGACTCGATGCCGCCCATTTTCTTCCATTGTTCGCGGAACCCTTCATTTAAATCCTGGACGGAGCCAGAATAGCCGAAGGGGCGTGCGTGTCGGGCATAGACGTCTCCGACCGAAGGGTGAACGCGGATCAGGGTTCCCCCGACATCAAAAAAAACCGCTTTGAAAGATGATAAAGGCAATAGCTCGCTCCCGATTAGAAATCCTGCTTCAGATTTTACTCCCATTTAGATGGAATGAAAGTCGGGAAGGGTTTTAAAAAATTAACCACCGATGAACACAGATAGACACCGATAAAAACTTCCCCCCTTATCAGGGGGGAAGTTTTTTTGCGGCTCGTGAACGCAGGCTTTGCCGTTACGTACACCTGCTCCTGTGAGGGAGTGAGCCGCCTATTGCTGTGGGAGGGTGTGAGCAATGGCTTTTTCAGCCGAGACAACTTTTTACCAGTAGTAAACGCCACGGCTCATTGGGTCCAGCGTCACGCTGGCTAGCGGTGGTCTTGCTGGAAAAAGCTGACGACTCCAATCAGAGCCAGGCTGGCGGCACAGAAAAAATACACCATGAGCCCTATCCCTGAGTCACCAAATAATTCCATCCAGTAAATACGGTTGGAAACAAAGCCCCAATAAAAAATAAAGAAATAAGAGACCAGCAGTCCCGTTTTATATTTTCCGTAGAGCAGGCAAAGAAAACAGGCCAGAAACATAAACCCAATTTGCCCGAGGGAAATCAAAAACATCTCATTTGCGAGAAACTCAACGCTTTCATTCATGCCTTGCATAACATTCACCCAATTTAATCCTTTTTAAAATTATGTCTTCGGTGCTTCCTTTCTTTAAAAAGCAAAAAGGATACCAATGAGGCGATAATATGGGGTGTTATCAGGAGGGAAGGCTTTAACCCGCTGTATTTAAAAGGGGTTTTTTACCAAAAAAATGTGCAAAAAAAATTTAAACCTGACCGTGGATTTTGCAGAAGTTAAATAAAATTTATAACTAGACACATAAGTGATCGTTTTTTCATACATCTTTACACTCGATTGTTAAATTTTATAACTACGGGAGCTGGTATAGGTCCGGGTGGGATTGGAAGTGGTTCAAAGCGGCAAAATAGTCTTCCTGGGTATCTATTTCAAAGCAACCATTCTGGGTAATATGCCAGGGGTGCAGGGGGGTGTTGCAGGCGAAATCGGTGAACGGGATTTCCCAAAGAACCGGTCGGTAGGTGGGCTCATTATTTTCATACAGAGCGACAAACTGCGGGACATCTTCCTGACGGAGCACGAAAAATCCGATTGCCTCACCGCCGAAACCGAAACCGGATTTTTCCTCGTTGGTGAGTTCCCGTTTGGTGATGAACGCGTGGATGGTTCCTGAAGGATTCAATAAAACTTTGGCGCATTCTGCGTTGTCGATGTCGGCGGGTATTAATGCGAATGAAGAGCGTGGTGCTTTTTGGACATAATCGAGCAGGGCCTGGGGTGGATACAGGACATCGCCATCAAGAATCAAGGTTTCATCCTGACAATGTTTGAGTCCCATCACCATTGACAAGGTGTTGCCGGTGGTGCGGTAGACCGGGTTATCGATGAAATGTATGGACAGGTCCAGGTTGAGGTCCTGCACATAGGCTTGCAGTGCCGAGGCGTTGTGCCCCAGGACAAGATGGATTTTGCGGATGCCAAGAGCCTGCAGGCATTTCAGGTGACGGGAAAGGAGTGTCTCCTCGCCGAAAGGCAGAAGTGCTTTATGAGGCAGGTCCTGCCTGTCCAGACGGGAGCCGTAACCGGCAAGTAATATGACTGCTTCCATAAAAAAAACTTTATCGGCCTAACCCGGATATTATGCAGGAGGTTCTAAATCACCCCAGCCCCTCTTTGTAAAAGAGGGGTCCATTGAAGCCCCCCTTCCACGAAGGGGGTTGGGGGGATTTGTTTTTTTACTTAAAAGGGAGCTGGCAAGAGCTCATTAAGCCGCCTATACTTCTCGCTTGCCAGTAAAAGCTATTGCCAGTCGGCCCCACGCCGAGTGGTTATTTAGAAAAAGCCCAGAAATGTGACATGGGTTCACCCTTATCGTAACGCCGGAACTTGAGTAGAGTGTCCAATCCATCTGCGGAGCGTTCGATGTTGCTGGGTTCCTGCGGGAAGTCTCCCCACCCCTGTTTATTTTTAATATCCATCAACCATCGCACGCCTTTTTCAATCACCGGAGCGTATTTTTTCTTGGTCTTGAAGGTATCCGAAACCAGCATAAGATTTCGGCAGGCATCCATAGTATGGTCGGTATTTTCATCATCCCAGCTACCGTTTTCAGCTTGCGCGGCGACCATCGATTCCGCCGCATCCATGCACATTTTTCCGGCGTAGTCGATTTTGTCCATGAAGTAGGCGGGAACCAGGGTGTACTGCATCAAATGCGCGGTGGTCTCAATGCCTGCAGGGTGAAATGTTTCATCCTTCCAGAGCCCTGAATCCCTTTGCCATTTCGCAATGAACTCGAAACCCCTGATGCGGGCTTTATTGATGCGCTCATCATCGGTTTTATCCTGGGTGACCTGATAAATGGTCAGAAAGCAAGTGACCGAACAGGTTGTATCCAGATGGGACCACTCAGGATCGGCCCAATGCCCGTCCTCTTCCTGCATGGACAGGACATATTCCAGGGTCTTATCAACTGTGGCCTGAATTTCCGGGTCCTTGAGAATCAGGTTGCCCCGGCAGAGTTTGAGTCCAACAAAAGTGGTGATCCACATTGAGGTTTTATCGGTGTGGGATTCTTTAGACCAGCCGCCATCCGGATTTTGCACCTTGACGCACTCCTTGAATTCCCGGGGCCTTTCCTCGGTCAGATCCAGATGCAGGATACAGCGCAAGACATGTTCCAGTACTTCCAAATCCTGCTTTCCCTCAAGAAGACTCCACCCACCTTTCTCGGACTCCAGATAATTCCACTCGCTCTGGATCAATGAATCCAGTTCATCTTTGTCAATCGTTGTCATAGTTTTCCAATAGTTCAGTATTAAAGTTTATCCACCCCACCGTGAATTATATTCATGTGGCTAAAACGGGTCAACTTGAATCCCAATAAATCGATAGCAATGCTATTTAACGAGGAGCCATTCCTTTTACAGAGCTTTAAATGTAAGGGAGGTCAGGTCGTCAAATTGGGGGGCATCGCCTATAAATAGTTTGATGGAGTTTTCCAGGTTTTGCAGAAACTCTTCCGGCGAGCCCGCGTGATCCGCAAACATGTTTTTCAACCGGTCCAATCCGAATTCCTCCTGCTGTTTGTTTTTGGGTTCGGTCACCCCATCGGTAAAAATAAGAATCTCATCCCCGCTTTGAAGAGAGTATTCCTCTTGACTGTATTGCATATTAGGGAGGACGCCCAAGGGTGTACCGCTGGCAGAACCGATCTCTTGAATAGAGTTTTCTCTTTTTAAAAGAAGCGACAGGTGGCCGCCGTTGGCGACACTTAGTTTTCTATTTTTCATATCCAGCAGGCAGAATACTGCTGTAGTGAACATACCCCGATAGGATCTTTCGCAGAGCGTGTTGTTAATCTGGGTCAGCACCTTTTCGGGTGCCGGATCGACTTGTGAAATATAACGAAAATCGCTCATCAATCGGGCCATTTGTAGAGCGGCAGGCACTCCTTTTCCGGAAACATCTCCCAGGACAATGCCGAGCAGTTCGTTTTCAAAAGGGATGAAATCATAATAATCGCCTCCCACCACCTGGGCCGCGTGGGTTTGGGCGGCAAAAGTAAAATGCGCATGTTGCGGGGTGGAGGTTGGCAGGAAACTTTCCTGCACCGATTGCGCGAATTCCATGTCTTTTTCCATGCGTTGGTTTTCCATAAGCACCAGATGCATGCGCGCGTTATGAATAGCCAGAGCGGCACTGTCGCAGAGCAGGAGAAAAAGTTCCAGGTCACTTTGCTGGAACACCCGACCCTGGCTTTTCCCATGAATTACCTGGCAGACCCCAAGAATGTTACCTTTTGCCTTAAGCGGTGAACATAAAATAGAACCGGTTTGGAAGCCGGATTTTTTGTCATAAGCCGGATTGAATTGGGGATGCTGGTAGGCATCTTCTATAATAAGGGATTCACCTGTCTTGGCTACGGTTCCGGCAATGCCTTCACCCATTTTCAGCCGGACCATGGTTTTTATTTTTTCACCTACCTCGCTCAGAGCGACTTGAAACACCAACTCATCCGTCTCTTCGTCCACCAGCAGCAGACTACAGGCATCAGCATTCATGACCTTTTTGGCAACATTCATGATCGTGTCAAGCAGATGGGAGAGGTTCAGCTCGGAATTGATAAGGGAGGTAATTTTGTAGCAGGTCTCCAACTGATCGACCCGCTGTTCCAATTGGGCCAGTCGAGGGTCTGGAGAAGGCAATATGTCTTTATGTTTGTTCATAGTGGCCCACTCCCGTGGGAGGGGGAGTTTCAACGGACCCCTCTTTTTCAAAGTACCCGTTCCGGGCATGAGTGCCAGGGCTGAACATTACGAGGGGCTGGGGTGATTTGCAACTTCTAATGTAATTTGCCATTAGACGTTAAGATAGCTAAAATAGGGGGGTGGGTCAAACCCTTTCCCGTTGTAGCGTCTATGGTCAAGAAAATAAAACAGGGTGCAAGCGGGAACTGGTCGGAAATAAGGTCGGTTCTTTTTCAGTCTCTTCCCGATGAAATGTTTTCCAAGGACAACCAAAAGGAATGGCTGACTTATCACTGGAACCTGGTTGTGGGAAAGGAAATCGCCGGGGTTTCCGCTGTCGACAAGGTGACTCGGGGAACACTCCACGTCAGGGTTCAGGGTAAAGAGTGGGTACCGGTTTTAGCTTCTTTAAAAAAGAAAATCATGCAGGAAATAAACAGCAGGGCAGGAGAAGCATTGCTAAACAGTATTGTATTTAAGGCAGTTGCCTGATACGCTCTGAAGAATATTCATCCATATTTTAGGACAACAGATGAGAGCCACAGCTAGAGGAAAGTTTAGCAAGTCGAATGCATGGTTGTTGATGATCTTTTTTCTGGCGAGCTGTGCGACACCCGCCCCATACTCAACAAATGCTGACCTGTCTTCGTCTTACGCGGTCAAGTCATTTGAAAATAAAAAACAAAATTCGCAGACGCTGGATACACGGGATCCCCGTTCTTATTACCATTACCTGATGGCTATGAAGGCGGAAAAAACATATCAGTTGGAGCAGGCCGCTTCGCATTATAAGAAAGTGGTCCAGCATGACCCGGATGCAGAAAGATTCCAGGAGAAATGGATCCGCTTGCTCCTTCGCACCGGTCAACTGGACGAGGCTGTTCAGGCCAGTCGAGATGCACTGACCCGTTTCCCTGAAAATGAAGAGATTGAGATGATCCTGGGGGATATTTTAGCCGGCCGGGGTGAGTTGGAAGAGGCCATCACACATTATGACAGGGTCAGCCAGGTTTCCCCAGACAATGCCCGGGCACCGTTATTGAAAGGTTCCCTGTTGGAGAGCCAGGGGCAGTTTGACCAGGCTTTGGGGGAGTATAAAAAAGGGGCGATGGTAGAACCCAATAATCCTCTTGTACAGTTTTACCTGGGCCGAGCCCATTTGCGCGCCGGTCAATTGGAGGAAGCCTCGAACAGTCTCGAAAAGGCTATCGCCTTGAAACCCAACCTGCTCCAGGCCCGACACCATTTAGCCTGGGTGCTCGAGCGTCAGGGTAGAACTGTTGAGGCGCTGAAAGAGTACGGACTGTTGTTAAAACTGAAGCCGGATAACGACTTCATCAAGGAACGAGTTTCACAGCTTCATGCTGCGGGTTCTTTCGAGCCGAGCCATTCTCAGGTTGAAGGCATTCCCTCCAATCTGGAAAAGCAGCCCAATATCCATATGCGCATCGCAACGATTTATTTTGAGCAAACTTTATACATGCGAGCGTTGGAGGAGTTTCAACTTGTTGCCGCCGAGCACGATTACAAGGATCCGCATGTTCTCATGGCCCGAATTTATGAAATCCACGGTCGTCTGGATATAGCCGTAAAGGAGTTTGAAAAACTCATGAAGCTGGAGCCGGAATCTATCGATATTATCCTTTATACGGCACGGCTCTACAGCTTGATGAAAAAGACAGAAAAGTCGGTGCCCCTGCTCATTAAAGCTGTTGAAATGGAACCGAACAACGACCAGCTTTATCACTCGCTGGCGCTGGCCTATATGGCCCAAAATGAAAATGACAAGGCAATTGAATACATGGGCAAAGCCTTGGCCTTGAGCCCTCAAAAAGATTCCTATTATTTTGAGTTGGGAGCCCTGATGGAAAAGGCAGGGGATTACAAAGGAGCCATGGAAAATATGAGGCTGGCGATTGAGTTAAACCCCTTGCACTCCAACGCGCATAATTTTTTAGGCTATATGTACGCGCTGGAGGGGTATGATCTTGATCAGGCCCTCGTACACTTGAAGAAGGCCCTGACAACCCAGCCTCGTAATGGCTATTTCCTCGACAGTCTGGGTTGGATATATTTCAAAAAAGGTGAGTCAGAGAAAGCGTTAGCGCAAATTCAGAAGGCAATGATCTATACCGATCCAGACCCGGTTCTTTATGACCATCTTGGAGATATTTTGTTCTCCCTGAAAAACTATGATGAGGCCAGTGGGGCGTGGCAAAACAGCCTGTTTCTAACGGTGAACCCAAAAGGCGATTTGGGTGGAGAGTTGCCGGACCCCAAAACGCTTAAAAATAAAATCGACAAAGCGCGAAACCTTTTACAACAGAACTATTAAGTAAGGGGACCTTTGCGTAAACCAATAAAGCAGAAAAGCGAGATGCTTCGACAAGCTCAGCATGACAATAAAGAACTATTTTGTCATTCTGAGGAACAACGTGACGAAGAATCTCGGGTTATGCAAAGCTTCCATTAAAAAGACCCGTTGACTTCCTATCTGTTACCAAGCATCCGCCATCCATTTTTAAGACTTCTCGTTTTTATTTTAATACTTGGGGGTTGTCAGCCCCGCGTTGAACCGGTTGCTCCTCATCTATTAAAAGATTCCATCACCACCGGTTACGTTTTAAAAAGGCTGAAAAACCGGGCAGGGAAAATTAGCAATCTCAAGTCTTTTACCCGCACCACCTTTCTGGGCCAAAAGCTGAAGCAAACATTCCGCCAAACACTGTTAATTCAGAATAACCAGTCTATCCGGGTGGACACCTATGGCGTGTTTGGTCAGGCCATGGGAGTTTTCACTTATCATAAGGGCAGGACTGTATTTTTTAATCCGACTAATGGCAGGTATTATTCTGGAGCGGAAGTCGAATCCCTGATGAAAAAAATGCTGGGGATACGGTTGGACTTTCGTGAACACCTTCGGATTTTTATTGGTTATGTACCAAGACTTGAGTTTCTTGAGGTTTTGGATTCGCGCTTGAATTCAGATCAGACACAATACATCCTGCGGCTAACCGATATCCAGCGCGGAGGACGTGTAACGATTCGGTTTTCCGCCATGACTCTGCTTCCTCTTGAGATGACCCGAAAACTGGGGGAGCGCTCTATCTATTCGGTTAAGTGGCAGGAATATGCCAAAGTCGAGGGTTACGATTTTCCTCATCTGGTGACATTATCGTTTCCTGAAAAACAGGAAACCATTCGAGTAAAATATAAAAATCCTGTTATCAATCATGGGCTCTCCCCGGATACGTTTCAACTCCTCAAACCCGTTTCTTCCTTGAACAGCCAATGACAGCCATTGCTTTTAAAACACCTGCCAAAGTAAACCTCGGGCTCCATATGCTTGGTAAGCGTGAAGACGGTTTTCATGAACTCGAAACCCTGTTCCAAATGGTGAACTGGTGTGATGAGATCAAAATAGAATGTCTTGCCGATGGGTTGGAGTTGACCTGTAACCAACCGGATATTCCTACCGATGAAGGAAACCTGGTCATCAAAGCCGCCCGTTTGTTGCAAACCCGTTTTCCTGATCGATGCAAGGGGGCAAGGATCCATTTAAAAAAAAATATTCCCCATGGGGCCGGGTTAGGAGGGGGCAGTGGCAATGCCGCCGGAGTTTTATTAGGACTTAATTTCTTATGGGACTTGGAATTAAAACGGGAAGAGCTGATTTTGATGGCTTCTGAACTGGGTTCCGATGTACCTTTTTTCCTGCTTTCCCCCTGCGCTATAGGAAGAGGCCGGGGGGAAATTCTGGAGCCGGTAGACAGTTCCCTTAAGTTTTATATTCTAATGGTTTATCCTGGATTTCCCGTGTCTACGGCCTGGGTGTACGGAAATCTAAATTTGAAGTTGACAAAGCAGGAAAATAATATTAGCATTTTGAAAAATTTTCTTTTGCGCTCGGAGTTTGCCCAGTTGGGGGCGGCCTGGACTAATGACTTGGAACCTGTTGTATTTCAAGAGTATCCGGAGATTTTTGCGATAAAAAAGCAGTTCCTTGCTTTCGGCGCAAAAGGAGCACTCCTTTCAGGAAGCGGCTCCACTGTCTTTGGCCTGTTTGACAATCTCGAAACAGCGAAAACTGCGTACACCCGGTTGGAGGGTGGAAAATTCAGGCTGTTTTTAGCTGAAAGTATTGTCAGCTTATCTGAATTATATCCTGAGGAAATGTTGCGGTAGCTACTAATCCTTATGCCCACAGGGTGTTGGCGGGTTTGTAGTCATTGAATTCTCTACTCACGCTAGTGGTTGGACATAAAGCTTTGATGCGTGGACACAAATTGAGTTTTTATACTTTGGGGCGTCGTCAAGTGGCTAAGACACAGGATTTTGATTCCTGCATTCGGAGGTTCGAGTCCTCCCGCCCCAGCCAGATTTTTATAGGAATTTTTTAGAATATGTATTCTAGCGATAACGGACGGATGCTTTTATTTTCAGGTCGGGCTAATCCGTCTTTGGCGGAAAATATTTGTAAATATCTCGACATACCTTTGGGAAAAACGGTGGTTCGCGATTTCTCCGACAAGGAGATTTATGTGCGGATCGAAGAAAATGTTCGCGGCAGAGACGTTTTTGTTGTTCAGCCGACTTGTTATCCCGGCAATACCAATTTGATGGAACTGCTGATTATGATCGATGCCTTGCGCCGGTCATCAGCAAAAAGGATCACAGCGGTGATCCCTTATTACGGTTATGCGCGCCAGGATCGCAAATGCGAACCCAGGGTACCAATTACCTCCAAACTGGTTGCCGATTTGCTGGAAACGGCCGGAACGGATCGGGTATTAACGGTCGATCTGCATGCCGGACAGATTCAGGGGTTCTTCAATATTCCCGTGGATCACCTGTTCGCCATGAATGTGCTGATTGATTATATTCGCGAACTCGCTTTGCCGAATTTGATAGTGATTTCGCCTGATGCAGGTGGAGTGGAACGGGCCAGAGCATTTGCTAAAAGGTTGGATACCTCTTTGGCCATTATCGATAAACGCCGGGATATCCCCAACGAAGCCAAAGCCATGAATATTATTGGTGACGTAAAGGGCAAGGTGGCGTTTATTGTGGACGATATGATTGATACCGCAGGAACTCTCATGGAGGCAACGGATGCGTTGTTGGGGGCAGGAGCAAATGAGGTTCATGCCTGTTGTTCCCATGCGGTTCTTTCCGGTCCTGCGGCGGAGCGTATCAGTAACTCTCCGATCAAATCGGTGGTAACGACAAACAGTATTCCTTTGACAAACGGGCTTGAGAATAACCCGAAGATCAAGGTGCTTTCAGTTGCGTCGTTGCTCGGAGAAGCGATTTTAAGGATTCACGAGGAAACCTCGGTCAGTTCGTTATTCGACTCAACCAAGGAATAAAAAATCGGGCTTGTGCGGTGAGTACGGCGCACGCTCATAGCTTTTATCACATGGATTGGAGTATAGAATGTCAGCTTTAGCAGGAAAATTAAGGAAAGCAACCGGCAAATCTGCCACGCGGGATGTTAGAAACGATGACGCCATGCCTGCGGTGATGTATGGATTAAAAGATAACCTCAACCTGAGTGTTGACCCCAAGGAACTGAAAAAGCTCCTTGAAGAAAAGGGTCGTAATACTTTGATTGAACTCAATATCGAAGGGGACTCCAGCCGGAATGTGGTGTTGAAGGAATACCAGTCCCATCCGTTGAAGCCGGGTTGGTTGCATGCGGATTTCCTGGAAGTCGATATAACGAAAAAAATCAAGGTCAAGGTTCCTGTTGTGCTTGTGGGTACTGCCCCAGGCGAAAAACAAGGCGGGATTATCAACCATATCATTCGTCTGCTGGAAGTAGAAAGCATCCCTAAGAACATCCCTGAAAAAATTGAGTTTCCCATGCATGAGGTACAACTCGATCAGACGATTCACGTATCCGATCTGGTGGTGGAAGGAGATGTGGAAGTTATCAATCTCCCCACTGATGTGGTGTTGACTCTTCACGAAGAAAAAGTGAAAGAAGAAAAACCTGAAGGTGAAGAAGGCGCAGAAGGCGAAGAAGGCGCAGAAGCCGCCGCCTCAGAACCGGCTGATGATGCCGGGAAGAAAGAAGACAAATAAAAGGTGTTCTTGATTTTAGGTCTGGGCAACCCCGGACCACGCTACGAGCTGACCCGGCACAACGCCGGGTTTTGGGTGGCAGATAATCTGGCCGACAAATATAACATTCGGTTGGAACGCCACAAATATGCCTCCCTATATGGAAAAGGGGAAGTGGAAGGGCTCGAAGTTGTTATCGCGAAACCAATGACCTATATGAATGAAAGCGGAAAAGCGGCGAAGTCGTTGCTTTCCGCTTTTAGTCTTTCACCAGAGCAGTTGCTGGTGATTCATGATGATATTGACCTCCCTCTTGGCAAGATTAAAAAAAAGTTCAAAGGGGGCGATGGTGGGCAACGGGGGATTCGATCAACGATTCAGTCCATACGGACCGGAGAGTTTGCTCGGGTTCGCGTGGGAATCGGTCGACCCGAAGATAAAGATGATATCGTCGATTATGTGTTGTCCCCATTTGATGAAGAAGATTCGGGCCTGATAAACGAGGCTATGGAACAAGCGGTGCAAGCAGTGGAAGCGGCGCTCAAAGAATTAAATAAACGATCAAAATCAACGGAGGATTGAACAGAATGTTATCGGAACACAAAGGGGAAATGCTCTTCATCGGCTTTGCCATGATCTTGTATCTGGTGATGGCCGCTTTAGACGCATCACAGAAATTTGTTTATATGTCAGTTTTGTTTGGAGTGTTCGGACTCATCATCGCCTGGAAACTTTTTGAAGGTGTGGATGATGAACCGGCAGGAAATGAAAAAATGACTGAAATTGCCGATGCTATCCATGAAGGAGCAATGGTTTTTCTTTCCAGAGAATATAAAATGCTTGGCTATTTTGTGGGTGCGGTGTTCGTCCTGCTATTGGTTTTGATTTCCGTGCAAAAAGGCGTGTGGATAGGTTTTTGGACTGCGGTTGCCTATGCAGTAGGGGCCGGGTGCTCCATGCTTGCAGGATATTTTGGTATGAATGCGGCGACCACCTCCGGGGTGCGAACTTCTCAGGCCGCTTTAGATGGCGGCCAGGCAAAAGCTCTCAATATCGCGTTTAACGGCGGTGCTGTTATGGGACTTTGTGTAGCTAGCCTGGGCCTGATCGGAGTTGGAGGATTGTTCACCTTGTTTGGCCGGGGAGACTCGATTGGTGTTATCAGCGGATTCGCCATGGGCGCCAGTTCCATTGCCTTGTTCGCTCGTGTGGGCGGAGGCATCTATACCAAAACCGCCGATGTCGGTTCCGATCTGGTGGGTAAGGTAGAAGCAGGAATCCCGGAAGACGATCCTAGAAACCCAGGGGTTATTGCCGACAACGTAGGAGACTGTGTTGGCGATACTGCGGGTCTGGGTGCGGATATTTTTGAGTCCTATTGTGGTTCCATGATCGCGACCATTGCTATCGGAGCGGGAATGGCAACCATGCAATTCGAATACATGGCCTTGCCGATTCTGATAGCTATGATCGGCCTGGTTGCATCTGTCCTGGGAATCCGGGCCATGACTGCTTTAGGAGGCATGGACCCTTCCGCCGCATTGCGCAATTGTACTTTTATCAGCGCAGGCTCCATGTTGTTTGTCGCTTTTTTCCTGATCAAGGTCATGGGCCTGCCTTCAGGTATTTTTGTCGCCCTGCTGTTTGGTTGTCTGGCAGGAATCGGCATTGGACTGATTACCGAGTATTACACGGCTGGCAAGCCAGTCGTCCGCATCGCGGAGGCAAGCAAAACAGGCGTTGCAACGGTCATGATCACGGGTCTTGCGGTGGCAATGGAAAGTTGCGTTGTGCCTATCCTGATCATTGCATTGACGATTTTTGTGAGTGCCGAATTTGCGGGTCTTTACGGCGTAGCTCTTGCGGCAGTAGGAATGCTGGCAACAGTGGGAATCACCATGTCGGTGGATGCCTACGGACCGATTGCTGATAACGCCGGTGGAATTTCTGAAATGGCCGGACTGGGAGAAGAAACCCGAAAAATCACCGATGGGCTGGATCAGGTAGGTAACACCACTGCCGCGATCGGTAAAGGTTTTGCGATTGGTTCTGCGGCTCTGACGGCGCTGGCCCTGTTTGCGGCTTTCACCCAGGCGGCACACATCGATTCGATTGATATTACCCAAACGACGGTTGTCATTGGCGTCTTCATAGGCGGAGTGATTCCCTTTTATGTAGCCGCTCTCACTATGAATTCAGTAGGTGAGGCCGCTATGGTCATGGTTGAAGAAATCCGCCGCCAATTCCGTGAGATTCCAGGATTGATGGAAGGTACCGGCAAACCCGACAGTGCCCGTTGTATTGATATCAGTACCCAGGCGGCCTTGAGAGAGATGGTCGCTCCGGGTGTGGTAGCTTTCCTCATGCCTATCATTGTTGGTTGGTTGCTTGGGGCGGAAGCGCTGGGTGGAATGCTGATGGGTGCCACACTTTCCGGTGTTACGCTGGCGCTGTTCATGTCCAACGGCGGCGGTGCCTGGGATAACGCAAAAAAATATGTGGAAGCTGGCAACCTCGGCGGTAAAGGTTCCCCTGCTCACCACGCTACAGTAGTAGGAGATACGGTTGGGGATCCGCTCAAAGACACCTCCGGCCCAGCGATGAACATTTTGATCAAGCTGATGTCTATCGTGTCCTTGGTAATGGCTCCATTTTTTCTGTAGCAGAGTTAAAATCAAACTAAAGGGATGGGGGTTTCCCCCATCCCTTTTTCTTTTTGGAAAGGAACCTGTTCCTTGCTGTTGGGAATCCACGATTTTATAAATTCACAACCGCTTTTGGAGCCCTTGATGAAACGGGCTTCAGAGGCAGGATTGGAGATCAGAACCAATTCTCCGGCACAATTGGCCGATCAATTGTCCAATGGAAAGCTGGATATGGCCATGATTCCTGCCATTGAATATTTAAAGCAGGCCGACCGTTTCCGGCTACTACCCAATATTTCTATTTCATCCAGAAACAAGGTGGGAACTGTTTTGCTGGTCTCCAAGGTGCCTCTTAATGCTATCCGTTCTTTGGCGCTGGATGACCGGTCAAGAACCTCTATCGCGCTACTTCGCATACTTTACTCTGAAGTGTTTTCAGCAGGACTCAAGCTGACCCGGCAGGAACCCGATCTGGAAAAGATGCTCCATAACAATGATGCCGCATTGATCATTGGTGATCAGGCTTTGGGTTTTTCCAAAGAAGATCTGTCGATTTATGACCTCAGTGAAGAGTGGTTCACTCGGACGGAGAAAACTTTTGTTCACGCTGTGATCGCGGTCCGGGAAGACATCAAGGTGGAAAGTGGAATCATTCAAACCCTGCTGGATGCCAAACAGGAAGGACTGCAAAATCTAGATACAATTGCCAAGATCCAGGCAAATAAAACCGGCCATCCAATATTTTTATTACGGGACTATCTCAAGAATAAAATCCGTTACGATTTTGGAGAAGAAGAGATGGAAGGGCTCATGCATTTTCAGTCCCTTTGCCACGAGGCGGGCTTGATCTCAAAAAAGTTTCCCCTAAGGTTTGTTTGAAGGAAGGAAACTTACCCCAACTGGTTCTTTAAATAATCCCAGCCCAGATTAAAACCCTCTCTAATCCACTCCCCCAGCTTCTGCACTGAAGACTCGATGAAGTCGAGATAGGCCTGAACGGATTCGTTGCGCTCCGCTAAGGGCGCAGGCTCCTCAACGGGTTCAGGAGGTTCAGGGAGTTCCTCAACAGGAGGAACAATAGGTGCCGTATCCTGCAAATATTCTTCCTCTTTTGCTTCCGAACCTTGATCAGAATTATTACCGGAGACCCGGATTGCTGGAAAGGATTCAGCGGGACTGCCACTGACATGCGGGGCTTCAGAAAGCACAGGGGGAACAGCAGGAGGCTCAGGAATAACAACCTCGACTTCTTCAGCAACAGGCTCAGAGTTTTCGATAACTTCCGGCGCGACAACCTCCGGCTCGACAACTGCTTCCTCCGGTAGAGGGGTTGGCGGTATTGTGGCTATCAACGCAGGGGATGAGCTCGGTTGCGGGAAAACGAGGTTTAAAATTTCAGCGGGAATGAGATTGTTGAAATATAAATACCCGCCTGAGCCTGCCAGAACGAAAACCAGAAATAAAAAGATTTTTCCTGCCCCGGATTTTTTTTTCTCTGCCGGAGGCAAGACCTCCTGTTCCTCAAATTCAGTTTCTGTGTTGTTTTGTGTGGCCTCCTCCTCTGGGGAGGAGGATTCAGTTTCCTGTGACTCTGAGTTGGGGTCTTTCATACGGTAACCCGGTTCATTAACTTAGGGAGGGGCTTGAAAAATCTCATCCAGAAGGCAATGATCATCGCTCGCGCCATAACGTTCTGACCATTTCCCAGCGACTCACTCCCCGGAGAGGGTGTTATATCCCCATCCATAAACTTCATGCCCCGGAGGGGTAAACTGGCAATGGCTTTTTTAAGCCGAGACAGCTCTTTGCTCGCCAAATAAAGCGACGGCACACTGGCCCCACGCCTAGTGGCTAGTGGATGATTTTGTTTAACGGGTATTCAACGATATCTTCAGCGCCGATGTTTTTAAGATCGGGAACAAAATCCCGCACCAGTTTTTCTTCCAGAATCACATTCAGGGCCACCCAGTCCTTGTCGCTGAGTTCAGAGATGGTGGGTTTTTTTCCTGGCGGGAAAATATTGATTATCGCATCGAGATTTTGTTTCGGCGCGTTCATCATCAGTCCCACTCGACCGTTCGCGGCCATGGCTCCCTGCAACATCAAAACAAGGCGGTCGACTTTATTCCTCTTCCACTGGTCCTGGCTGGCTTCTTTGTTCATGATGAAGCGAGTGGTCGATTCCATCAGGGTATCCACAATACGCAGGTTATTAGCCTTGAGGGAAGACCCGGTCTCGGTAACTTCAACAATGGCATCCACCAGTTTGGGAGCTTTAACTTCGGTGGCTCCCCATGAAAACTCGACATTGGCGGTCACGCCATGGCCTTTCAGCCAGTCTGTGGTCAGGTTCACCACTTCGGTGGCGATGCGCTTGCCTTGCATATCTTTAACGGATTGGATTTTGGAGTCGTTGGGAACACACAGCACCCAGCGTACTGGCTTGGCAGAAACCTTTGAATAAACCAGAGGCGCGATCTCTTCGACATCGGCCCGGTTCTCGAGAATCCAGTCTTTACCCGTCAGCCCTGCATCCAGCACCCCATCTGCTACATAACGCGCTATTTCCTGGGCACGGATCAACATGCATTCGATTTCATCGTCATCAATGCTGGGGAAATAGGACCGGCTCTTAATACGGATGTTGTAACCGGCTCGACCAAAAAGTTTTACCGTTGCTTCTTCCAGACTTCCTTTGGGAATTCCCAGCTTTAATACGTTACCACTCATGGATTGTCTTCTTTCTTAAGATAAATTATTTATAGGGGGACTACTTCTTATAGACTTTTTCCGGATCGAAAACTTTTTCTTCGATGATTTTCACGTCACCGTTTACTTTTCTGAAAAAACAACTGGTGTAACCTTTATGACAGGCGGCATTGCCCACCTGCTCGACTTTCAGCAGAACCGTGTCGTCATCGCAATCGACAAACACTTCCTTGACGATCTGCACATTGCCGCTTTCTTCACCTTTCATCCATTGCTTGTCGCGTGACCGGCTGTAGAACCAGGCTTTCCCGGTTTCCAGGGTCTTTTCCCAGGCAATTGGGTTCATGTACGCAAGCATCAGAACCTTGCCGGTTTTAGCATCCTGAATGATGGCTGGGACAAGACCGCCCATTTTATCAAAATCCAATTTCATAAAAACTCCTCTGAATACGTTAAAACGCAACCAAAATGCGCCGAAATTTCAGTTAATTACCTCTTGGCAGGAGGCCCACGGCAGAAACTCGTTAAGCCGATATGAGTCGCCGCTAGCCAATAAAAGCCATTGCAGTAGCCACCGGACGCTTAGCCGGGCCTAGTGGCCCTTTAGCAGGGGAGGCAAATAGCAGAGACTCGTTAAGCCGAGACAACTCTTTGCCCGCCACCCACTCCCGTGGGAGGGAACTGGGCAAGAGCTTGATTGCGCCGAGACAACTCCTTGCTCGCCAAATAAAGCGATGGCACACTGGCCCCACGCCTAGTGGTGAAGCTTGGAAATTTAAAATATAATTGATTTTCTGTCAACCTTATAATAGCCTGTTTGAAATCGAATTAGTCGTTTTTTTTGTTTGTTTTGCTAATTTACCCTTTTGAATTGTCAGGGGATTAGAACGCTTTTATCTTAAATTAAAGGGGATTTAATGCCTTCCATTACACATTTTGATATTTATAAACCTGCGGAACCGTGCAGTTTTACCGGTGAAAAATTGCAGGAAATCATGGAAAAAGTGATCTCCGAAACGCTCACGCCAGACGGTAAAGACTTGAACTTGAAAGGCTATTGCATTGGACCCAATGGTATGACGATCATTAGCCGGGATGAGCGTGTTTCCAAAGTACGGCGCTTAAACCTTGGAGGCAATCGTATTGGTGATGCCGGAGTCAAGCTGTTGGCTGAGACTGAGTTATTTTCCAAAGTCAACTGGCTGGAGCTTGGAGGTAACGACATAGGGCCGGAAGGCATCCGGTCATTGGTAAACTCGAAATCATTGCAAAAGGTCAAATCCCTCAACCTCTACCGGAATTGCATAAAGGATGAGGGGGCAATTATCCTTGCTCAGGAGAACCAGTTGAAAAAAGTTGAGGATCTGGATCTGGCTCAGAACGAAATTGGGAATGATGGCATATTGGCCCTTTCCCGATCGAAAAATTTTCCCGAACTGGCAAGTATTGCTTTGGACAATAATTTTTCTTCCGCTGAGGGGCAAGAAGAGGCCAGGACAGGCCCCAACTTTAAAAAACTCCAGTCCCTGAACCTGTAATTTAAAATCCTATGTCAGCATCTAATGAGCAGTATGGGAAAGGCTATTTCCTTATCGCTAATCCTGTCTTGCCGGATCCCAATTTTTCCCGGACGGTTGTGTTGTTATGCAATCATGACGAACAGGGTTCGTTTGGCCTGGTGATTAACCGGCTTGCCCCGATCAGCGCCAAAGAGGTTTTTGAAGAAGTGGGTGTGTCGGGCTCCCACTCCGGGAAAATTTTTATCGGAGGCCCGGTGTCTCCCTCACAGGTCTTTTACCTTTGCCAATCAAAAACGCCTTTGCCGGAACTGGATGCCATTTGTGATGGAGTCTATATGGGAATGAGCTGGGAACTGCTGGATAACTTAATGACACGGATTGAAGATCCGGAAAAAAATATCAGATTCTATATGGGTTATTCCGGTTGGGGTGCGGGCCAGCTTGCAGGCGAGATGGACCGGCTCAGCTGGCTTACCTGTGAGGCCCAGAGCGAATTTGTTTTTCAGGAAAATGAAGATAGCATCTGGGCTCATGCCGTCAAGTCCATGGGCAAGGATTACGAATACCTGATAAACGCTCCCGTCAACCCTCAATGGAACTAGCCACTCGGCGTGGGGCCAGTGTGCCATCGCTTTCTCTGGCTGACAAAGGGTTGTCTCGGCTTAACGAGTCCTTGCTATCTGCGTCTCCTGCGACCAGTCGCCATCAAGATGATCTGGTGAACGCACTTTACCAGCCCCCGGCATCTCAGCAGATTTATAAATCCACAATCGCGCCCGAATATCATGGTTTGGTCGTAGAACAATATTTTTCATCGCGGTTTCCCTATCAGAGTCGGGAAGCCTGGATCGCACAGATATTAAACGGGGATATCATGGTGAACGGGAATAAGGCCCGTCCCGGTAGTATCCTTAATGAGGGGGATCGCATCATCACCCATGCGGGGGTTCGTCAGGAACCTCCTGCGGATCGCAGGTTGACTGTGGTTTATCAAGACAGGCATATCCGGGTGTTCAATAAACCTGCGCCTATTCCTGTGCACCCGAGCGGACGGTATTTTCAGAACAGCATGACGGAAGTTTTGAAGAAAGCGTTTCCCGAGGAGATTCCACGTCCTGTACAGCGGCTGGATGCAACCACTACCGGGCTGATCGTGTTTGCACGCTCCCGTCAAGCGGCAGGTTTTTTAATGAAAGAGTTTCAAAGCCACCGGATACAAAAAGAATATCTGGCTGTGGTCAGGGGAAAGCCAAAGGAAGATCAGTTCACCGTGACCGCACCTATCGGAGTAGTGGCAGGGGCACAGCGGGGGGTGGGTGAGGGAGTCAGGAATGTAAAACCCGCGACTACCCAGGTAGAGAGGTTGACCTCCACCTCCACTCATTCGGTTTTAAGAGTGACTCCCTTATCGGGCAGAACCAATCAGATTCGCGTGCATTTATCCAGTCAGGGTTTACCAATTTTAAATGACGATGTTTATGGTGAAGGGGACTCGGGAAGTTATGAATATGGACTGCATGCCTGGAAGCTGAGGTTCCAATGTTTTGATCGTTATCTGGAACTTAATGTGCCACCTCCTTCACATTTTCAATCTTTTTTAGGTGACTCAGATATAGAGCGGCTATGAACTTAATGCAATCGTCACATTTATCGGACTCTTCCTTGCCGCAGACTCAAGCAGGCTTGATAACGCGTGCCAGGGGCCCGTTCTGGCTGGCCCCCATGGCGGGGATCACCGATGTCTGCTTCCGTCAGTTGATGGATGAAATGCTGGCGGGTGTCTTGATTTCAGAACTGGTGTCGGCGAAAGGGCTTTTTTACAATTCCGAGAAGACCCGAAAAATGATGCGCATTCATAAAAATCCCGGAACAATTGTCGGGGTTCAGCTTTTCGGCGAGTCGCCGGAGGACATCGTTCAGGCAGTGAACGTGGTGGAAGAGACGGGAGCGGATTTTGTCGATATCAATATGGGTTGCCCGGTAAAAAAAGTGGTGAAAAAAGGATGCGGGGCGGCATTGATGCGTGACCCGGCTTATTTGGAAACTTTCCTCTCCACTATTAAAAAAGGGATTCGTCTGCCTCTCACCGTCAAAATGAGAACAGGTTGGAACGAAAATGAGCTGACCATTCATGAATGCGTGCAGGCGGCTTACAATTCAGGTTGCGAGTGGGTAGCTATTCATGGGCGTACCCGCGCCCAGGGCTATGAGGGCAAGGCGAACTGGGACCTCATCGCCGAAGTCAAAAACAGGGCGAAATTACCGATTATCGGCAATGGAGATATTCGCAGTGCCGATCAGGCAAAACGAAGATTGCAGGACACCGGGGTGGATGCAGTGATGATCGGTCGCGGGGCTTTGCGAAATCCCTGGATATTCAAAGAATGTGTCGGTGTGGATGCCCAACGTTCCAGCATCGAACTGCTCAACCGTTATTTGAATGGATTGCGCGAAAATTACGATACCCGCTCCATTCTTATTTTGTTGCGAAAGTTTTCTTCCTGGCTGGCATTCGGCTACCCTGGCGCGGCAAAGTTCAGAAAAAATATGTTTGAGTGCTATTCAGCGGCAGAGGTCATGCAACAAGCGGAAAACTTTTTCAACCAGGTTGCGCGCCTTCCCACTCCCTGCTTTGAAGATAGTGAAGCGTTCATGATGGGCGGTCACGGTTAGCCACCAGCGTGACGCTGGACTCAATTTGCAATTGCTTTGTTTGTGGTTAGAGTAAAAATTTTTCAGGGGATACTAGTTGAATCAAGAAAAGAAAGAATTCGTAAAAACACGTGCCGACCGGGTGCGCAAACAATATAAAAAGCAGGAAGAGTTCACCCTCTATGGCTGGAACGCCTGCATGAGCGCGTTCAAGGCCAGACCGAAAAGTCTCTTGCGTTTGTTTTTCAGTCGCGCCCGGACCTCCCAGTTGAAAGAGGTGAAAGCTTTTTGTGGGGAAAATAAAATTCCTTACCGCCAACTGGATCAGGAGTCCCTTAATAAAGTCGCCTCAGGTGTTCACCATGAGGGGATAGTGATGGTAGTCCAACCTCTTATGCCGGAATCCGCGCATCGACTGATCCGTGGAAAAATGCCCGACAAGGGTCTGGTGGTGGCGTTAGACGGAATTGATAACCCGCATAACCAGGGAGCGATTTTGCGGACTTGCGCATTTTTTGGCGTGGAGGGTTTGATGGTTCCCGGCAACGGAAAGGTTTCGGCTATTCCCTCTTCCGCCGCGAGAGTGGCCGAAGGAGGACTTGAAACGGTTCGCATATTTACCAGCACTGATCTTTCTTCCTCATTAAGAGATTGTCGGGAGCAGGGCTGGTTTGTCGTGGGTGCAGATGCAGATGCAAAAGAAACTCTTTCCAGTGCTAAAATTAAATTTCCCGCAGTGGTGGTAATGGGAAATGAACAGGAGGGGCTCTCAAGCCGGGTCAAACAACGGTGCGATACTCTGGTCCGTATTCCCGGAAAAGGGCAGTCCCTCAACGTATCGGTAGCGGCAGGCATCATCCTGGCTGAAGTGGACCGCCGCCGGACCGCGCCCGGTAGAAAATAATTTCATGGTTTTCTTTGCCAAGCTTCATCCCTTGATCGTTCACTTTCCCGTGGGCTTGTTGACCAGCGGAGTAGTGTTTGAAATTTATGGTGCCCTGCGGAAAGACGAAGTGGCAGAAACCGCAGGCCGATTCAACATCCGCTTAGGGTTCCTGTGTTTGTTCCCGGTTCTGATTGTAGGGTTCCTGGGAATGATCAGCCTGGAAAATACGGAAAAGTTCAGGGACTTTCTAGCGACCCACCTGAAGTTTGCGTTTATTACTGCCGGAGTATTTATTTCCGCAATGCTTGTTTCCCGTTACCTGCGTAAACCCCGGATTTTGTATTTCCTGATCATCGCTGTGGGAGGGGTTTGTGTTCTCATCACCGGTTACTTCGGTGGGGAACTGGTTCATCGCTTCGGAGTTTCAACACACTAACAGGCTACTAAAAAACCAGTTGGTAGCCGGAAAACAGGCAAATGCCCATTGCCAGGAATCCTGCCATATAATATCCCAACGCAGTTCTGGAGAAGGCGTTGGTGTAGGCGTAGCCGGTAGAGAATCCATAAAGGATCGTAAACAGGAAGGAGTAGCCCTGATGCCCTTCAACCGCCACAACGGTAAGCAAGTTAATATCAACGGAGACCATCCCGGAAAAATCGGCGGCTATAGCGGCTAAAAGACCCAAGCTTAAATTAAAAGCTCCTGCGGCTTTCAATTTTTCATCATTTTTTTTGTGAGCCAGAAAAAGCAGGGCTAATCCGGCAACGAATAAAGCAGGGGAGAAATGGGAAATGAAAGGGTGAAACGTTACGGAACTTATCATTGAATATTCCAGAAGGGAATTAGCAGGGGAGGCAACTGGGCAAGAGCTTGATTGCGCCGAGACAACTCTTTGCTCGCCAAATAAAGCGACGGCACACTGGCCCCACGCCTAGTGGTGGTTAGTCGTCTTTTTTTCTCAGGTCGCCGGCAATATCCAGATCGGCGGCTGAAAGATTGACATCCACATCGACTTTTGTTGCGGCACTGATGTCTTGTTCCAGCGCATCGATGTTGACGGTTTGCTTGAGTCCTTCCGCTTCATCCATAACTTCTTTTTTCAGGCCGCTGAAAGTATTTTGGAACTCGCCCCAGCCTTTACCGATGGCTTTTGCGAGTTTGGGAAGGTTTTGTGGGCCAATCACCACAACGGCGATACCCATTAAAATCATCAGTTCAAAAAATCCGATATCAAACATTCAAACACTCCATATTGTTCCGATGAAAGCCATTCTAGCAGATTAGAGGGGCAATTGTCATCAGAACTCCCCCGGGTTATTTCCCATGGGCCTTGAATAATAAGAGGTTTAAGGTAGTATAAGGTCAGTTTTATGAGAATTATTAGAGGAACAAAAAATATAACCGGCCCCATTCCATATCCTGTGATGGCGATTGGCAATTTTGACGGAGTCCATGTGGGCCATCAGACCCTGTTCCGTAAAGCGGCGGAATTGGCTTTGGCGCATAAAGGTACGTCCATTGCGTTCACCTTCGAGCCGCATCCATTAAAGATCATTGCGCCGGAAAAAGTACCCCCCCTGTTGACTCATTTCCATAAAAAGATGGAATTGATTGATTCCTGCGGAATCAATCTGGTCATTTGCGCTGACTTCACCAGACAGTTCGCGGACCAGCAACCTCGTGATTTTTCCAAAAATATTCTTTTTGAAAAAATAGGGGTGAAGGAGATTGTAGTTGGCTTCGACTACGCTTTTGGTCGAGGCAGGGAAGGGACAATTCCTTACCTCAAAAAGATGGGAGAGGAATTTAGCTTTCAGGTTCATGTAGTGGAGCCCTTCAAGCTCAATGAACATACCGTCAGCAGTTCTCATGTGCGGGAACTGATAGAGGCCGGGCAGGTAGAAACAGCAAGCCAGTTCCTGGGCAGGGATTATTCCATAACAGGCCCGGTTATTTCCGGCTATAAAACCGGGCAGGCTATTGGATTCCCAACCGCCAACATTGATACCAGTAAGGTCCAGATACCCGGAACAGGGGTGTATGCGGTTCGGGTTGTTTATGAAAACAAGTCCTATGATGCGGTTGCCAATATCGGGTTTAACCCCACCTTTCATCGCGATCGATTAAGTGTCGAGGTGCATATTTTCGATTTTAATCAAGTGATCTACCGTCATGAAATTGAAGTGCAGTTTGTGGCACGCATTCGCAGTGAAATAGAGTTCAAGTCCGCTGACGATCTGGTCGTTCAGATAAGTCAGGATATTGAAAATACCAGGAAAATACTGGAGAAGAAAACTTGAAAAAAGCTCGCCAGTTATTGATTGGTCTCGCCATTGCAGCGGGAGCACTTTATTACACCTTGCGCAACATTTCATTGGATGAACTGGTCGCTTCTTTTAAAGAAGCGGAGTTGGTTTATATTTTTCCGGCATTGGGAATAATTATTTTGACCTATGTGGTCCGTGCCTATCGTTGGCAAATTCTACTTCGCCCGTTTAAACAAATCCCGGTTAATGATATTTATGCGCCCCTGATGATCGGTTTTATGGGAAACATCCTTCCTGCCCGTGCAGGGGAATTCCTTCGTGCTTATCTGGTGGGGAAAAAACACGACATTACTTTTGCGGGTGCTTTTTCCACCATAATTGTGGAGCGCTTGTTTGATTTAATCTGTCTGCTGATCCTGTTTGTATGGGTCTTTGTGGTCAATGTAGATATGTTTGACCCGCAACTGACCTTTTCCGGAGTATCTGTTCAATCCATGCTGGCAGGGTTTGGCAAGTTTTGCGGAATAGTGGTTGTGGGTCTGCTATGTTTTATGTTTTCTTTGGCTTACAAAGAGGAGCAAGTTAAATCCTGTATAGGGTGGCTGGCAAAACCTCTCCCGGATAAATGGAAGGAAAAGATTTTATTCATGGTCGGGGAATTTGCCCTGGGATGCAAAATAATCAAAGACCCCAGTGCTCTAGCTCAGATCATTTTTTGGTCTTTAGCGTTGTGGGCATTATTTGTCGCAACCTACTACCCCTTTTATTTTGCTTTTGATCTGCAAAATAAATCCTTGGATTCCATACTATTATTAACCGTTATGGTTTGTGTTCTTATAACGATACTTCCTACCCCGGGTTTTCTGGGATCTTTTAATGCGGGAGTTTTGATTGCTCTGCATGAAATTATGGGAGAAGCTGAGGTGACAGCCGTTAGTTTTGGTATGGTTGCCTGGGCGGCAGGCTTTATAGTTTTGATTGCCGGAGGGTTATTTTTTATTTTTAGAGATCATATGTCGATGCAGTCTTTGATCAAAGCGGAAGAGGAAGCGGAGGCGGGATTGGAACACACAGAAACCGCAAATAAATGATGCCTTAATATCCCGGATCAATTGGCATTTCAATTCCATAGGAATTTGTTATAATACGCCCTCAACTTTGAGCCAGTACTATTTGCCGGCGGAGGTTCTCCGCAACTGATTGAAAAGATATGCCGAAGTGGCGGAATTGGTAGACGCGCATGATTCAGGTTCATGTGCCCGAAAGGGTGTGGAAGTTCGAGTCTTCTCTTCGGCACCACCCACTAGCGTGGGTGGCAGGTAGCAATAACACGGTGCTCTTGCGCACTGTTAGCCCTATTACCTCCAGCGGTATACCTTACTCTATCCGCACGGTTTGGCCAGGGGTGTTGGTGGGTTTCAGAGTTTCCGAAAGATGGAGATCCATCTTATCTTCAAAGCTGACTTTCATTTGCGGCAGTAGACCTTTTATCCTCTTCACAAACCATTTGATATAGGCCGGCTTGTGTTTGCTCCTGAGGAGGACACCCCAAAACCACGGGCTGTAAACCCATGAAATCAGGTCGTTGAAATGCTTCAACCAGGAAAGTGAAAATTTAAGATGAAAATTGGAGCGAACGGGAAACTCCCGGACAATGCGTTTATACATATCCACAAACTTCATGTTGTGCTGGCTCTGCCGGAAATTATTGTCAACGGTTTCCAAGTGCTGTTTCCAACTCATTCCGCGAGAAAAGTTTTCAAATAGCGCAACATCTACTTTTTTGTCTTTCCAGAAAGGCTCTGCATCGCCGCCACCGGGATAAGGAATGTAGAAGCTGAAGACATTCGTATTCGCGCTGATGCGTTTTGCGAACTCAAACGTTGCGTTGACATCTGCCTCCGTTTCCTGTGGTCCGTTGAACATCCAGTTGGCCAGGGTTCTGATCCCGTTTTTACGACAGATTTTAAAAGCCTCCACCGTCTTATCCTGCTTGGCCCACGATTTATTCATGCGTTCCAACTGGGACTGCGAACCGGACTCAACACCAAAGTCCATCTGCACACAACCCGCCTCAGCCATTTTTTCTGCAATCTCCTCGTCCACCACATGTACCGTACTCTGACATCCCCAAACCAGATTCAATTTGCGGCGTATGATTTCATCGCAGACTGCCATCGCAAACTTCTTATTCAGAATAAAAACATCATCGTAAATATAAAAACCGTCTATATGAAAAGTCTTCTTGAAATATTCCAATTCATCGACAACGTAATCAACTGTCTTGTATTGAACCGATTTGACGATTTCCCACAATCCGCCGGATACACAAAAGGAGCATTTGAACGGGCACCCTCTCGTAGTATAAATGGTCATGCCGGTTATAGGAACGCCTCGAACCAGGTCTTCCATCGGGCGTATATAGTAGTTCATGTCCAGCATCCCAAAATCCATTTTGGGGAGCAGCGCCAGATCATATTGCTCATTGGCGGTTTCGGTGGTCACTACACCCGATGCATCTTTAAACGTCAGATTGGGTATTTTGGGAATGGCCGGATCATCCCCGGACCGCAGAGCTTTAAGGAGGCGTGTTAAAGGGATTTCTCCGTAACCGGTGACAACGTAGTCGATTCCATAGTCCTCTTCAAAAAAATCATCCGGATACATCGTCGCGTGTATTCCTCCCACAACGATTTTAATATCCGGGTAGCAGCGTTTTAAATCGGTTGCGATTCGTCTGACATCCGTAACATCAACGGTGGAGCACGGCAGGCCCACCACATCCGGAACATCTTCCGCCAATTTTTCAAAAATTGTTTTGTAAGCGTGATCGGGACCTTGATCCGTTTTAACATCGATCAGATCGGCGTTGATTCCTTCCTGGCGGCAAACCGAAACCAGGGTCATCAGGTTCCAGGGCATGTAGGAACGCTGAATATCGGAGATGGAGGTAATGAGGGTGATTTTAAAATCGCGGGTCGTCAATAGCAGGGCTCCAAAAACCAAGTACGAAACAAAGGTTTTTAACTACGATAAATGTTACCACACTGCAATCTGGTTTCCCACATGCTTCCAGTTGTCGTTTGCAATGGAGAAAATCTGTTTTCGTTTAGTTTGTTTTATATAAAGCAGACTCTTAAACCTTAACGGTTTATGGGGTTGGGTACTTTAAAGGGTTGGTAGAAAATTAATAAAAAACAAATGGTATTTCCCTTATAATCTATGAGGCTGGAAGCTCAAATCCAGAAACTAATTGACCCCATGGTTGTGGAATGAAAATTTGCCTTACCATTTATTCTTCTCCCTGGTCTAAATTCAAGGGGGGTGGTCAGATTGCCGTGCATCATCTTGCCTGCGCTTTACAGAGAATGGGGCATGATGTTCATGTGCTTTATTCTAAAAGTCCCGGCGAAAAGATTTCAGCAAAACCCCCTTATACCGTGCACTGGACCTCCCATTTTCATTGCGCCACGCTGAACCTGGACATTTTTTCCTATTACCGCGCCTTGAAGCGCCTGATGAAATGGGAGCGGTTCGATATTGTGCATGGCAATGCCGAAGAGGCATTTTTTGCCAGCGAGATTGCCAGGAAATTCAAGGCCGGTTACCTGTTTACCAACCACTCTTGTGCGATCCCGGAAACTGGGATGATTCGCGGAATGTTGCGCCCTCTATCTTTTTTAAAAACGCTCAACAATTATTTATTACGTTCCTCGGCTTTCAACGCATCCAGGGTCATCACCTTCAGCGAGTTTTCAAAAAAACTGGTTCTAAAAGGGTTAAGAAATAAAAAAGGAAAAAAAGTGACGGTGGTTTCTCCCGGAATAGATTCCACCTGGCTCGAGGCAACAAGGCAGGCTGAGGGTTCAAAGGATCTGGTGTTGTGGGGGCGGATGGAAGACGAAAAAGGGATTCCCGAACTTCTCCGCACGTTGAAAGAGGTTGCGGGGCGGGTTCCGGAGGTCCGACTCCACTTGATCGGAGAAGGCAACATGACCGAATCCTACCGCAAACAGGCGGAGGAACTGGGGGTGTCGGATCGGGTCACTTTCCACGGCTGGATGGATGCCAGTGCCCTTCAACAATTCACCAGCAAATGCGCAGTTGGGGTTTTCCCCTCCCGCATCGAGAGTTTCGGCTTGTCCATGGCAGAAGCGATGGGGGCGGGGCTACCTATCATTGCAACCCGGGTGGGAGCACTTCCGGAATTCATTAACGATGGGGTGACAGGAACTCTGGTATCGCCCGGAAATATCCCGGCGCTTTACCGTGCTATCCTCGAAAAACTGGAAAATCCGGGTCGGGCTCAGACCCTTGCAGACGCCGGACAAGAATTGGTGCGCCAACGTTTTTCCTGGGATCAATCCGCCCGGGAAATGACAGAAATCTACCAATCCGTTCTGGATGAAATATAGGGAAAGTTTCCCCCCTAATCTCACAAAAATCTCAACAAATGGTATAAAATACCCGATAAGGTAATCAAATTACCCCCTCAAGGTCCTCAATATCGTGAACCGTCTCACCCAGACCAACCCTCGTCCTTTCGCAAGAGTCCAAATACATGAGCCGGCAAAACAACTCACCAGAGGCTTCATCATTAAAGAGATTGTAAAATCATGGATCAAAAAACTGCCGTTTTTCCAGGAAATGGATTATTTCCGTCGGCGAGCGTATGAGTCGCCCCTGTTCGATATTACGGTAAAGCCTCTTGCCGACACCCTGGCAGAGTGGCCGAAGGCTCTGGTCCTCGATATCACAAATCGATGCAATGCCAAATGCACATGGTGCCCCCAACCTAAACTTGAGAACCTTGGGGCAATGAAGATGTCGCTTTTTAAAAAGATTATAGATAATTATGCAACTCGTGGCGGGGTCATCCGATTTGGTACCTTCGGTGAGCCATTGATGGACAAAACGTTTGTCGAGAAAATCGAATATTTAAAGCAATTCCCCTCAATCCACAAAACCGAACTGCTCACCAACGCCTTTTTCCTGAACGAAAAAATATCATCCATGTTGATTGAAAATGGAGTGGATGTTGAAATCAGTCTGGATGAACTGGAAAAAACCACTTTTGAAGAAATTAAAAAAATGAGCTACGACGTTGTGCGTACCAACATTTTAAAATTTCTGGAATTGAACGATGCGGCTCAAAGTCCGGTCCGGGTAAACTTTCGTGTCAAATCCTCGCTTTCCCGAAAGAAAACCATGGAGCACGAACTGTTTTCAAAAATAACTTCTCACCGATGTACTGTTGAAGTTACTCCCATCGAGGAAGATAGTATTTCCAACTGGGCGGGAGAATTCAATAAGGATTCATTCTATGAAGAACATATGGATCGATCCGATATAACAAAAACTTTTAACCACAAACAGTTCAATTTAACCAACTCGGCTCCATGCAATCAACTTTGGAAATGGCTGGTCGTTAACTGGGACGGTCGTGTGGTTCTTTGTTGCGTCGACATGTTTGCCACCGAAGTGTTGGGAGATCTTCAAGAAAAAACCATTGAGGAAATCTGGAATGGACCGGTGTTAACCGAATTGCGCGAAAAAATGGTCCAACGAAAAAGGTTCGAGATCCCAACTTGCCAAGACTGCGATCTCCATCTAGGTTGGCAGAACCTGAAGGTGTACTATAATGAAGATGGCGAACTTGTATCCACCCGAAATTTCATCAGCTGAACAGTGATCAAAAATTTCCTTAAAGGACTACTTGCCACGCGCAGGAACAGTATCGTTTCCAAATATTATGAATTCACCCATGCGCTTTCCTCGTTGTCTCCTGGTTTGATAACGGATCTTCCTCCAGGTGAAAATATTTTGGTTTTTTCGCCGCATTGCGATGATGAATCCATCGGTTGCGGCGGAACACTTTATAAACATCACCAGAAGGGACATCATTTAACCGCAGTTTTTATGACGGATGGGTCGAAATGCGACAGCAATGGCAATGATGCGAATGATATCGTCCAGATTCGCAAACAGGAAGCCGAGGCCGCGGCCCAAATTCTCGGAATTGATCGGTTGATTTTTCTAGGCCATCCTGATCGTCAACTCCGAACCACCCAGGAAGCTGTCCGACAAGTAGAGGGAATTCTTGATGAAGTCAAACCCGACACGGTTTATCTGCCCTTTTTTCTGGATAACCATCCCGACCACATGGCAACAGCGGCCATCGTTGTCAACGCGGTCAGACAAAAACCGGTGGAACATGTATTCTTCTATGAAATCTGGACCGCTATGATCCACAACCAGCTAGTAGACATATCCGATGTCATTGACAAAAAGCTGGAAGCGATCCGAGTGTATCGTTCGCAAAAAGACATCGACAACTTTGCTGAAATGACCCAATCACTGAACCGGTTCCGCGCCCTCGGTTCGAATAACCAGTTCCGACATGCGGAAGCTTTGTTTCAAGCCGATTCCAAAGAACAAGAAAATATCCTAACTCAATTCCATGGCGGGAAAATCCATTAGACTACTTCAGATTATCACCAGCCCCCATCTCTACAGGGAGCTGTTCCGTTGGCTCGTGTATTATTTGTACGAGCATGTGTTGCCCCTGAAAAACCTTCAGGTCGGCACTGATCCGGAAATCCATCCTACCGTGTCCCTGCGTTTTGAAAAAAATATTCATCTGGGGAATAAGATCGTCCTAGATATGAACTGCTGTATCTGGGCATCGCCAAACTCTAAAATAACTGTTGGAGACAATACGGGAGTGGGACCGGGAACCATCATTATTTCATCCAATCATTCCTTTTTCTCTAAAGAGTCGTACACCGAACAACCTATCAATGAGAAGGACATTGTGATCGGGAAGAACGTTTGGATCGGAGCCAACTCGTCCATTCTGGCTGGAGCCCATATTGGAGACAATGTAATCATCGGTTCCGGTGTGGTCGTTACCGGCCGGGTGCCGGAAGATTCGATTGTTGTCTCTGGAAGTCGAAAACTATCTATGACTAAAAGGAGATAGTTCGTTTCATGCTCGATTTCGATGCGATACAAATTGGTCGTGAAGCTTCGCTTCGCCACACCGTCACAGAAAAAGACGTACAAACATTTGCCGAACTCACAGGCGACACCAACCCGCTACATATGGATGCTGGCTTTGCCTCTAAAGCCGGGTTCAAGAAAAGGGTGGTCCATGGAATGTTGACGGCCTCCTTCATATCCACGGTTGTTGGAATGCAACTTCCCGGGCCGGGGGCACTCTACCTCAGTCAGGAGTTGAACTTTAAAAAGACGGTCGCGATTGATGATACAATCCAGATAACGGCCATTGTTATACAAAAGGTGGTTAGTTCCCAAATGTTGGTTCTTAAAATCGCCGTCACAAATCAAAACGCTGAAAATGTTTTGACAGGCACCGCCAGAGTCCTGTGCCCTCCTCTCAACGAAGGAACCATTAATGATGAATAGGGAAATGGAAAATGAAATCGCCATCGTGACTGGTGCCGGCAGAGGCATCGGGGCGGACATTGCGATGACCCTGGCTTCGGCTGGATGCCGTGTGATCGTCAACTATCGAGAAAGCGAGGAACAGGCGAATGCCCTGGTTGCTAAAATTAATCAGTCCGGTGGAACCGCATTGGCAGTTCGGGCAGATGTTACCCAGTTTGAGGATGTTCAGAGCCTGCTGTCCCAAACGGTGGAGCAGTTCGGTGCGCCAACCATTTTGGTCAATAATGTCGGACCGGGAATCGTCAGCAAAAAGATCGTAAAAACGGACTGGGATGATTTTCAGTCCTGTTTTGAAGCAGGTGTCAAATCGGCGTTCAACTGTTCTAAAAGCGTTGGCGCGTTGATGATGAAAAACCGCAGGGGAAGCATTGTCAATATAGCGACTCAATTTACATTCGGCCTGCCACCTATTGCCATGGCCACCTACGTCACCGCAAAATATGCTCTGGTCGGGTTCTCGAAATGCCTGGCTGTCGAACTGGCTCCCTTCGGAGTCAACGTCAACATGGTCTCGCCGGGATTGACCGAAACCGACATGGTGAGTCATATGCCCGAATCGTTTAAGCAGTCTTTTGCCGAGGGAACTCCGCTAAAGCGAAACACGGAATGCTCCGACATTTCAAATGCGGTACTCTTTCTGCTTTCCAATCCATCCCGTTTTGTAACAGGAGTAAATCTTCCCGTCTGCGGCGGAAACATAATGTGATATGGCCAAACCGATCTTAAAATCAGATGCCCTGAACCCGTCCTCACCCGAAGGTTTAGACCCGGCCACCCGAGCGGAAATGGAACTGACTGCTGGTTGTCAGGAAATACGTTTTTTGGTGGAGAGAGGTTATCTTTCCATGGCCAGAGAAAAACTTGAAGAGGTCTTCAGCAAGGGGCGGCAAATTAAAAATCACCACCTGGTAGAGCCTGCCATTGTTTTGCTCCAGGCTTATGAAAAAAACAAGCAGTATCAATCCGCAAATGAGCTCTTCAAACAATACGAAAGTATCCTGGGGGAAAGCCAGGTTGCACTAACATTGGCAGGGTCTTCCTGCCTGAATTTGAACGATTCCCAACAAGCTGAAAATTTTCTGGAAGGAGCTATTCAAAAAGACAGCTCTTATCCGGACCCCTATCTCTTATTGGGAGACCTCTACGCCAAATCGCAACCCGATAAAGCCGTCAGTTATTATTCGCAATACTATGACTTGCGATCTTCAATCATGGGCGCGCGCATATTCATCAAGAGAGTCAAGTCTCTTCTAAAGACAAATTCGCTTAGTTTCAAAAATCTCTCCATCGCCTTTATCGGCAACTTTACCATTGAGCCCATTAAGGATTTTTTGGAAGCGGAGTGCTTCAAGCAGTCCATTCAACCGAAATTTTATTTTGGCGGATACGATCAATATATTCAGGAAATGGCAGACGCCAACTCAGGGTTATTTAACTTTGACCCGGCAATCACTTTTCTATTTCTGGATAGCCAGACTCTTTCTCCGGAGTTGTTTAACAAATTTTTTGATATCCTGCCTGAAAAACGTTTTCACTTGGCAGAGGACAAACTTAAACACGTGGAAGCTCTGTGCAACAAATTTCTCGATCTTTCCAAGTCTCACCTTGTTGTCAGCAACTTTTTACTCCCGAGTGATTATTATATGGGTGTGTACGACTCTAAAATGGGAAGTGGGCAAAAAGAGATTCTGGGTAAAATGAATGATCATCTTTTGAGCCAGACCCGATCCAATCCGCAACGGTTTCACATTCTGGACACAGAGAAAGTACTTTCCAACTGCGGTAAAACAACCTGCGCAAACGAAAAAATGCGCTACCTGGCCAAAATGATTATTCCGGATCAAGCTCTTCCAGATATGGCCCGCGAACTGATGCGTTTCGTAAGGCCTGTTGGGGGCAAAACCAAAAAATGCCTCGTCCTGGATCTTGACAATACTCTCTGGGGTGGCATCCTGGGAGAAGAGGGGCTTGAGGGAATTGAGTTGGGATTGGAACCTCCTGGAAACGCTTTCTACGAATTTCAGAAGGCTGTAAAAGCTTTGCAGCGGCGCGGAATCATCCTGGCCATCAACAGCAAAAATGATCCCGACCTGGTTCGCGAGGCGTTTGAAAAACACCCCGATATGCAATTGAAGCTTTCCGATTTTGCCTGCATCCGGACCAACTGGAATGATAAAGCACAAAACCTGAGAGAAATCGCCGATGAACTCAATCTGGGACTGAGTAGCTTCGTATTCTTTGACGACAACCCGGCGGAACGCTTGCTGATTCGCCAGCAAATGCCCGAGGTTCTGACCATTGAGGTGCCGGAGGATTGTTCTGAATATACCCGCACGCTACTAAGCCTGGGTGTCTTTGAAACCTTACATCTCACGGAAGAAGATAAAAACAGAACCCACCTTTACCAGACAGAAGACAAGCGCAGACACCTCAAGGACCAGGCAACAGAGCTCGATAGCTATCTTGAATCATTAAAAACCCAGGTGGTGATTCAACCTGCCGACTCCTTTTCCATTCCCCGGGTTGCCCAACTGACGCAACGAACCAACCAATTCAATCTCACTACACAACGATACAGCGAAGCAGATATCCGGGCGTTTGCCGAGTCGGAAAAAAGCCGGGTGTATTTCCTGAAGTCCGGGGACCGTTTCGGAGACCATGGTATCGTTGGAGCCTGTATTGTCCGTGTCGAAAACGATTCATGGGAACTCGACACATTTTTAATGAGTTGTCGTGTTATCGGCAGAGGTATCGAGAATGCTTTTCTTTATGATATTTTCCGGAAGGCCAGCGAAGACCACATTAAAAATGTCGTTGGGCGATATTTCCCGACCCGAAAGAACCAGATTGCAGAAAGCTTTTATCCCGATGCGGGATTCGAAACCATGGCCGACAATCCTCAAGAAAAAGTTTTTACCTTGAACCTTGAAAAAAACTCTGTTTCGTTGCCGAGCCATATTAAAATGTTACGACATGAAAACTAAACTTCGCGAAATTTTGGCCACCGCTATCGATGTTGACTCGGATGAGTTGACCGATGTTTCTTCTCCAGACAACACACCGGAATGGGACTCCTTCGCCCATATGACCATGGTAGCCGCCATGGAAGAGGAATTCAAAATCGCTCTGACTTTGGATGAAGTAAAGTCCATGCAGACTCTTCCTATAATCGAGGAAGTGATCTCCCAAAAGCTTTAACGGATCAGGTTGTCATGGTAGACACATCACCATTTTCTCACCTACCCACCCTCGATCTTTCGATTGTCGTTGTCAGCTTCAATACACGCGACCTTTTGCTCGACTGTTTGGAATCGGTGCAAACAAACACCATTGGTCTGGAGAGCGAAATCTTTGTTGTAGACAACGCGTCTATAGACGGGAGTGCCGACGCTGTATCAAAAAAATTTCCACAGATTCAATTAATACGCAATCAGGAAAACAAGGGCCTCTCTTCGGCCGCCAACCAAGCCTTCAGGGAAAGCCGTGGTCGCTTTGTTGTTCTTCTAAACAGTGATACGGTTCTGATGGAAAACAGTTTTTTCAAAATCGTTCAATTTCTTAACGAGAACGAAGAGTTTTCCGTGCTCAGCCCACAAATCATCGACCAGTCTGATCACCCCTTTCCCATGCGCTTATGGCAAGACAGTCCGGAAGATGCTTTGCTTAAGATTCTTGGGAAATACAATCCTGCCGATGAATTCAAAGGCATGGTCGGAAAGGGCCCCCGCGAAGTGGAAGCGGTTGGTGGATCCTGTTTCTTCATTCGCAGAACAATCATGGAATCTGTCGGCCTCCTCGATGAAAAACATTTTTTGTACAATGAAGAAGATGATTTTTGCAGGCGAACCCGAAAAGCCGAACAAAAAATATGCTACTTCCCCGAAACATCGGTCAAGCACCTCCTGGGTCAGAGCACGCATCAACCGGAGCATCGGGAAAAGGTCATTGTGGAAACCTATAAAAGTAACCTTTATTTCTACTCTAAATATTATTCCTGCGGCTGGAATTTTATTTTACGTTCCTTATACAAGGTGACATTTTTAGCAGGACTGGTTCGCTCCGCTTTTCGTCATCTGACAGGTTCCGCCACCCAAAGTGCGGACGATTCCCTCCGGCTCAAACTCAAACTTCTATTTTCACCCTGAACTGTTGTACTATAGATAGTTCATTCACCCATCCGGTTCAAATTTGATGAAAAAGGTTGACGTAATTGTTATCGGCGGTGGGCACGCAGGTTGCGAAGCGGCCCTGGCCTCGGCGCGCATGGGGTGCTCCACTATGATGATCACCCTGGAAGCGGACAAAATCGCCCTGATGCCCTGCAACCCTGCTATTGGCGGGGTGGGCAAAGGCCATATTGTGCGCGAAATAGATGCGCTCGGCGGCGAGATGGCTAAAATCATTGATGAGACGGGAATCCAGTTCCGGGTGCTGAACATGTCCAAGGGTCCGGCGGTACATGGTTTCAGGGCTCAGGCTGACAAGGATCGTTACAAAAATGCCATGCGCCGGGTTCTGGAAAATACCGAAAACCTCGACCTGCTCTTTGAAGAAGTCGATGAACTGATTATTGAGAATTCCACTATTAAAGGAGTGCGGACTGCAAAGGGCACCGAAATTCAGGCCGCCTGCGTGGTCATCACAACAGGAACCTTTTTGAACGGGCTGATACACCTTGGACTGGAAAGCAGGCCGGCTGGACGGGTAGGAGAAAAACCTTCCACCAAATTATCGCAATCGTTTTTATCTGCCGGATTTGAGTTGGGCCGCTTGAAAACAGGAACCCCGCCACGTTTGAAGCGGGACAGTATCGACTTCAGCCAGTGTACCATTCAGCCCGGTGATGAGGTACCGCGACCCTTTTCGTTTTCGACTTCCCGCCTTGACTTAAAACAGGTGCCCTGCTACCTCACTGCAACCAATGAGCGAACCGCGCAGGTCATCCGTGACAACATGCATTTGTCGCCGTTATACAGCGGTGTGATAGATGGAGTCGGTCCGCGCTATTGCCCCTCCATAGAAGATAAGGTAGTAAAGTTTCCGGATAAGAATTCGCATAATATTTTTCTGGAACCCGAAGGTCTCAATACGGACTGGATTTATCCGAACGGTATTTCCACCAGTCTTGCCGAGGAGGTGCAGTTGCAGTTTGTGCAAACGATTCCGGGTCTGGAACAGGCCGAAATTGTCTTACCCGGCTACGCCGTGGAATACGATTTTGTTCCCCCTACGCAACTCACTCCGGCATTGGAGACCAAACGGGTAAGTGGATTGTTCCACGCCGGTCAAATCAATGGCACCTCCGGTTATGAAGAAGCGGCAGGTCAGGGAATCGTGGCGGGGATCAATGCCGCCCTCAAGGCGCAAAAACGAAAACCGTTTTTGCTCACCCGCATGGATAGTTATATCGGTGTACTCATTGATGACCTGGTGACCAAGGGCACGCAGGAGCCTTACCGCATGTTCACCTCTCGGGCTGAATACCGGCTGATTTTAAGGCAGGATAATGCCGATGAGCGGTTGATGCAAAAGGGTCATGATCTGGGTCTGGTGGATAAAACATTACTTGAAAAATGTATGGAAAAATACCGCGCAGTCGACAGAGAGATAAAAAGGCTGGAAAAGACGGCAGTGGTACCCAACCCGCAAACACTTGCCCGGTTGTCTACTTTGGGTATTCACGAATTGAGAAATCCCACTACCCTTGGTGGTCTGCTCCGTCGACCTGAAGTTTCGCATGACAGGTTGCTCCGGGCATTCGAAGGTGAGGGTGTGCCACAATTGGTCGGCGAGCAAGTGGAGATCCGCGTAAAATATGAAGGGTTCATCACCCGGCAAAATCAGATGGTAGCCCGGCAGAAGAAACTGGAAAGCTACCCCATACCGGATGAGTTCCAGTATCAGGGGGTTTCCGGACTCTCCCACGAAGTGGTGCAGAAACTTGAAGAAATTCGCCCGGTTACATTAGGGCAGGCAGGACGCATTTCGGGAGTCACACCATCAGCCATCAGCCTGATCATGTTGCTCTTGGAAAAACGTATTCTCGCTGAGAAAAGGTGATGGCAGTGCATACCGATTCTATTCAATGGCAGGTTGAAGTCGATAAAAAAGACATCGCATACATCGTCAGCATTTTTGAGGGATACGAAGAACTGGCGGTAGTGCGAACGCTGGACCCCTCCCGTGGAATTATTGAACTCATGATCTCTCCCGATTACCTGGAAGATGTTCGCAAGCTCACCGAAGCCCTTGCAAAGGAAATCCCCTTCCGTCCCTTAGCGGGGAAGGCAATAAGCAATAGCGTTGACAGGTAAGCATAGGTTAGCTCGGCTTGATGGGCTCTTGCCATCCCCCCCCACGGGAGTGGGCTAGTAGTGGATCATTGAGTAGATGGGGGTGTCTTTGAGTTTTTCCCGGCCCTTGAGGAAGTCCAGTTCGATCAGGAATACGGCTTCCAGAATATTTATATTTTCAAAATTTTTCTGGATCAAATCGAGGGTGGCTGACAGAGTTCCTCCTGTAGCCAGCACATCATCAATGACGATAATATTTTGTCCTGAGCGCAATGCATCCTGATGAATTTCAACGGTGTCGGTTCCGTATTCCAGGGAGTAGGTTTCCTGGAAGGTTTTGTAGGGCAGTTTGCCCGGTTTTCGAACCATGATCATTCCGGTGCCCAGTGCATAGGCCAAAGCTGAGGCAAAGATAAATCCGCGTGCTTCCACACCAACCACCGCATCCACCGGCTTGTCCGCGTAACGATCCTTCAGGGAGTTAATCGTTTTCTGAAACGCCACGGGGTCGCCCAGAAGCGGAGTGATGTCTTTAAAGATGATTCCCTCTTTGGGAAAGTCCGGAATATCACGGATGATTTGTTTCACAGATTCCATGGTCTCACCTTTCTTAAAGTTCGCGTTGGCATTGCACCGTTGTTTTTTTATCAGAGATTAGAGAAAAAGAAAACTTTATCTTTTAACGGACAGATATTTTATAGGATCTTTTGGGTGTGTATCATTTCGCACTTCAAAATGGAGATGGGGTCCGGTAGATCGGCCAGTGTTTCCCATCAGGGAGATTCTTTGTCCCTGCTTGACCCGGCTTCCTTTTTTAACAAGAAGTTTTGAGTTGTGCGCATAAAGGGTGGTCAGGTGATGCTTGTGTTTTATGATGACCATTTTTCCATAGCCGGTGGGCCCCCATCCACTGAACACCACGTTACCATCTGCGGCGGAATGCACAGGGGTCCCCTTGGGAGCCGCAATATCGATCCCTTCATGTTTGCGCCCGTTTCGCATCCCGAACCGGGAAGTCAATGTTCCCTTGGTGGGCCAGATGAAAAAACCCTTGCGGGGTTTGACAGTCGGCGATGTTTTCTTTTTTGCGGTATGTGGGTGGGGCTTGTCGGGTATCTGCAAAACCCTGCGGGCCCCCGGTATCCACAACCGGGTTCCCTCCTTGAGTTTTGAGGGGTCTCCGATATGGTTGGCGCGTTGCAAAACTTTCACATCCAGTTCATAGGTTTTGGCAATGCGATACAGGGTCTGGCCTTTTTGTACTGTGTGATACACCCCTTCCCCGGTATCGGGCCAGGGGTCGTATTGGAAACTCTGGCATCCTGTAAGGAATAAAAAGCCGATGAAAAAAACAGATTTTAAATAATGATGGCAGGGCATTTTATGGGGACGTGAATATGCTATAAACTATTGAAAATTGTAGCATTTTTTCAAATTCGTTTACAAGTTTCGAGGCATCCTGTATAAACAAAAAATCGTTTTAGCGGAGAACCTCCGCTAGCCCACTCCCGTGGGAGGGAGTATAGCAATTACTTTTTAAGCTGAGATAACTCTTTGCTCGCCAGCGAGGGTTATTACCCCTCCGGGGCACGAAGGCTAAGGAAAAATATAACGTGCACGTTACCCCCACGGCTAGTGATGGGACGCAGGATCGAAAAAAACTATGGAGACAAAATTGGTGCGTTTGCAAATAAAAATTCTACTTTCTTTATTAGGGGCTCTTCTCTTATCCGGTTGCGGGGAAAGCCAGCCAGCACCAGATTTGTTTGCTCTGCCGGTTGCCTATAAGGTCGGGGAAAAACCAGAAGTGGTATTGGCCCACGACATGAACAACGATGAATTCCCAGATCTTCTGGTGGTCAACTCGGCGGGGAATTCCCTGACTTTTCTGGAAGGCATCGGTGATGGCACCTTCAAAAGTCCGCAGACTATTGAAACCGGTCGCGAACCTTTTGCCCTGGATGTGGCGGACTTTAATGGCGACCGCATTCCCGATATCGCTTTATGCAACTATGGCGATGGAAATGTATCCATCATTCTCGGGCAGAAAGACGGACTGTTCCGGCTGAAGACCGAAGTGAAGGTGGGACGACTTCCCATCGCGATTGCCGCAGGCGATTTCAATAACGATGAAAATATCGATCTCGCGGTGACTCTGCGTTTCAATAAACTGATCATTCTTCTTGGGGTGGGAGACGGAACTTTTAAAGTCGCCGAAGCCTACCAGGCAGGCCCTACTCCCGCATACATAACCGTCGACGATTACAACAAAGATGGAAATCAGGATATCGCCATGGCACTCAACGCAGTCAAGGTGAAGCATATCAAAATGTTTTTGGGCAATGGAGATGGAACTTTCATGCCACCCAAAAAAATTGCCGGCGGCCACCAGTCCTCCTTCATCATTCACCACGATATGAACCTGGATGGCAAGACAGACCTGATCGCGTCAAGTCCGATGAAGGACAGTCTCAGTATTTATATGGGAGATGGCAAGGGTGCGTTTTCCAGGCTGGATGACTTTGCCGGAGAAAAAGGGCCGCATAATATAGTTGTGGGGGATTTCACCGGCGACAAGGTTCCCGATATTGTTGTCTGTAACCGCAGAGGGGGGAGCATATCCGTAATTCCGGGAAGGGGAGACGGATCGTTTGTTTACCCACATTTTAATTATGTCGTGGGGTCTCAGCCCCGCTCCATCACCGGAGCGGACTTCAACCACGATGGCATGATGGATATTGCCGTGGTGCTTTACCAGAAACAAATCCTCGAAGTTTTTATAAGAACGATGAATGCCCCGCTGAACGATGTGTAGCCACCACTAGCCGTGGGGGCGAGGCTTTTTCTACACGCGGAAACTCATATGCCTCGGCCCAGCACCTGCATCCGGGGGCTTCACTGGGGTGACCGTCTTCGGGAGGATTGTCCCAACTATAAATATTTCCATCTCTTGCTTTGTGGTTCTCCCTTGCACTTTCGTCTTTTGGCATTCGCCATTTGTATTTCTTTTTAATATTGGAAAGAGCAACAATATCACCCGCTTCATATACTTCTTTCTCTATTATTGCATCGACAATAGACCAGCGTTCTCTCTCTGTTAAATCAGCCATCGACTGATCGCGCCCGAGGCCGGCAAATGAAACGACATGCCTGATGTAGGCTTCTGTGTCGTTATTATCTTTTTTAGGCGCATATCTAGAAATAGCTTGAGCTAGAGTCAGCTCATTGTATGATGACGCGCGTAATAAATCGTATGTTGCGTTTCTGCCTGTTTCGTAATCCGGGAACACGGCAAAGCGCCCATTATTTCCGATTGAGCTATGCCTTTTTGAAAAATCTCCACTGTTAATAGCCCCCGGATTAAAGTTTCTCCAGGTTATTGATCCGCTGTTTCTCATAAAACCTGTCCCATCGCCATATTCATAAATTGCGGATCGCCCGTTTCCTCCATAGGCCTTAACAGGTTTTCTTCCTAATACTGCTTTGCTCATGGCATCTCCATTACTAATTGTTTGTAGGCAAAAAAAGAGAACGCCGGAAAATCCGGCGTTCTCTTTTTTTAATTCGAGTTTTTTTAATATCTCCCTTCCTGCCAAGGAGGGATTAAAGTGGGCGCAACTTTGCCCTATAACTATTGCATAAAAAACAAGGTATCAAGCCAATAAAAACTTTAGGTTTACAGAGTTACCCGTAGTTTTGGGGAGGTATGCAGAGACGCAAGGTTTTACGGCGGATTTTGTTTGTCCCGGTTTAATACTCCGAGTCGGGTTCGTTTTCCTCGATAACATATTTACCATCCAGCCACGCCCCCATGTCAAGGGTTCGGCACCGTTCTGAGCAAAAGGGTAAAAACGGATTTTTGTTTTTATCTCTCTCCGATGGCTCCTTGCAGATCGGACATTTAAGAATTTTTTTAGAGGATTCCCTCACGATTTCCAACCTCAATTTGTCGTATTTCCCATCCTAGCACAGGCAGGCTTTTTGGCTTTCTCCAACCCGGCGCTGATTTTTTGTTTACATTTTGCACAACTATTTGTATATTAAGGTGTTATTGGTCATCCTTCAGGCTAGGAATCATGCTGCGCTTTGAGGGCTAATCTTTAACCTATTGTTTTTATTATATTTACAAAGTTTTTGGAAATTTTTTTGCAAGAAGAATTAAACATTAAATATCAATAGGTTATTGGGGTTTGGCTTTTTAGTCTTACTAAAGGCAAATTAAAATTGGTTATCAACCCGATTGGATAAAACACTATGATTAGTGAAGTTCAGTTACCGGATTATTATCAGTTGCTCGGTGTTCAACCCGGGGCGACCCAGAAGGAAATCGACCTGGCCTATCAAAAGCTGATCGGTAAGTTTGACTCCTCGGAGGGACAATCCACTTCCATCGACCAGCCCACCCTCAAGGAACGGATTGAGCTGGCACAGGACGCCTATGACACGCTTTCCAATAAACAGAAGCGCGAAGCTTATGATGCGGTCGTTGAGGTCAAAAAGGGCCATGCGGACTCAGGTGAAACAAAAATCAATAAACCTGGGCCACTTAAATTTCTTGGAATAAAAGAGAACGCTCGAAAACCAAAACACCAGAATATTTACCAGGATTTTTTTGGTTTCTCCGAGAAACCCTTCGACCTGACCCCGGACCCTAAATACCTGTACCTGAGTCCCAAGCATAAAGAGGTACTGGCACATCTGGTTTATGGGTTGCAGGAGAATAACGGATTTTTAAAAATCGTTGGGGAAGTAGGAACCGGTAAAACGATGATCTGTCGAAGTTTTCTTCGGGAGCTTCGGTCCGACTTTAATATCGCTTATGTTTTCAATCCATGCATCAACTCATTGGAACTACTGCAAACGATCAATACGGAATTAGGAATCCCTGGAAAAAGCAAGAGCAAAAAGAAGCTGGTCGATGTTCTGAATCACTTCTTGCTCGAAGAGAGGGCCAAGGGACACAGGGTAGTGGTTATCATTGATGAAGCCCAGGATCTTGAACCCATGGTGCTGGAACAACTTCGCCTGCTATCCAACCTTGAGACCGATACCGAAAAACTGATTCAAATTGTTTTGATCGGCCAGCCTGAACTGGACAAGGTCCTGGCTAAAGAGGGACTTCGGCAATTGCGCCAGCGCATCACCATCCAATGGGAACTTTTGGCTTTAAACCTGGAAGAAACCCGGGGATATATCCAGCACCGCCTCAATGTTGCATTGGGCAAGGGCAAGGTACGCTTTTCCCGGCAAGCGGTAGAAATGGTTTACCGCTATTCCCGGGGAATTCCCCGAATGATCAACGTGGTTGCTGATCGCACCCTGCTGATTGCCTTTACCCAAAGCACTAAAAAAATCACACCCAAAATAGTCCAACTGGCGGTGAGTGACATTGGTAACCTGACTCCTATTGAATCCTGGGCGGACAAGTTCTGGAAGCTGGTACTTCCTTCCGGGCTGGCCGCAGGCTTGATGTTTTTTGCCATCAATTTTTTCGCTCTGCCTGACCATAATAAAAATGCTCCCGGCGGCAAGGACATCTCCGCGTTGATCCAGGAAAACCCGATGGACCTGTCTGCACCGGGGGAACTGGTGCCCCGTCCTTCTGCTCCGTCATCAATGGCTGTTCAGCCTGCGCCTCTGGCATCATCTCCCGTTGAAATTTTTCCAACAACTAAAACGGCGAGTAACGAATCACTACAAAGGAGGATTCCCAGTAGTGGACCTCTGAGTATTCTTTACCCGGAAAAACTGGTGACTTACCTTTCCAGCCTGACACTGGCTGAAAGCAAGCTCGAAGCGGTGAAATGGATTCTGCAAGCCTGGAACCTGAACACAGGAAACCTTCAGGATTTGACTGAGGCAGACCTCGAAATGATTGAAGAAGACTACCAGTTATCCTCGTTCGAAGTGAACGGCACGCTGGCACGGTTAAAGACACTGAACTATCCGGCGTTTCTTGAAATTGCCCTGCCCAACGCCCAGGGGACAAAATATCTGGCACTGGTTTCGATTCAAGGCAATACCGGGGTGTTTGGTTCTGTGGATAAAATTGAAATGCCGCTTTCCATCATTGATTCCCTCTGGACCCGCAAAGCCATTATCCTCTGGAAAGATTTTGAAAATTTACCGGAACCTCTTGGCATAGGTTACCGGGGCAAAGAGGCCATATGGCTACAAAAAAATCTGAGGCTTCTGGGTTATTTTCAGGGACGAGAAGCCCCATTATACGGCCCGAAAACCGTTCAGGCCATGATGAAGCTTCAGCGTAATAACAGCATCAAAGATGACGGAATCTTTAATACCGATAGCAAATTGCTTTTGTATAATCTGTTACAGATCTACTCTACCCCAAAACTGGTTTCACATTAAACCGGCGCCAGCGTGATACCCCTTCGGGGCACGAAGGTAAATGAGGAACATAACGCGCGACCCAATGAGCAATAGCTTATTAGGCCGAGATAACTCTTTGCTCGCCAGAAGCGATTGCACACTGGTCCACGCTTAGTGGCCTATTTTATTGAAAGCGGAACAGAATGAGCACAATATTAGAGACGCTCAAAAAACTGGAAGAAGATAAAAGGCTGCTGGAAAAAGATCTGGATCTCAAGGAACTTGTCCTGCGAGAAGATCATAAGCCCCGCAAGCCGTTCAAAGTTTCCAGTAAAAGATTTATGTCTGCGGGCTGGGCTATAACGGGAGTCCTAATCGGTTTAGCCCTGGTTTGGGGGCTCAAGCCATCCGCCAAAAATAATGAAGCGACCTATTTTCCTCAGGCGAATCCGGCACAAAAATTACCACTTGCCTACAAGAAAGGGTCTGCAACGACAGTGGGCATTCCCTTATCTAACATTTCCGAGCAGGAGCGGCGCTACGAAGAGAGGGTCAACGAAAATTTGCCCTCGGTTGTAGAGACTTTCTCACCGCCCGTGGCGGAAATTCGCGAGTCCTTTTCAGAACCTGAGGTGCATAGAGAGGTTAACGAAATTCGTGATTTGATTCAAACCGCAACACTAGCGGTGGAACAACCGGAGTCTTTTGCCTTCCCTGCGGAGTCGGCCACACGAGGAGTTTCTATTCCCCAACTGAAAGTAAAAGGCATCATCTTTTTTTCTCAGGGAAGTTCTTCCAACCACATTTTTGTTGCCACGTCCGAAAGCAGTAACCGCAAAGTCCGTGTTGGTGATACGGTTCAATCAGCTACCCTCACGCATATTGAATCGAATCGCGTAGTGTTTTCTTACCGGGGCGAAAACGTCCACCTCCGCATCGGCGAATAACCAGCGTGACGCTGGACCCAGAGAACATAACTTTATTTGGCGAGCAAGAAGTATAGGAGGCTTGATGGGTGCTTGCTCATTTTCTCCCCCGCAGAGGTAAATGTGCATAGCTAGTTGGCCCCACGCCTAGTGGCACGCTGGAGGTCGTCGATCACTTGTTTGATGGCTTCGATATGGCGTTTAGCCGACGGCATGCCTTCATGGTGGGGGTCTTCCTCTTCCAGTGAGATAATGCCGGGACCGAGGTAATTGCAGTAAAAAGCTCCCAGAGGACGAAACTTATCCAGCGGTTCATCTTCCGGAGAGGAATTGACGACCACCATTTTCATTAAGCCGTCCGGACCGGGATAAACCTCAAACAATCCGCCATTCTGTATCGTGTGGCTTTGGCAGTATGCGATAATGCGCTCGACCTCTTCGGGAGAAAGTGCCTTGTAAACGGTATGCAATATTCATCTCCTGTTCGCGGTTAACACATAAATTTTATCAGATTCCCGGCGTAGCCGCTGGTGGCAAATTGCAACAAGGCTACGCCTTGAAAAAATATCACGTTTGCCCCATACGGGGTAACTCATTCAGGTGAAATTATGGACGACAAACTGGCGGAAATTCTGGAAGGTATCCGAAAGCTGGAGCATAAGTTGATCCTGGAACTTCAAAAAGGGGAAGAAGAATTTTTTTACACGGTCCAGCGCAAGCGGGTCAGCTTTGAGCAGGAGGTAAAATCGCAACACCGTCTGCTGATCAAACGCATCCGCCATTACCTGAAGGACGCGGCGATTTTAAATATTCTGACTGCGCCGGTGATCTGGTCTTGTTTGTTTCCCGCTGTTTTCATGGATATGGTGATGTCTTTTTACCAGGCGATCTGTTTCCCAATATATGGAATCCCTAAAGTAAATCGTAAAGACTATATTGTCTTCGACCGGCACTACCTCAGTTATCTGAACGGCTTGGAAAAAATGAACTGTGTCTATTGCGGATATTTTAACGGCTTGATCGGTTATGTTCAGGAGATAGCGGCCAGGACCGAGCAATACTGGTGTCCGATCAAGCACGCGCGAAAAATCCGGTTTGTACATGGCAGGTACTCAAAGTTTTTCAGCTATGGAGATGGAGAGAGTTACCGAAAAAATATTGAATCGGTTCGGCGCGAGTTTGATGATTTGAAGTAGCCTCCTGCCAAGGGGGGGGGTTGACTTTATCTGCTAAACTTTGATACACCCAGACGCTATGAATTTTCAGGATGTCATTCTTAATCTACAAAACTTCTGGTCATCCAGGGGATGTGCCCTGCACCAGCCCTATGACATTGAAGTGGGCGCGGGGACGTTTAACCCCTGCACGTTTTTCCGTGTATTGGGTCCGGAGCCCTATAGTGCCGCTTATGTCGAGCCTTCACGCAGGCCCGCTGATGGCAGGTACGGGGAAAATCCCAACCGGCTTCAGCATTATTACCAGTTTCAGGTCATCTTGAAGCCATCGCCTGAAGACGTGCAGGATCTTTATCTGGAAAGCCTGACTTCATTGGGGGTGGATCCACTAAAACACGATATCCGTTTTGTAGAAGACGATTGGGAATCACCCACACTCGGGGCCTGGGGTTTGGGGTGGGAGGTATGGCTGGATGGCATGGAAATCACACAGTTCACCTATTTTCAACAGGTCGGCGGTATAGACTTGAAACCCGTCACTGCCGAGTTGACCTATGGACTGGAACGCATCTCCATGTACCTGCAAAACGTGGACAATGTTTATGATCTTAAATGGAACGAAAATATTTTATACGGCGATGTTCATCTGGAAACGGAAAAACAGTTCTCGCGTTACAATTTTGAAGCATCGGATAAGGAGCGGTTATTCCAGTGGTTTGATATGTATGAAGCGGAAGCGAAGAGTTTGCTGGAGCAGGAACTGGTTCTGCCTGCGTACGACTATACTTTAAAATGTTCACATGCCTTCAATCAGTTGGATGCCAGGGGAGCGATCAGTGTCACGGAGCGAACCGGGTTCATAGGCCGGGTAAGAAACCTGGCTCGGTTATGTGCTGAAAGGTATGTACAACAGAGGGAAGCAATGGAGTTTCCTCTGCTGAAAAAGCACCTGCAACCCTGAACTTAGTCTTTGGACCAGTTCTCAATTTGGGTGCGAATGTCTTTGGCTTCGATCTTTTTGAGTTCTTCGTAAATTTTTAGAGCCTCCTGCCCCCGGCTGACTGCTCCTGCCAGGTTGCCTGCTTTCCCCAAAGCCTGGCTCCATACCCACAGTGTTCTTCCTTCCATCAAGCGGTCTTTGATTTTTTGAGACAGGCCTTGAGCCTCTTCCAAATATTTCGTAGCCTGATCCTCGTCCTGGTTATGCATATGGACCTCACCCAGTTGGATCAGCAAAGACCCTTCCGTTGACGGGTTATTGGCTTTGCGTACTGTTTCCAACCCTTTTACCAGATGCTTCAGGGCACCGGGGATATCACCGGCCTTGAGAGCCGCGTTACCGACCTGCGTGATCAGTTCAAGCTGGAGAGGTGAACCCTTGGTTCTTTCGGAAAGTTCCAGGCCCATTTCAAGTTTCTCGAGAGCTTTTTTCGCTTCCCCAATCTCCGCGTACCCTTTGCCCAGACTGAGAAGCAGAGTGATCTCCAGGGGCTTGTCATCGTTTATCGTGGCCAGTTCTATTGCCTTCTCCCCAGTATGGACCGCTTTATTGTATTCCTTATTTTGCGTACAAAATTTTGTTAGCTGCACTAAAAGTTTAAACTCTTCTTCTTCGTCCCCACTGGCCCTCACCAGCTCAAGGTCTTCCTCCATATGTTCAGTGGCAAAACTGTAATTATTATTTTTCAGGCAGATCAGGACCAACTGCTGGAGAGCGGTCCTTTGCCCTTCAATATCCCCTTCCTTTTTGCAAAACGCGAGTGCGCGTTGCAGGGTGTCCATCGCCTCTTGTGATCGGTTCAGCAGAACGTACTGTTGACCCAGGTTCAGAAGATGCTGGCCTTCAGCCTCTTTGTCTTCCAGTAGCTTGGCGGCGGAGAGGGCCGCTTCAAACCACTGGATGCATTCTGCAGGGGACAGGCGCTGGCCAATCATCGTGGCCCCGTTTTCAACGTAGGCACTGCAAACTCGCGCCGCATCTTTATCCTGAGCACAATGTTTGCGGCCCCATTCCATGCCTGCTTTAATATTTTCGAGTTCCAGGTCAAACAACCGGAATCCTTTTACGGCGTCTTTGCCACCCTTTTTTATATGGTGATAAGCGGTTTCCAGCACATTCATGAATTCGGTAGCAAGACGTTTTTCTGCCATGGCCCGATCAGCAGATTTCAACAAAGGCTTGATAAATTTTCTAATCTGAGGGTGCAGGGAAAATCGGTTGGTATTGACATTGTGCTGTATCAGGCCAAACTTCTCCAAGCCGGTAAGTGAAAGGCCTTTAGGATCTTCACAAATAAAGGACGCGGCACTTGCCGTGAAAGATTCTGGAAAAACATAAAGTTTTCTGAAAACCTGAGCGGTTTTTTCCGGCAACATATTATAGCTAAGGGTCAGTGTGGCCCGAACCCCATCAATTAAATTGCTCGTTTCTCCGCCTCCCCCTATGCTTTCCTGGGCTTCCTTGAATTTTTTTGCGAAATAATCCGGAGCCATGGTGGAGTTGATGGCAAAAAGTTTGCCAGTAATTTCCAGAGCCAGCGGGATGCCCTGGCAAATCAGGGAAATTTCTTTGATAGCCGGGCTGATTTCAGGAGCCCATCGGGTCAATAAGGTATGGGCCTCCAGAATTTCCATAGGTTGCAGTGCAATGGCAACCATTTTTGGCATTATGATCGGTTTGGTCGAAGTCACGATTAACAGCCAGGAAGAAGGGGGGATCAAGGGATTGACCTGCTGAATACCGGAGGCGTTATCCAGAATCAAAATGCCTTTGTGTTTTTTTAAGGCCACACGATACAGTTTAGTCAGTTTTTTTTCATCAGTGGGCAGGGGCTGAGTAGGGTGGAATTTTAAAATGATCCGCCGCATGATATCCTCCGCAGAAGGCGGAGCCGGATGATTCTCCTGCATGTCTATAAACAGGCGGGCACCGGGATACTGGGAGGCAAACATGGTGCTCAATGGAATGGTCAGGCAGGTTTTCCCGACTCCCGAAAATCCGCTGATCCCTATCATGATCGGACGTGTCGTGGCCTTGGAGGCGATTTCTTTCAATATCTCTTTTCGACCGGTGAACAGCGTGGCCTCGGGCGGGGGACGAAACAGGGCCGCACCACTGACATCCATGTCGGAGGAAAATTTCAGGCTCTTTTCAACGGGGGACTTGGCCGCCTTTTCTTTCTTTTCCTTTTTGGAGGAAGGCTCGTTAGTACCGGGGGCCATCTCACTCTGGCGAGAAGAGCCGGAAGAGCCCGACGAAAATATTTTAGAACCCAGCACGACCAGCACGACAACCGCAATGATGACAATAATAATGGTGGTCATGAAACAACCTTAATGGGAAACATGGGTTTTTGATTCAGATTAATTTTAAGAGAACCCTTAACATTGCATAACCCTGAAAAATTTTCAACATATGCTATGAACATGGGTACCTCCCCCTGCTGGTGGTTGACTTTATGAATATTTGTTCGATAATACCCGTTTTTGCCAACTAATGTTGTCTTGTGATTGTTTAAACCGAGTTCAAATGATATGCCCGAATTATTTCTAGAAATTGGCTCCGAGGAAATCCCCTCAGGATATGTTCAACCTGCCCTTGAATATATGCGTGAGGAATTGGCCTCCTTTTTCTCCCGCAACCGGATAAAGGCCGAGGCCCCAGAGATTCTGGGCACGCCGAGAAGGTTGGTGATTTCAGTAAAAGGGGTGGATGCCTTGCAGGAAGATATTGTGGAGCTCTTTCATGGCCCAAATGTTTCTGTGGCTTATGACGACCAGGGGGAACCGACCAAAGCGGCAATGGGGTTTGCCAGGGGCAAGGGATTGGATGTTTCTGAATTGACTCGTGATAATACCCCGAAAGGCGAGGTGGTCTGTGCCCGTGTAGAGAAAAAAGGCCGCCCTACTCCGGACCATCTGAATGAGTTCCTTCCCCAGCTTATTGGCAATATCTCTTTCCCGAAAAAAATGCGCTGGGCAGACAAGGCCCGCCCTTTCGCACGGCCTTTACATTGGATCATCGCAGTCTTTGATGGCAAGCCTTTGGAGTTCAGTTTTGATGGTATTCAGTGCGGTGACCTGTCGCAGGGCCATAGATTTTTAAAACCCGATAAATTCCAAGTGAAAAACCTTGCTTCGTATTTAGAAGAGAGCGCAAACCATTTCTTGATGGTTGACCCGGAATTGAGGAAACAGAAAATTCTTGAGCAGGTTGAAAATCTTGCCCGGGAAGCTGGCGGATTTGTGGAAAAAGATACGGAACTGCTGAATATCGTAAATTATCTGGTGGAGTTCCCGGTTGCTATCCGTGGAGATTTTGACCCCCGTTTTCTGGAACTGCCTAAGGAATTATTGGTGATGACGATGAAGTATCACCAGAAATACTTTCCCGTCTCTGACGGAAAAGAAAATTTACTGCCCTGCTTCATTACGATCAGCAATATGTCTGCGGGACCTGAAATCAAAAATGGCAACGAGCGGGTTTTGCGTGCCCGATTGGAAGATGCCCGGTTTTTCTATGATGAGGACAAAAAGAAAAATTTGGCTGACTTTGTCGAGCCACTGAAGGGAGTCGTTTTCCAGAAAAAACTGGGAACCTTGCATGAAAAAATGGAAAGGGTTTGTGATCTTGCCGGCGTTTTGTCCGATCACGCCTGCCCGGATAAGAAATCGCAGGCATTGAGAGCCGCACAGTTGTGCAAAGCTGACCTGATGACATTGATGGTTTATGAATTTCCGGAACTGCAGGGGATCATGGGCGGATATTACGCGGCCCATTCGGGAGAGGAGCCCGAAGTCGCTCAGGCTATCAAGGAACATTATCGTCCTGCCTTTGCGGGAGACGATCCTCCTGCAAGCGAGTTGGGAGCAGTTATCGCGGTTGCCGACAAGCTCGACACTATTCTGGGCTGTATCGGGGTGGGTTTGATCCCCAGTGGCTCTGAAGACCCCTATGGCCTGAGACGAAATGCACTGGGCATCATACAGATTTTCCTGCACCGGAATTGGCAGGTTTCGCTGGACAGTCTTGTGGAGGAGAGTCTCGGCTCCATGGGATCGAAAATCAAGCTGGACCCTGAAACCATCAGGAATCACGTGATGGAATTATTTTCTCAGCGATACAAAACATATTTGAACGCAGAGGGGTTTCCCTATGACGCGATTGATTGTGTATTGTCCACAGGGTTGGATTCCATTGTTGATATCAGGGCAAAGGTTGCGGCTTTTTCTGATTTGAAAAAGCAACCCTACTTCGAACCTTTGGCAATTGCTTTTCGCAGAGTTGTCAGCATACTGAATGACGAGGCGGTGGGTGATGTGGACCCTGGACTGTTAAATGACCCGGCCGAAAAAAAGTTGTTCGAGATGTACTTGAAAGTTCGGGACCCGGTGTTCCGGCATATTCAAAACAAGGAATTTTCTCAGGCCCTGGAAAAAATTGTAGAAATAAAACCCGCTGTTGACAGCTTCTTCGATGAAGTCATGGTCATGGTGGAAGATGCCTCGTTACGCAAAAACCGGCTTTGCCTGCTTCAACAGATTTCCGGTTTGTTTTCAGAGTTGGCCGATTTTTCCCGCATTGTTTTGAAAAAAAGTTGAAAACTTCCTAGCCTTCAGATAACCTAGCTTTATTCCATTTGCACATCACTTTGGCCTCTACTTTCAGTTAGTTGGCTAGGTTCTTTTTATGACGCAGAAATATATTTACGCCTTCGGGGATGAAAACACCGAGGGCAATGCAGAAATGAAAAACCTCCTGGGGGGGAAAGGTGCCAACCTTGCCGAGATGGCCTCCCTGGGAATACAAGTCCCTCCCGGATTCACAATAAGCACAGAAGCCTGCGTTTACTATTTCAAGCACAAAAATACCCTCCCTCCTAAATTGTGGAGTGAAGTTCTTGCCTGTCTGAAAAATCTGGAACAAGGTCTGGGAAGAAAATTTGGCGATACAGAAAACCCCCTTCTTGTCGCGGTGAGATCGGGTGCCCGGGTTTCCATGCCCGGTATGATGGATACGGTGTTGAACCTGGGGCTGAACGATAGCACCGTTAAGGGTTTGGCCAAGAGCACCAACAACGAGTGGTTTGCGCTCGACTCGTATCGCCGGTTCATTGCTATGTTTGGAGATGTTGTGCTGGGGATTCCCGGAGAGCGGTTTGAGGCGCTCCTCGCCAAGAAAAAATTAAAACGTAAAATTGAATTTGATACAGAATTTACTTCGCAGGAGTTGAAAGCACTCATCAAGCAGTTCAAGACTCTGGTGGTCCGCACAACCCAGGAAGAGTTTCCGGAAGATTCCATGCAACAACTGCGCATGACCGTTGAAGCGGTTTTCAATTCCTGGAACACGGAACGGGCACGAACATACAGGAGGCTGAATGGCATCCCGCACGAATGGGGTACAGCGGTCACGGTCCAGTCCATGGTGTTTGGCAATATGGGAGATACCTCCGCGACAGGCGTTGCGTTTACCCGGAACCCGGCAACAGGGGAAAAGAAATTTTACGGGGAATACATGATCAATGCCCAGGGCGAGGATGTCGTTGCGGGAATCCGGACGCCCAACTCGATCGAAAAGCTGGAGCAGGATATGCCCCAGGTATATCAGACCCTGGTAAAGGTTTATCAGAAACTGGAAACCCATTACAAAGACATGCAGGACCTGGAGTTCACCATTGAAGACCAGAAACTGTATTTATTGCAGACCCGGGCTGGTAAACGCACAGCCGCCTCGGCCATCAAAGTGGCAATCGATATGGTGAACGAGGGGTTGATCAGTAAACGGGAAGCCTTGATGCGGGTTCCGGCAAATCAGTTGGATCAAATCTTTCATCCGATGATTGACCCCAAAGCAAAATTGAAATTGCTGGCAAAAGGCCTGGGCGCCTCCCCCGGTGCGGCGGCAGGAAAAATTGTATTCACTCCCGAGCGTGCCCAGGAACTGGCTGAGAAAAAAGAAAAGGTCATTCTTGTCCGCACGGAAACATCTCCGGAGGATATTCATGGAATGAGCGTGTCGCAGGGAATCCTGACCGCCAGAGGAGGCATGACTTCTCATGCCGCAGTGGTGGCCCGGGCGATGGGCAAGCCTTGCGTTTCCGGAGTCAACGCTCTGGAGGTTAACGTAAAAAGAAAAAAGTGCACGCTTGGAAACATTCAGCTTAAGGAACTGGACTCGATTACTTTGGATGGAACCACGGGTCAGGTGATTAAAGGGGCGGTGCCTTTGATCCAGTCCCGGTTGACCAGTAATTTCACGCGAATGATGACCTGGGCAGGGGAAGTCCGATCCCTGCAAATTAGAGCCAATGCCGATACCCCGCACGATGCATTGATGGCACGGGATTTTGGGGCGCAAGGAATAGGGTTATGCCGGACGGAACATATGTTCTTTGATGAGGAACGCATTTCCCTGGTTCGGAAAATGATTGTAGCCGAGGACGGAAAAGTCCGCGATGAGGTGTTGAAAAAGCTGCTTCCCATCCAACGCGGGGATTTTACGGAAATTTTTAAGGTGATGGAGGGATTTCCCGTTACGGTACGGTTATTGGATCCCCCTTTGCATGAATTCCTGCCTAATTCTCCGGCGGAAATAAAAAACCTGGCGAAAAAAATGAAAGTATCCCCGGGGGCTCTGGGGAAAAAAATCGAAAATATGAAAGAAGTTAACCCCATGCTTGGGCATCGGGGTTGCCGGCTTGGAATTACTTTTCCGGATATTTACCGGATGCAAGTCAGGGCCATTGTGGAAGCGGCCTGCAAGCTGGTCAAAAGAGGCGTTAAAATTTTTCCGGAAATCATGGTACCGCTTGTCGCGCATGTAAATGAATTCAAAGTTGTGCGTGAACTCATCATGGAAGTGGCAGAAGAAGTGGTTCAAAAAACCGGTGTGCCGCTGAATTATAAAATTGGTAGCATGATCGAGCTTCCCCGGACAGCTCTGATGGCGGATGAAATTGCGGTGGAGGCAGATTTCTTTTCCTTCGGAACCAACGATCTGACCCAGACCGCTTTCGGGCTCAGCCGGGACGATGCCGGCAGTTTCCTCAACGAATATCTCGAAAAAGGACTGCTGACCCATGACCCATTTGTAACGGTGGACACGGATGGGGTGGGTCAATTGATTCGTATCGCGATTGAAAAGGGAAAAAAGGTCAAACCCAATATTCATTTGGGGGTATGCGGAGAGCATGGTGGAGACCCCTCATCGATAAACTTTTTTAATAAAATGGGTTTGGATTACGTCAGTTGTTCCCCTTATCGTGTGCCCACTGCCATCCTCGCCGCCGCCCAGGCCGTTATTCGGGAAGACCATTTGAACCTTTTCCCCGAGTTTAATTGGCAAGATAGCTAGAATACTGGGAAAAAGGTTGACTTCGTTTTTACCGGTCACCATAATAAAAAATTCTTTTGCCTGAAAGACTGGCCGCATCGCCAATAGTAGCGATCCGGTCAGTTCCATTTGAAACAACCTGTTACCTGATAAGGTACTCCGTCTGGAGGTTAGGAATGAATATAGCGCTCACCGGTATTACCGGAATGTTGGGCTCCCATCTCATCAAAAAAATTGTTGAAGAAAATCCGAAAGGTCATAATGTCCGCGCTCTGATCCGTGAAGGAAGCGTGGTGGAACACTTGAAGACCTTTGAGGATGTAGACTTTATTATTGGCGGTTTGGAGGATCGGGAATCCCTTGCAAAGCTTGTACAGGACGCGGAGGTGCTGATACACCTGGCCCATTTTCCCGGTCCGGTTCAGGCTTTTGATGAACTGATCAAGGTCAATGTCAACGGTTCCTTTGATTTGCTGGAAGAGGCCAAAAAGGCAAAGGTCAAGCAGGTGATCTTCATGAGTTCGTGCACGGTGTTTGGACAAATTCTCCCTACGGTTGATGCGGAACACCCGCTCGATGAAAATCACCCCGTTTGGCCCAGCAGTCTCTATGGCTCCATCAAATCCTCGATCGAAGGATTTTGCCACTATTACCAGAAGAGCCGGGCATTTGACTTAACTATCCTGCGGCCAGTAACCATGTATGGAGTGCGCCCCCAGCTTGACAAGTCCGAATGGTTTCAAACTATTGATTTCCTCGCCACGAATTACAACGTGGACGTTAAGGGCAGTACCAAATATGTTTCGGTGGGTTCGGTGGTTCAGGCTATACAGAAGATCATGGGAAACGCGGAGGCCTCTGGAAAAACCTACCACCTGGTAGATGGGCATATCCATAACATGGATCTTGGAAAATTAATTGCGGATACCATCGATTCATTCGGCGAAGTTGAAGGTGTCATGGGGGAAGATGGCGTACCGATGTCCAGTCAGGCGGCTCAGGATCTTGGCGTTGAGTTTCCCGGTCAAGAAGGTATTGTGGAATATATCAAACTCGTCCATAAACTTCAGGGCCAATATGGTGGCGAACGCTCCATCCAAAACTGGTAAAGGAACCCTACGTGTCGTCTCTTACATCTCAAACATTCGTTGACCGATTGATCCGGGAAAACTTTAAGTTTTTTACCGGTGTTCCCTGCTCACTGTTATCAGGCGTGATTTCCCATCTGGAAGAAGTTGAGGACGCCAAATATATTCCATCGGTGAGGGAAGATTCAGCAGTGGGCCTGTGTGCGGGGGCCTATCTTTCCGGCGCCCTGCCCGTTCTGCTGATGCAGAACTCAGGACTGGGTTATTGTCTCAACGCGTTCACCTCGCTGAACCTGATTTACCGGATTCCTGTTTTGGTCATTATGAGCTGGCGGGGTCAGGGTGGAAAAGATGCTCCCGAGCACATCATCATGGGAGACATCAGCCAAAAACTTCTTGAAACTGCAGGAATGGATTACTCGGTTTTAAAGCCGGAAAATTTCGACCAGGTTCTCGCAACTGCCATGCAAAAAATTAATGAGGAAAAGCTTCCCTACACGCTCATCATTGAGAAAGGGCTGTTTGATGAAAGGCACTGAGGCATTTCAGGAATTACTGCCCTTATTGGGAGATGAACCCGTGGTGCATGCTAACGGATTCATTTGCCGGGAGTCGTTTAACTTAAAAGACCGGCCAGAGAATTTTTATATGATTGGTTCCATGGGGCTGGCATCTTCCATTGGATTAGGTGTCGCTTTATGCAAACCGGACCGAAAGGTGATTGTGCTGGATGGAGATGGCAACGTGTTGATGGCACTGGGCACGCTGGCCATGATTGCCGCAGAGGCACCTAAGAATCTGGTGCACGTTGTGATTGATAATGAAGTGTATGAGTCAACAGGAAAGCAACGCACCCTTTCCAACACAGTTCCTCTTGAAAAAATCGCTAAAAGCTCAGGTTACCGGGAAGTGGCGCGAGTAGATAAAAAAGAGGATATCAAGCCAGCATTTGAAAAAATGCTGAACTCCCAGGGACCGGGTTTTCTGCTAATCAAAGTAGAACCCTGCTTCGATCATAAAACAGGACGCGTGACACACACTCCAGAAGAAATCACCGAACGCTTCATGAAATCCCTCCACTAGGCGTGGGGCCAGTGTGCCCATCGCTCTCTCCGGCGAGCAACCGTTTTTCTCGGCTTAAAGTGGTTTTGCCGAATATCTAACCCCTCTAAATCCCCCCTTATCAGGGGGAATATTAATTTGGTTTTCCTTTAGCAATCGCTCTTTCAGCCGAAATAACTCTTCGCTTGCTAATGAAGGCTATTGCTCATTGGGTCCAGCGTCACGCTGGTTAGGCTAACAGGTCAACTGCTGTGCCGCCACCTGATTCAGGAGCTGTTGTGTTACCCTCTTCGCCGCTCAGTTCAGCGGTTTGATTGACGGGAGGGATAGGACTGGTCTGCGCTTCCTCTGTGTTGGTGCCTTGAGATTCGGTGGATGCCGAGCGACCGCCCTCGGTAGAACTTGTTTCAGTAGTTGTTTTTTGAGCAGATGCGAAACTTCCCAGGCTTGAAACTTCCATTGTGCAACTCCTTTCAGATAACAGTAACCCTACTTAATTTTTTCGAGAAAAAAATTTACTCCGTAATTTCACTAATCCCATCCCGAATCGCGTTTTTCAATTGCATCGCTTCTTCAGAAGGAATGGATCGAACCACCTTTTGAGTCTTGGGGTCAACAACCTGAAGGACCACATCGTTGTCATCCGTTACCGAGAACTTTCGTTGTTCGCTACTCGGTGATGTTTGCCCACTTTTGCTGACCTGCTCTAAAGCCTGACCTTGGGATGATAAATCAACGGTATCCCCCGATGACTTAGGCTCAGGAGACGAACTTGACTTAGAACTCGATGAAGAAGACTGCGGTTTGGGTGCTGTCGGATCTCCCACTGGTTTAACGGCTTGGATATCCATGATGCTTTGCCTCAACTAAGGATAATAAAGGTTGAAATTTATAACCACTTGAAAAATAATTAATTATTGGATTCTCCCCGTGCGTTTCGAATTTTTGACCTAGTACACGCATTCTTCTTAACGGTGACTTGAGAAAAATCTTTAGAAAAATTTTAAAATAGTTTCAGAGGCAATTTCCCTGATTTTGGAAACCTTTGAAAAACCTTCGGATAGCCCCAGGTTACCCCTATTTAAAATCCTCCTGAATGGATGGATGGAATGGAGATTACAGACTCGATAAGGTTTGAATTGAGCCTCTTTAAAGGTTATGATACCGTCCAAAAAAATATTTGAAAACAAAGTGGTTCTGGGAATTTTGCCTGATTTTTAAGGGTGAAAAACTTCCTCGCCTATTGCTGTGCTATGAAAGAATTTCACAAAATCCTGAAATACGCCAGGCCGTACACCAAAAGCCTTATTTTCGCGTTTCTTTGCCTGGCTTTGACATCGTTGATCAATCTGGTTTTGCCTTTGATCGTCCGCAATATGATCAATGCTGTGATCGTATTAAAAAACAATGAGATGCTGGATGGTTTGGCATGGGATTTAATCATTATCATTGGCCTTCAGGCGGCGTTTGCGGTCACGCACAATTATATTTTTGGTTTCGTGGGACACAGGATGACCACCGATTTTCGCATTGAATTTTTTTCTCACATTCAATCTCTTTCTTTGCGTTTTTTTCAGGAGCGCCGAGTAGGAGAAATTTTATCTCGCATGAGCAACGATATATCAGTGATCCAGAATGCGTTGGTGACAATTCCCGTTGCCTTACTGCGCCAAAGCATCACGCTACTTGGGGCAATGGCGATCATTCTGTATCTGAACTGGAAATTGACTGGGCTTATTTTGCTCATTTTGCCCCCTCTGATGATTTTTGCACGGGTGTTTGGGCGGCGATTGAAAGTGTTTTCGGAAAAACTTCAGGATCAGGTAGCGCAGGCGTTGGTGGTTCTTGAGGAGGTTGTGTCGTCCATTAAGATTGTGAAGTCCTTCGTCCGCGAACCTTATGAGCGGGACCGATTTCAGGAAAAAATTGAAACCGCCTTTGAGAGAGCGGTGGACAAACTCAAGATATCGGCATTTTTCGGTCCCTTTATTCTAGGGCTCACCTTTCTCGTTTCTGCGTTGTTGATCTGGTATGGCGGATATCAGGTCATGCAAGGGGCGACCACTCCCGGCGAACTGGCGGCTTTTTTCCTGTACGCCCTGATCATCGCGGGACCCATCGGAACTTTTGTTCGACTCTATACTCAGATTCAGGAAGCTCGTGGTGCTATCCAGAGAGTTTATGAAATTCTTGATACGGAACCGATTATTCAAAATCCTGAAAATCCGGTGTCGCTTGAAAATATAACGGGGAGTATCCAATTTAAAAATGTATTTTTCGGTTACCAGGACACGGTGATCCATGATGTCAGTTTTGATGTGCTCTCAGGGCAGACAGTTGCTCTGGTAGGCCCTAGCGGAGCCGGCAAGTCCACCCTCATCAAACTTCTATTCCGTTTCTTCGATCCGAATTCCGGAGCCATTCATCTGGATGGCCACGATATTCGCACTTTGGACCGCAAAAATTTTCTCAGCCAGATTGCTCTGGTTCCTCAGGAAACGCTCCTGTTCGGCGGAACGGTAAGGGAAAATATTCTCTATGGAAAACTCGATGCCACACAATCGGAGCTGGAAGAAGCCGCACAAAAAGCTAACGCGCATGAGTTCATCACGAATATGGAAAAAGGTTATGACACAATTGTAGGTGAAAAGGGAACGAAGCTTTCTGGAGGAGAAAGGCAGAGAATAGCCATTGCCCGAGCTATTTTGAAAGACCCGAAAATTCTGGTTCTGGATGAGGCCACCTCATCCCTGGATAATCGGTCCGAATCCCTCATTCAAGAAGCTTTGGAAACTTTAATGGCCCACCGCACGACTTTTATCGTGGCACATCGCCTGAGTACGATCCATAAGGCCAATCAGATTATTGTCCTGGATAAGGGGCGCATTGTTGAATCGGGTCAACACGAAGATTTAATGAACCACAAAGGCCTGTACCACAGCCTGTATACCATGAAGATGCTTGATCCCGCCGCGCAGGAGGAGTTGGGCCTATAGTTCCTATCGCGGAATAAATTTTCTATGCATCGGAAAAGGGATGAGGCTTTGGACGTAGAAAGGGGTTACTCTCCCGGATCGGCACCAGTCAAAAATCCCACTAAATGCGCTTTTTTCTCTATGTCGCCACGGTAATAGGTGCGCACCAGCCTCTGGATCAACTCATTCAATGTTGGGTCTTCTCCGTAAGCTTCCATGGCTTCATTGACGCAAGGCTCTTCGCCACCCGGGGCGTGCTGCGTCTTCTTGACAGGCCCTCTGCCCGTTAACAGCCAAATAATATTAAGGTCCGTGTGCTGGTAAAGTTTTGCGATGGTGTCTGCAGAGGGCAGGGATTTGTTGTTCTCAATGTCCGACAACGAACCTTGAGAGATTCTGATCAATTTTGCCAGCTCAAAGGATTTCAGCGGCAATGATTTTCTCCATTGCCGAAGCCGCGACCCTAAAAACTTGGCTGTGCCTGATTTTTTTTCTTGCATTTTACGGTATACCAAATTATGATTGAAAATGGTTATTTGTAACCCTAGGCAATTTCAGAGCCCAAAAAAACCCGAAGGAAATTTTAGATTATGCTAAGCGCAGGAGACTAGAAAATTTTTTTCTAAGGATCCTTTGACAAACTAAAGAACCTGATTCCCCAAATCTTCAGCGTCCAACCAAGCTTGAGAGGGAGAATATAGGGTCAAGATAGAAATATTATACCTAAATATAGGTAGGTTGTCCAACTTTGTAACAGTCTATATTGGTATGATCCCTTAAAATATTCCCGTCGTCAATCCATTTTTTTGGATTTTCCCGTTAAAAATTTTTACATTCGGAGTAAGAAATTTTACAAAACCAGGCTAGCCCTAATAACGTTCTGGCCCCCTCAAATAGAGGGCTTTGCATAACCCGAAAAAACAGAAGAGCGCGATGCTTCGAGAGCCTCAGCATGACAAACCAAACCTCACAGAGCCGTCTTCGCGAGCCGCAAAGCGGCGTGGCGATCCAGAGTTTCGCTGGGTTTACCCTTGCAGGCACGAGAGCTAAGGTCGAATATCACGGCTTCACGGAGCCTGTGCTGAGCGTGGCCGAAGTATTCGCAAAGACGACTTATGCAAAGGTCTCCCTCAAATAGGGGCAAAACAGTTGAACCATTTTTCTCGTGCAATATTCCGTCAAGCTGTTTATTGGCAAGTGACTTAGAAGGTAAGTGACTTAGAAATCCAGCGGCAGAACGGAGTTTTTGGGTAGGAGGATTTGGAACAGTCCTACCATTTCCTGAAAGGAATAGTTTTCCAACAAGAACTTGTATAGGCGCGGGGAGTAACTGGCTAGCCTTCTTTCTTCTTTACCATCGATAGCGATGTCTACATAAATCACTATTTTGGGTAATCGATGTCGCAATAACTCTACCAGCTCGCGTTCTTTTTTTTCTTCAAGCATGCCCGGCAATATCCATTCATAAGGTGTCGGGTTAACCCGGTCAGAAAGAAAATAAAAAAGTGGATTCAGCGGCAGGGCCAGAATGGCATCGCCTTTTTTCGAGTGCAGGTTTATTTTATCAATGACCTGCTTGATCCATTTTGCCTCTTGGGGGTTTGTATAGACATCCATTTTCCCCATAGAAATGCGAGCGGTCTCCAGTTTCATGGCACCAATGCTTCCGGCATAAAAACCGTGATGGGCGTTCATCTCGAAATAAAACAGAAAGGGCAGGAAAACGGTGAGAAGGTTCAGCGGTAGCCGGGTGAAAAGGCCTTTTTGCCCAACGGGTTTTTGCAGGGACAGAACCTTTTCCCGAATTTCATATAATAAATAACATAGAAGAAGATAGAAGGGAGGCAGGGTTCTCAGCAGGTTGTCGAATCCTGCCCGCCATATTACCAGACCAAAAGCACAAACCCCGAACAGCAAAATGGCAATAACCATCAGATGAGCAAGACGGAATGATTCTTTTTTTATGGCGAACTGGTAAACAAGAAGAAGTGCTACCACGCCATAGGTAAGAATGGGGAGGTAGAACAAAACCCGCTCAAACATCTGGTGATATCCCTCATCTTTGAGGAGGGCAAAAAAAGGAAAAATTTCCGGGAACGGGTTGCCCCAGACTTCATGTGCATCCACGACCAGTTTAAATACTTTCGTAAAATAGCCATCTTGTCCCAGATAGATCGCAAACAGGACTGCGGACACACCACCCACCCCATAATAGGTTTTTATGGACGAGGGTGAATGCGAAGCTACTTTCCCCGGTAAAAAATAAAAACCCTCGCGCAAATGTTTTTGGGTAAACAGCAGGGCGAGTACTGCCAGACTGATCAATATTGAGAAGAGGGTGACTTCAAACTTGAAAAAGGCACTTAAAAAAATCGCTGTGCCCAGTCCGAAAAGGGATGCCAGGTTTCTTTTTTCCAGAACATTTGTAAGGCAGTACAGGTTCAAAACGACAAAGAACGTGTAGAACCGGTTGTAATACATGGATGGGGCGGAAAGCATAAACAAAGCCGCCAACAAGGCAAATCCCGCAGGCATGATTTTGCGGGCCATGGAATAAATCATTATTACCATTGCCGGGGTAAAAAGGAGCACACCGATACGCAGACTTTGGATCTCCACCCCGAACAATTTGAAAAACAGCACTCCATACCAGTAACGACCTGGGAGGTAGCCATTGGGATTGAAGTCTACAAGAGCCTTCTCCCCGTTAAGCGTTCTTAAGGTCCCATTGGCGTACCCCCCTTCATCCCAAACATTCAATCCATATCTGGAGAAGGACCAAAAATAGGCCAGCAATGCAATATAGACGAGAGAAATCCAACCCCATCGCCTGGCAAAGGTATTGTTGTTGTCCATTTTTCGATTTATTCTTTTAGAAATGCCCGCATTTCCTCGGCGAGACTCTGATTTTCCTTGAGTATGTTTTCCAGGTTGGGATTACCATCGGTTTTCAGTTTTTCTTTCACCTTGAATATCCGGCTCAGAGATTGCTCGATGGTGGCGCGTGGGATTCTTCCCGCTTCCACATCCCCGATCAGAGCGTTTTGAAGTGCATTTACTTTTTCCAGATCGTGGCAAATGAGAAACACATCGATACCGGCCCGAGTCCCCAACTCAGGGATGGACTCCAGCTTTTGATCAATGGCCTGCATCTCCAGGTCATCAGAAATAATAACTCCCTCAAACTGTAGAGAGTTTCTCAGCACATTATTCAGGATGAAGTGCGAAAAGGTGGCAGGTTGCCCGGCATCCCAGGCCGGATAGACAACATGCGCTGTCATGATAACCTGAAGGCCATGTTGGATGGCGTGCGTGAAGGGGGGCAACTCGATTTGTTCCAGTGACTCCAGCGTCCGCTCTACTCGAGGAAGCGTGAGATGCGAATCCTGCGAGGTATCCCCGTGTCCGGGGAAATGTTTTCCCACAGGGATGACTCCGGCAGAATAAAACCCACGAATCAACTCGGCTCCCAACCGGGCCACCTTTGCAGGGTCCGTATCCAGGGCTCTTTGTCCAATGATAGGGTTTGCCGGATTGGAATGGACATCAAGAACCGGAGCGTAGTCCATATTAACTCCTACCGCGCGCATTTCTTTTCCCATCGCAAGTCCAAACCTGTAGGCCAGGTCATCCGAGTCGGCCTGCCCCAGGCATGACATAGGGGGAAACTGTGTGAACGGTTTACCGAGACGAGCGACCCTTCCACCTTCCTGGTCCACCGAAATAAAAAGCGGCGGGACTTCAGGGTGTTCCGCAGTCAGTGCCTGCAGGTCGTTTATCAACCGTAGCAATTGCTCGGGGTTTTTATAATTGCGCTCGAAAAGGATCAAACCGCCAATGCCCTGCTCAACAATCAGTTCTTCGGTTCGGGCGTTAAGGGAGGTGCCCTCAAACCCGGATATGATCATTTGACCGGTCTGTTGTTTCAGGGAAAGCAAAAGGAATCAGCGTTAGGAAAGCGTTGATGAGCGGGCATCGTTGCCCGGTTCGGCATCCGTATGTTACCATAACTTAATAAAACGATATCAACAGAGGTTCGAGTTTTTATATATGTTACGTAGAGTGGTAATCACCGGCCTGGGCGCAGTGAGTCCAAACGGCATCGGTTTAAAAACTTTCTGGAAAAACACGTGCGAAGGGATCAGCGGCATTGACCGTATAACCAGCTTCGACCCATCAGCCCTGTCGTGCCAGATTGCTGGTGAGGTGACCCGGTTTGACCCCTCTCTTTATTTTTCTAAAACGGATTTAAAAAAATTGCCCCGCACCGTCCCGCTTGCTGTGGCGGCCACACAGGAAGCATTGGCCCATGCTGGAATTGATCTGGCTGATTTTTCGGAAGAGGACTTTGAAGGACTGGGGGTTCTGGTTGGAAGCGGAGGGTCCGGATTCGACTTTTCGGAAAAACAGTTCGAAATTTATTTCTCAAAACAAAAGAACAAGATCAGCCCTTATGCCATTTCCAATTCGCTGGTGGGTATGCTTTCCAGCGAAATTTCCATGTACTTTGGGTTGCAGGGTCGGAGTCATGTGCTCTCCAATGGATGCACCAGTTCCACCGATGCCCTGGGTTATGCTTTTAATACCATTCGGTTTGGTCAGGAAGACTGGTTTGTATCGGGAGGAGTGGAGTCCTGTGTCACTCCTGCCATGATGCAGGGATTTGAAAGAATGAAAGTCAACCCGATGAACTTTAACGATTCTCCAACACGAGGTTCGCGTCCCTTCAACCGGGACCGGGAAGGGTTTGTCCTGGCAGAAGGTTCCTGGATGATTATTCTGGAAGAACTGGAACATGCCAAGGCGCGGGGAGCAGAGATCATCGCTGAAGTTGCGGGGTATGGCGCGACCTGTGATGCGTTTCACCGGGTAGCCATGATGCCGGATGGAAAACAGTCATCAAGAGCAATGAGCCTTGCCTTGCGTGACGCACAAGTGAATAAAGATGAAGTGGATTATATCAATTTCCACGGGACGTCAACATTGATCAATGATAAAGTCGAAACGCTGGCGGTCAAGCAAACCTTTAACAGCCAGGCCATGAATATTCCGTCCAGCTCTACAAAATCCATGGTGGGGCATCCGCAAGGAGCATCGGGGGCTCTGGGGGTAACCGTCTCGGCACTTTCTTTGAAAAACGGGTTCATGACTCCCACCATTAATATGGAAAACCCGGACCCTGAATGCGACATGGATTATGTTGCCAATGTAGGAAGAGAAAACAAAATGAATATTGCCGTCAGCAATTGCATTTCGTTCGGATCAAAAAATTCCGCCATCGTCCTGAAAAATTTTGAATAAGACAATAAGACCATGAAAATTTTTTCACCCACAATAAAAAATCTGATGACAGCTATGCTGGTTGCCTTCGTTCTGACAGGTTGCGGCGGAAAACTGGTGGATGTCAATGTCACCATTGTCGATCAGAAGACGGCATTGGAAAACCAGATATTGGGCAGTTATGAAGAGTTGAGCAACGATGTCCTCTTGCTGGCATCGGTACGATCTGTAGATGAAGAAGGCAAACTCAAACCCACCGTTGAGATTCCGAAAGGCAAACTGCTGGCACTGAGAGCCATGCAACGGCAGGAATTCAACCGCGACGATATTCAGGGGTTCAAGCAATCTCTTGTAGCCGGCGAGAGTAATGACGGCTTCCTGAAATTTTTCGACAACGAGCGCACCAAAACCGATGCCCAGTTCAAAAAATTTGCCGAAGCTATTATTGCGGAAGAAAATGAAGACCGAATGATTATTTTACAAAGAATCGTAGCGACGAACGAGAACTTCAGCGAACAGGACCTTCCCAAAATCCAGAAAATCTCCGCCAGCCTCAACCGCGACAACGCCAAACCCGGCGAAAAAATCCAACAAGAAAACGGCAACTGGAAAATCAACTAAAAACCTTTTTTAACCACCGATCTACCCCTGCGGGGCATGAAGGCAAAGGTCGAATATCACAAACACAGATAGACACGGACAAAAATTTTCCCCCTTATCAGAGGAAAATTATTTTTACGTTTTTGTGGCTCGTGAGCGAAGCGAGCGTCTGCCTCCAGCGGCTCGCTGGTCAGCGGTAGGGCATTTTGTTGCCTTCTAACTGCTTCACAATTTCAGATTCGGCTTGGTTTTCCAGGCGGACGAACTCCTCAAACTCTTTTGGACTTTTGAATTCGAAAACCTTTGGTTCTTTTTGTCCGCAGATTTCTTCATCCTGTTCAACGGTCAACATATTTTTTTCCACGGAAGCTATGATAAATTTTTTCCGTGTCTTGAATTTCGTGAAAATTTCCTGATAAACGGGTTCAAGATTGAGAGCCATGCAACATCTCCTGCTAAAATTTACTTGATAATTACTGGATATAGAATTTTAACTTTCCCGAATTGCAAAATCAAACAAATCGCTATTTTACCCGCAGAAAAAATTATGGTAATCTATGTCTAATAATGCGGTGGGTGATTCCTTACTACCGTTTTACCAGACCTCACCTGCCACCCTTTCCGGGTCGTCTTGTTTATTGACCCCTTCCTCTAATTAAATATGACTAATCGAATATCCCTCAACCGGCTGGCAGAAACCCTCATTCAGGAATCGAAAACTCCATTCAACACCGAAGATTTTGCCAAACATCTGGAGAGCAAATGGCAAAAAGAAGTTTCTGGTTCTGCGAGAAAGCGGCTTGAAAAGGTCTTACGCAACCACTCCTCGCTGATTGGGATTCCTGAAAGTGACTTCGTTCCCTTTCGTGCGGTGGTCGATAAAATCAACCACGTATCTTTATCAATGCAACTGGGGGCCTGGGAACTGAAGCAGGGTATCCTGATTCCCGGACATCGCCTGATTCCATTCATGCCGGTAAACCTCAAAGAAAATGAATTGACGTTTCTTGATCCTGAGGGGAATGAAATTCCTAAACTGAAAGAGTCCTATTATATTCAGGACATTGTGCCTTTTTATCAGTATTGCGCGCGTTTCCCGGAAGAAATCAAATTCAATGAATGGATTCCCGGAAAAAGTTGCATGACGGTTACGGTCTGGGACATGCGGTCTGTATACAAAAGCTTCTCATCGCGCCCTGGAGATGCGCTTCTGATAGATCTTATCGACTATGAAAAGGGGATTTATCAGGTTCGCTCCTATTCCTCGCAACAGTATCGGCTCGACCGATTGCGTATGCGGGCGCTCTATATTGCTTTGGCTACGCAAATGGACCCGCTCTGTCAGGATGAAAGGTTTTGTTCTGCCGGACTGGAGAAACAATTGTTGCGAATCCTTTTTTCTCTGGACTCGAAAGTGTTTCGTGAGGTGGAGGTTTTTTCCGTCACGGACTTTTTGGAGTCCCTCAAAGAGTGGACCGTTGTTGGGTGTGAGGCGGGAGGGGTGCAAATGGTTCCGGTTGGGCAAACGGAACCGGGGCCTTTCATTCGTGCCGATGCCAACCGGGCTATAAAGGGAGAGCTGGGGTCACTGAACAAAATATTTCAGGATTTAAAATTGTCCTTCGATGCATTGGAATTTAAATCCATGCTCTATACGGTCATGGCTTCGGACAAATACAAGCTGGAAGCGGTTTTTTTCCTGTTGTTTGGAGGGCAGGGAGATTTGTTCGAGGACAAGAAACAGCATGACGTGTTTTACGGTTACCTGCGCGAACTTTTGTTTAAAATCTGCGACGACCTTAAAACCCGCGAATCCCATTTGGTAGCGGGTTTGAGGGAGCAATGTGTGGACACCAAGTTCAGTCTGGTCGGGGTATTGCGGTTTCTGGAAGAACAGGAGATCGGACTCGAAGACCTGCCTGCGGACCTGTTGAACCAGATTATCGAACTGGATCATTTTTGTGCCGATGCGTTGCACCGGTTCGCCGCTAGAGACCAGCCGCTGGACCTGCAGTTTATCCGTGAAATACGTGTTGCCCTGAAAGTAGTGCTCCCCCAACTGGCGATGGTGGAAGAAGAAGTCTATTCCCGCCTGGCTGTCTACTAACCCCCACTAGGCGTGGGGCCAGTGTGCCGTTGCTTTTGCTGGCTAGCAAAGAGTTGTCTCGGCTTAATTAAGCCCTTGCCAACTGCCTCCCCTGCTAAGGGGTGGTGGCGTTGAGGGTGTGGCCTGAAACTGTTTCGACTTGAACCGTTACCGTTTCTCCTGCCTGCAATGTGTCTCCCTGAATATTTACATTCCAGTATTGCGGGTTTCTCCCCTTGAAAGTATAGCCGGGCTTTGAAGACCTGCCTTCGATCAGGACCTCAACATTTTTACCGATGTAAGACTGGCCCTGTTGCTCAGTCAACTGGCTTTGCAAGGCAATGATTTTTTGAAGCCGTTGCTTTTTAGTTTCTTCGGGAACGGAGTCCGGCAGTTCATTCGCCGGGGTTCCAGGTCTCGGGCTGTAGGCAAACATGAAACTGCTACTGTAGCCAACCTCCTGCATAATTTTTAATGTGTCGGCAAAAGCTGAATCGGTTTCACCGGGGAAACCGACAATGATGTCGGTGGAAATGGCTATGTCCGGAACTTCCGATTTCAATTCAGCCAGCAAATCCCGGTACTCTTCTATGGTGTGGTCTCTGCGCATGGCTCTGAGCACTTGATTGTTTCCGCTCTGAACAGGAAGATGCAGATGATTCACCAGAATGTCCAGATCCCGGTAAGCGCGAATGGTCTCACGGGTGAAATCGTTGGGATGGCTGGTGGTAAATCGCAACCTTTGCACTCCGGGGATTTCCGCGACACCATATAAAAGCTCATGAAACGGCATGGGTTTTTTCAGTCCCCGCTTGCCGTAGGAGTTTACGTTTTGTCCCAGCAATATGATTTCTTTCGCGCCGTGACTCACCAGATGGCGGATTTCCTCATACAGCTCCTCGGGTTCTCGTGACTTTTCCCTTCCACGAGTAAACGGAACAACGCAAAAAGTGCAAAATTTGTCACAACCTTTAATAATATTTACAAACGCACTGGGTCCCGGGGACTTTGGCAGGTCACCGGGCAACTCGGGAATGGAATAGACTTTTTCCTGATCAAAACCAGTCCAGACAAAAGATTTGCTGGTGGTCCGCACCCGGTCTACGGCCTGGGCGATTCCTTCCACCTGGTCCGGGCCCATGACGAAATCCAGATACGGCATGCGTTTGAGCAGTTTTTCTCCATCCTGTTGGCCCAGACACCCGGTCAAGCCCAGAATCAGGTCGGGATTAGCCATTTTTAAAGGCTTTAGACCACCAAAGAGGGAGAAGGTTTTTTGCTCTGCTTTTTCCCGAATCGAGCAGGTATTGACAAGAATCAGGTCCGCGTCTTCCTTTTCCAGAGTACGCCGGTAGCCGGAATGGAACAGGACGAGCTCCATCCTGTCCGTATCGGCAACATTCATCTGACAACCAAAAGTATCTAAATAGACTTGTTTCATATTAAGGGAACTGTAAGGGAATCACCCGGCCTTTGCAACCCCCACCACTAGGCGTGGGGCCAGCACTGCATTGCCCGTGAAGTAAGCAACGCCATCAAGCGCAATACTTTTATATCCCCTCCCTTCATAGGGAGGGGCTTGGGGAGGGTGGCTGACTTCTGTTTTTCCCCGCTTCGTGCCCCGAAGCTATCTCGGCTGAAAGAGCTGTTGCTATCTGCCTCCGGTGGCACACCGGTTGCCCAATTACCCTACGGCCAACAACCACTAATTTAAATAAATTTATATTAATTACATATGAATTAGATAGAAACATAATCAAATTCCCAAAATTTTGTTGACAAGTCTATCCATTTAAAATAAAATCCATACTATTCCATAGAAAGTATTTAGTTTGCAGAGCCATTGCGCCAGAACCATTTTTAAGGGAGGGGAACTACTGTGGCCCAAAGCAATAGCGTCCGGCAAATCCGGGAAGCAAAAATGATGAGCAAGGCTGAGCTGGCTCGAAAGGCAAGCGTGACCGTTCAAACGATTGATCGTATTGAAAAAGGGAACGATTGCCGACTCGATACAAAGCGAAAGATCATTTTAGCCCTTGGTTACAAGCTGGTAGATCGGACAAGAATTTTTGATTCTGAAAATGATAACTCCGCTTCGGCGACCAAAAAAGGCAAGACAAAAAACCCTTGAATTTTGTCAGGGGTCTCTGTTTGGTCAATTGGGGTGAGAGCATATAGGGTCAGAGCGCAAGAAAGTATTGTAGCTCTACACGCTTATCGGGGTAAACGAGAAGAACTTGAATTTCGAGCAAAAAAAACCTGGCAATGAGTTTGAATGATTTTTTACGAAAAGTGATAAAAAACCACTCACTACTATAGTGATGGGTGGCAAAGGGAAAATCAAAACTCGTTGATTTTGAATGAATTGCGAATGAAGGGCAGGTTTGGTACAGGGTTTGCTTTTTGAAGGCTTGATAAGTTTTATTAATCGTTGATATCACAGATTTTTTTGAACTTTATGTTTTTATCGAAAAAAACTCAACTAGTAGCCATCGACATCGGGTCCTCTTCCATCAAGCTGGTTCAATTATCCGAGCTTAAAGATGGAGAGTTTGAACTGACTCATTTTGGGATGATGCCGCTTGCAGAAGAATGCATTGTTGAGGGGGCGATTAAAAAACCCGACCTGGTGGCCAAGGCCCTGGCGGATTTAATCAAAGCCGAAAAAATACAAAGCCGTTATGCCGTTTCCGCCGTTGCGGGAGAAGCTGTTTTTATAAAAAAAATTAAAGTTCCAGTAATGTCGGAGGAGGAGCTTTCTGAAAAAATAACTCAGGAAGCGGAACAGTACATCCCCTTTGATATTGACGATGTGGCTCTCGACTTTCAGCTTTTGGGCACGGTAAAAACTGAGGAAGCAGAGGAATTCGACAATTCGAAAAACAGTGAATTTAATGAAGAATCTCAAAGCAATGACTCTCAGCAAGAAGATTCGAACGAAGAGGCCGATGAGGAGATGATGGAAGTCCTCCTTGTGGCGGTTCAAAGGGCGGTCATTGATGAGAGAACCGATATTCTTCTGGAGGTGGGGCTGAAACCAGCCATCATTGACCTGAATGTGTTTGCATTGATGAATGCGGCTCAACTTACCAATGATTTGTCGTCAATGGGTGTCACCGCACTCATTGATCTTGGAGATTCGTTCACTCACATCAATATTATCCAGGATGGAACAATGGGTTATACCCGGGATATCCCTGTTGGAGGGGACTATTGTACCAAGATGCTCATGTCAAAATTCAAAGTCCCTTTTAACCAGACTCTTGCAATAAAGCGGGGCAATTTTTCTTCGGACATTGATGAAGAAGAGGTCGTCAAAATTATTAGCCAGGCCTATAAAAAGGTTTTGGAGGAGGTGCAAAAGTCCTTCGAATATTTTGGCACCCTGTCCGGTAGCAAGGTAGATCGGGTTTTGTTGTGCGGAGGGGGAAGCATGATTCGGGGATTGGATGGTTTTTTTGCCGACTACTTAGACGTGCCCGTGGAGATTTTGAATCCCATGCAAGGAGTCAAAATCAATCCCAAAAATTTTGACAACTCATTAATTGATGAAATGGGCGGGTTGTCAACAGTTGCCCTGGGGTTGGCAACAAGGAGGTTTGACTACACATGATCCGAATCAATCTTCACGATTACCATGATGAGCTGAGAAAGATTGAGATCCAAAAGCGGGTGGTTAAATCTCTTTCCATCGTTGCTGTCGCAATCTTTTTTATCATCGTAAGCTGGCTGATGGAGCAGGCTCAACTGGATTCAGTGAAAAGTGAAACAAACCAACTGAAATCTCAAGTCGCGGCTTTAAAAGGCCCGGTTGATAAGGTCAAAGAAATGGAAGGCAAGCAAAAACGCTTGCAGACTATTATTGCGGGCATTGAAAATTTGCGAGAAAGGCAATTACCCGCGAGTACGATTGTCGGTGATTTAAACCTGATGATTCCGGAGGGCCTTTGGTTGGGCGGCATCGTGCAGAGAGACCTGGAGTCTCTGGAGAGGAAAAGAAAGGGTTTTCCCACTATCATGTTTGGTGATCCGGGAAAGAAGAAAAAGAGGAAAAGGAGAAAAGGTCCTCCCCCAAATGAATTTGTAGAGGTTACAGGCTATTCCCTGACTGAAAACGGAGTAGCGGAATACATGAAAAGAATACAGGAAATTCCTTATTACAAAACAACGTTCCTCTATCAATTGTCACAGATATATATTGGAAGTCATGCGGTTCATAAATTTATTATTTATTGCTATATGCCGGAAAAGAAACCGAAAAAGAAAAAATCGGCTTAATAACGACTATGGACAAACTGTTCGACAAATTACCTTACGATGACCTTGATGGGATTCAGTTTACCCACTTGCTGGCAGGAGCCGCAGGCGTAGGACTGTTACTTTTCATCGCCTACTATTTCACCTTGTATAGTGCCACCAGTACGGAATTTGAAACGCTAACCAAAGAGAAAGTAGAAGCGCAGAGAACCCTGAAACGATATCAGGTAACAGTTGCCAAGAAAGATAAAGTGGCAAAAAATCTGGCTCGGGTAAAGGGCCAGTTCGATGTATTTAAAAGCCAAATGCCCAGTCAGGCCGAGATTCCCAATTTAATGCGAAGGATAGCGGCATTTGGCAGAGACAGGAATATGAAAATGGTTACGCTCACCACAGAACAAGGTGAGGTTGGAAGTTTTTATAAGGTGATTCCCTTAAGGGTCCAGATATATGGAGAATTATGGGTCACGCTGGATTTCATCGACTATATGCAGAATCTTTTGCGCTTGGTGAGTTTTGATAGCCTGTCGCTGAATGCTCAGAGTGTTCAAATTGCCGGAGTAGGGGGCAGTGAACCTACCATAGGCTCACTGAGAACAACTTTAACGGTAAAGACTTACTCGTTTGTGGAAGGTGCTGAAAATCGAAAGCCGGTTAAAAAGAAACCCGCTAAGAAGAAAGCAAAAAAGAAGAAAAAAGGCCATTAAGCACTTTAACGGATAGATGATATTGCAGATGAAAATCAAGCAACATATAAAAATTTTGTTTTTCCTGTGGATAGCTGGGCTTACTTCTTTTCCAGCCCTGGCAATGACAGCACCTTCTCAGGACGACCTGCGTTCCAGAAACCAAAAGCTCAATATTTTGTTCCGACTCAGTGGGCTTGAAAATATTCTGGAGAATGCTGAATCTGCTTTGCAAACTGCAGGAAATATTAATGATGCTTTAGCACCGGGTCAGGATGGGTTTGCCAGGAGAATTATGCATCAGGCGTATTCTCATGAAAAATTTTATCGAGTGCAGAAACAGCCTTTTCTTAAAAATTACAAACCTCAACATGTTCTTTCGGTGGTTCAGTGGTATCGAAGTTCACTAGGGAAAAAGTTGTTGCGGCTTGAGAGTGAGGCAAATAACCCAGATAGTCAGACGGCGAGGGAGTTGTTCACAGAAGATTTACTGAACTCACCTCCCAGCGAGGAGCGACTACTTCTGATAGAACAAGTTGAGCGTTCATCGATCACAACTAAAGCCGGGAAGGCTCTTTATTTGGGGTATGTCAAATTGATGTACCCCTTTAATCAAAAAATTCAAAGCAAGAGACTCGGAAAAATGCTGAGAGTATTGGACGAAAGCATTACTGAACCCATGCGGGAAATCATTTTGCGAGGCTTACTCTTTAGCTTTAAGAATATTAAGGATAAAGAACTTAAAAAATATGCTGAGTTTTTAAACTCCAAGGCCGGTCGCTGGTTCAGCGAGACCGCTTTGAAGGGTTTTAAAAAAGGGATTAAAAAGAACTTGTATCAGGCAGAACAAATTCAGGAAGACTTGTTAAAAGAAATCGACTCCGGCGGACCAGAGTTTCCTCTGGTAAGGGAGATTGCGCCACCGGGACAAAGATATCTGCTCATTGGAAAGCGCGATCCTTTCCGGCCTCTGGTGGATATCGGAGGACTGGTGGTTTCTCGCTCTACAAAAGGCCCAAAGTCTAAGGCCCGCTTGTTCGGGAATGAGCTGAAAGATATTCCCCCGATTGCCTTGCTGGTATTTGCCAAGATCGAAGATCAGCACCCGAAACTCTATAAGAGTTTGAAGCATTTTGAACGCTTGATTAATGATCGGGAAGCATTGGAAGAGATGGCAGATGAAGAATATGCCGATGCAATGGAAGAGTATCGCACTGCCCTGGAGCAGGCTTCTGATATCAAAATGGACGAGTCGCCCCTGCAGATAGAATATGATTCCCTTCGGATGACAGGAATTATCCAGAAAAAATCAGAAGCAGTTGCCATGTTTGAGATTGGCAAGGTTGGATATGCAGTGAGACAAGGGGACCGGATTGGTCCTGTATTCGGGTATGTGGATGAAATACAGGGCGAACAAGTAATCGTAGTTGAAAAGTTCAGGGACTATCTTGGCAATACCCTGACAAACCAGAAAGTTATTGAATTTTATCAGAGCACATCTAGCGAGGGTGATACGAACTCATGAAAAAACAAATGTTCATAAAATCCTATTTAATAAGGGTAGCTTGTCTGTTTATATTTTTAACAGGCGCGGTGCCCACATATTCTGCGGTCTTGCTTCCAGACCATCAGTCAGGCACTCCATTTCAGAACAAAAAGAAGGCGGTTCCGTCAATGGTCTTCGCCCAAAATCAGATGGGAGGTTCCAGTACAGAGCCATTGGGGGAAATTGTTTTTCTCAATACAACAGAAGAGGGACAAGGCTCCATTGTTTCTATCGAGTCAACCCGGCCTGTTCAGTACACGGCGTTTAAACTTCTGAATCCGCTCCGCCTGATTCTGGATTTTCCCAAAATGGATCAGGGGAATCTGACTAGCCGTATTCAGGTTGATAAAGGAATCGTAAATTCTATCCGTCCTATCCATTTCGAAGAGGCAGGGGTATTGCGTCTTGAAATCGTTCTCAACCAGTCGGCGGATTATGAGATTAGCAAGCCAGAAAAAAATAAGCTGAGTGTTCGCCTGCGATCCTCGGAACAGACAGCAGGCCAGGAAATGGCCCAGGCTCCATCCATGAAGGAATCAGCTCCTTCCAACAAGGCAGGTTTTAAGAAAGAATTTCATAAAAAAAGCCTCCGGGGCGCGGCTTCCCTCATGGATGAAGCGGAAGAAGTTCCCATAAATGAAGATACGTGTTTTCCCATGTTGTATGGAGAGAAGGAATTAATTTCTCTGGACTTTCAAAATGCCGATGTCCGCAACCTTTTTAGGATTTTCGCAGAGATCAGTGGATTTAATGTCATTCTTTCTCCTGACGTAGGAGGTTCCGTAAATATTAGAATGATGGATGTGCCCTGGAACCAGGCAATGGAAATTATTCTCACTAATAGTGCCTTGGGACGAGTATGCTTCGGGAACAATATTGTCCGCGTTGCGACCAAAGCAGTCCTTGCTACTGAGGATGCCGCCCGGATTGCTAAGAAAAATCGTGCAGTGATAGATAGGGTCAACGAACGGGATGCTCAGGATCTGGTCACCGAGGTAGTTCGTATCAACCACGCTGATATTGCCCAGCTTTCAGCCAGCCTTAATGCTTTAGGGAGTGCCCGCAAGGACAGGGGAATTACGGTGGATGCTCGTACCAATACGCTAATTTTAAATGACCTGCGAGCTCATGTGGATGACATGCTGGAGACCGTTAAAATCCTGGACATCCCCACACCCCAGGTTTTGATTGAGGCAAAGATTGTTGAGATCAGCAAATCTTTTATTCAGGAACTGGGAGTCCAATGGGGTTTAACGGGTGAAGCATCTGCTAACTCACCTGGCTCAGCGGCTATCAAGGGTACTGCTAACGCAACGAACACCACTTTTCTGGTGGATTTAGCGCAGGACAGCACTATTGCTGCCGGAAGCCTGAGCGGATTCGATCTGTTGCTGGGAGGCTTGTTGCCAGGATTAGATTTAAATCTCAGGCTGGAAGCTTTGGAGACACAGGGAAAAGGACGGGTTCTTTCCAGCCCTAAAGTCACAACCGCAGATAATAAGGAAGCCAGAATAAGAAGCGGATCGCAAATTCCCTATCAGGTTACCTCGGCAGAGGGCAACTCGATCCAGTTTGTCGATGCCGAGCTCAGCCTTACGGTCACCCCACATGTTACCTCGGACAATAGTGTCTACATGACCATTGACGCAACCAAAAACGCCGCAGATTTTACGCAGTTGGTGGGAACCGTACCAACCATTACCACCAAGGAAACACATACAGAAGTTTTAGTGGGCAATGGGGACACTACTGTTTTAGGCGGAATTTATGAAAGCACTTCAACTAAAAATAAAAAGGCCGTTCCGTTTTTATCCAAGCTACCTTTAGTGGGTTTTCTGTTTAAAAGCTTTGCGGATTCAGACACGATTACTGAACTTTTGGTGTTCATCACTCCTACCATCATTGAAACAAATTGAGTCTGCGCTGAAGGCTGGGTAAACAAGAAAAATAACGTGCGCAAAAAACTCTCATATAGGGGCCGTTGAGCCATTGCCAGTTGTACCCCTGCGGGGCAGGAAAGCTGAGGAAGAATATCACCGCACACACCTAGTGGCCTTAGAGAAAAGTACCGAAGAAATAGACATCCTCATAAAGAATATAATAGAAATATGCAACGCTTAAGCATTGATCTCGGCGAAAGAAGTTATGACATTCTTATCGGTCGCGGTCTTAGAAAGCGGGCCGGCGAGCTCCTCAAGGCCACCTTTGACCCCAGCCGGGTTGTGGTCATTACGCACCCCTCTATCAATAGTCTCTATGGCGAAGAGGTGACGGAAAATTTTGTTGCCCAGGGGTGGGAGACCGACATCATCGAAGTTCCGGAAGGCGAATCCTCCAAGAATCTGAGCCAGGCAGAAAAACTATACGACCACCTGTTGGAATTGAACTGTGACAGGAAATCTGTTTTAGTCGCTTTGGGCGGAGGAGTGATTGGGGATTTAGTGGGTTTTGTTGCGGCGACCTATCAGAGAGGGATTCCCTTCATACAAATGCCGACCACTTTACTTTCCCAGGTTGACAGTAGTGTTGGAGGAAAAACAGCGGTCAACCATCCCAAGGGAAAAAATATGATTGGGGCGTTTTACCAGCCACGTCTGGTCGTAGTAGATCTGGAAACTCTCCGGACGCTTCCTTCAAATGAATATCGGGCTGGACTGGCGGAGATAGTTAAGTATGGAGTCATTTCCGATGCCAGTCTTTTTGAATTTTTGGAAACCCACTGCAAGGAAATTCTCAGTCTCGATCATGAATGCCTTTCCCATATCATTGAGACCTCTTGCGCTATAAAAGCGGCGGTGGTTGAAAAGGATGAGCGGGAAAGCCATTACCGGATGATTCTTAACTTCGGGCATACTTTGGGCCACGCTATCGAATCGTTGACGGGCTATTCCAGCTTCATTCATGGAGAGGCAGTGGCAATGGGAATGGTGCGTGCGGCTAAACTGTCTCATTCAATGGGAAAATGCTCGGAAGAGGTTCCAATGCGCCTGGAGGCCCTGCTGAAAAAACTGGGCCTACCGGTTGAGATGCCGAAATTAGAGTCCTCAGCTGTGATTGAATCTTTGTACCATGATAAAAAAACCATGGACCATAAAATAAAGTTTATTCTGGTTAAGGAAATCGGGTCTATCGAAATCGTTGACCATATGCCGGAAGCAGAAATTTTAAAAGTACTTTGAGAAGGTAACCAGGGTTTCTCCATGCGAATCAGACGGACAATTCTAACGCTAACGATGGTTTTTTTGGTCAGCGGACCGGTGTTGTTTGCGGATGCCGCCATTTACAAATGGAAAGATGAAAATGGTAAAACCCATTTCACCGATAACCCTACAAAAGTTCCGGAAGCGTTTCGCAAAAAACCTTTTATAAAGAATCCCAAATCCCGCAAAGAAACTCCGAAGGCCAGGGGTAAAGAAACCCAGGACAAAGAGGCTTCCGAAAAACAAGCCACTACTGAAAAACCTGCTGAAACTGAAATCAAAGAAGGCGACAAACAGGAAGGCTTGACGGAGGGACAGCGTTCCGCCGCTACAGCCGCCGTTAATTTCCTGAAAGAAGATATACTGCGTTACGAAAAATTTTATTCCTGGCCGACCAGCCGGAGCAAATTTCGCGCTGTCAAGGGAGCCGTTGCGGGAGCAACTTCCCAAAAACAGGCCCTGTTAGATCAGGTTTCCCCGCACGACCTTCCTTTACTCAAGGAAGTGGCCGCATTTTTGGAAGCGAGCATTGCCGCAGATGAAAAATCCCAGAAAGTTGTTCCTACCACTATTACTTCGCGCCGCCAAACCCAGACGCTGATGAACCGGTTGAAGAGTGAAGCCAGGCAGGAAAACCAGCTTCTGGAAAAGCTGACTGTAGCCACCACCGACTAGCCAGCGGGACCAGCGTGACGCTGGGCCCAATAGGCCACAACTCTCTCTGGCGAGCAAAGAGTTTTCTCGGTTGAAAGAGCCGTTGCTACACTCCCTCCCACGGGAGTGGGCTAAGAGGGGAAATTCAACACCTACATCCCGTAACAAAAATTGTTGATCAGGTAACAAAATTTGTAACACCATCTCCGGTTTCAAACTTCGAATCTTTCCCCCCAAATGTTTTTTCTTCCCACAAATCATTGTAAAATAAGTTATAATTTCAGTATCACTTTCATTCTTTCTATTTTGGCCTTTATCTTGCTGTAATAGGATCAGGAGGGAAAAATGCCCTTTGCTCCCTCATTCGTGGGATTGCGTGGCAGGGTTTTGCCGCCATAATTAAAAGGGTAATGGACTATCGATTTAGAGATACAACTCAAGCCATGAATAATTTAAAAAACAACTCAGGACTGACGCTCATCGAAATCCTCATTTCGGTGGTCCTGGCAAGTGTGGGCTTGCTGGCCTATGCGATGCTTACCGGGACAGTCGTAAAAAAAAATGCGGACAGCAAACGGTCAACGATAGCAATAACCCTGGCTCAGGATAAAGCGGAAGAGATTAAGGATCTGGGAGTTGGAATTCTTTTATCGAATGCGAATGGTCTGGATTCCCCGGCTTATGATTCCGGAGCAAACACCTGGTCGGAAACCGCAGGCGGGGAGACTATCGATTCAGAAGGGAACACCGGAACCAGCGGTGCCTATTATACCCGAACCTGGACAATCTCAGTGGTAGGGAGTGCCAACTATTTTACCGATGTTACAGTGACCGTCACTTGGGACTCTGGTGCAGAGACGGTATCTCTTCAAACCTTAATTACTCAATAACGCCATGCGAATCAAAAAACCTTCTCTGAAATTTTTAAAGAACTCACGGGGTTTCACTATGACTGAGCTTCTCATTTCGGCGGCTATGGGGGTTGTCATGCTTGGGGTGGTGGCGAGCATATATGTTAAAGAAGATAAGATCATACGACAAGAAACTGAAGACACCAATAGCCGGGCGAAGGGCCGACACCTCATAAAGGTTCTGGCCAAGGAAATCCGCATGGCAGGTTTTGGCCTGCCTGCTGGTGTCGGGGTAACCGATGTTTCGGCGGCCGATTCGGTCACCTTTCGCGCTAACCTGGATGTTGTGCGCACAACGACTCCTCCGGGAAGCGTGGGAACCAGTGCTGTAGCAACAGGGGCCAACTCCATCACGGTGGTGGACGGAAGTACGTTTTCCAACGGAGATACTATCGTAATTTATGATCCTAACTTCAGGGAATATGAACTGAATTCGGTCAGTGGTTCCCCTTCTACGGGTAGCATACCCCTGGGAACTGCCGTGGCCTCAGATTATGTCTACGCGACCAATTCGCGTTTAGTGACTGTGAATAAATACAATACCGTCATCATTTATCAGGATGGAACCGCGATTAAGAAAAGCATTGATGGAACCGTTTCTACCATCATCAGTGATTCGTCGATTTCAACATTTTCGCTCACCTATGATTCCGCGACTGCGTCGAATGTGGATAAAATAAGCATCGCCTTGACGATGGTCGATTCCGATGACAGCAGTGGGGTGATTGAGTTTAATTCAGATGTTTCCTTGAGGAATTCGTCATGAAAATATTCAAGATGGGCAAAAAATATTTTGGCAACTTTAAATGCTTCCAGTGCGAAAAAGGCATAGTGCTCCCTACAACGGTTATGATGCTGGTGGCTTTGGGAGCCCTGGCCCTGGTATCCACACAATGGACAGTACAGGATATCAGTCGAACCGCCGATTATTATGATTCGCGGGAGGCTTTTTATATTGCCGAAGCCGGAATTCAGGAAGCCATTAACCTTTTGGACTATACCAACTCTTCCGGAGGCACTGAAAACAGCCCTGGAGACGAAATCGCCGCCGGGGGATTCGACAACGTCCTGACAAATTTTATTTCCAATAACAGCTCCGACCTGACCGACGTCAGTTTTGGCAGTGGCACTTACAACGTGACCCTTGCCGATAACGATGATGCCGATGGAGATACGGCAGATGATGATGATAATACGCTTGTTCTCACTTCAGTCGGAACCAGCGGGGATAAAACGGTCACCCTTGAAGCGGTAATCATACGCCGCCTTTTCAAAGCCGACAGCGCCATAACCACCAATGGCGATCTCGGCGGTAACGGGTCTTTCACCATTGACGGCACCAATGGAAGCATTCATTCCAATAGCTCGTTATCGGTCAGTGGCGGAAGCGCAACCGTTACCGAAGGGGCGACTGCGTCAGGAGATTGTACCGGAACCGGTTGCGTATCAGGAGGCGTTTCGCCAGTGAGTATCCCTATCATCAGCCCGTCCGATTATAAAAGTGCTGTTGAATACATCCTGAATGATGATGGGACCATTGAGGATGTCGGGACCGGAAATATCTACACCTATACCGCTCCCGGAGGAGGCAATTGGACCACTTCTACCACAGGTGACGGCAATTCCAGTTTTGGCGGACTCAGTTATAACTCCGGTCAAGGCAAGTGGACTGCCGGAAGTAGCGATATCACCAATGGCTTTTTTTATGTCGAAGGCGATTTTGGAACTACCGGCACTCCTGCTGGCTGGGAAACCTCCATTGTCGCGGATGGATACATTGACTTCGGCGGCAACGCCGATGTGGTCAACTACAAAAACGCCAGTGACACGGAAGATATTCAGGACGTGTTCCTGATAGCCGGGACAGATATCGAATTTTCCGGCACGCCCTCCAACACCATTCAAGGGTTTATCGCCGCCGCCGAGCAGATTTCTATCTCAGGAAATATCTCAGTGAATGGTTTTATCGTGGCTTCCGATTCGGCCGCTACCGAAAACCTGGTGACCAGCAACACAATCAGCGGCTCTGCAACCGTTACCTATAACGGTGATATAGTGGCCCCGTTCCTCGACAACAAAGTTTCGATTATCGCCTGGCAGGAAACCTAGCCCCAAGCCTAGTGGTGGTTGCTAATTCTGATTTGCGGGTTTAAATTGATTAGAGCAGGTGGCACATTGCCCTGCTCTTTTTAATTTCCTCTAATCTCTATAGGAACCCGTCATGGCAATCAAGACCTATAAAAACTACATAGATGGAAAATGGGTCGTCTCATCCAGCGGCGAAACCTTCGACAATATCAACCCTGCCAACAAAAAAGAAATTCTCGGGCGTTTCCAGAAATCAAACGCAAACGATCTGAACAAAGCGGTGAAATCAGCCGTCAAAGCACAGGAAGGATGGAGAAACCTGCCCGCCCCCAAACGCGGCGAGATTCTTTTTCGTGTGGGTGAACTGCTGATCAAACATAAAGAATCCCTGGCTAAGGACATGACCCGCGAGATGGGAAAGATCCTCAACGAAACCCGTGGCGATGTTCAGGAAGCGATTGACCTGGCCTATTACACCGCAGGGGAAGGTCGACGACTGCTGGGTGAAACCGTCCCTTCTGAATTGAACAACAAATTTTGTATGACCGTCAGAATGCCGGTGGGAGTGGTGGCGGCGATCACGCCATGGAATTTCCCCATTGCCATTCCATCGTGGAAACTGATTCCGGCTCTGGTATGCGGCAATACAGTGGTGTTCAAACCTGCCAGTGCTACTCCCCTGTCGGCCTATCGTTTTGTGAAGCTCTTCGAAGAGGCCGGCCTGCCGCCAGGGGTGTTGAACTTTGTCACCGGTTCGGGATCAGAAATCGGCGAACCTCTCATAGAGCATCACAACATCAATCTGGTTTCTTTTACCGGCTCGACCGATACCGGAGCAACCGTAGCGCATAAATGCGCCTGGAACATGAAACAATATTCCCTGGAAATGGGCGGAAAAAATGCCATCATCGTGATGGACGATGCCGATATCGACCCCGCCGTGGAAGGCGTGGTATGGGGGGCATTCGGAACTACCGGACAACGGTGCACCGCCTGTAGCCGTGTCATCGTGCATAAAAAAGTCATCAAAAAATTTACCAGCCGCCTCCTCAAACGCACGAAAATGCTTCGCCTGGGAGATGGACTCAAAAACGCCACCGATGTTGGGCCGCTGATCAACGAAGAGCAACGGCAGAAAGTTTTGAGTTACTGCAAGATCGGTGTGGAAGAAGGAGCTAAACTGCTCCTCGGTGGGAATATTTATAACAAGGGTAAATGCCGAGGTGGATTCTTCTTTGAGCCCACCCTGTTTGCGGGGGTGACTCCGAAAATGCGAATCGCGCAGGAAGAAATATTCGGTCCGGTTTTGAGCATACTGGAATGCAGAAGCCTGGAGAACGCGGTGGAAATCGTCAACGATTCCCGGTTTGGCTTGTCATCGGCAATTTATACCCGGGACGTGAACCGGGCCTTCAAGGCCATTGAAAAACTCGACACCGGAATTACTTATATCAACTCCTCAACCATTGGCGCGGAAGTACAACTGCCGTTCGGTGGTACCAAGGGAACAGGTAACGGTCATCGCGAAGCCGGGACCACTGCGCTTGAAATTTTCACCGAATGGAAATCGGTGTTTATCGATTACAGCGGTGGCTTGCAGAAAGCCCAGATTGAGGATTAAAAAAATCCGCTCGGCGTGGGGCCAGTGTGCCGCCGCTTTATTTGGCGAGCAAAGAGTTGTCTCGGCGCAATCAAGCTCTTGCCCAGCCGCATCCCCTGTTAAGGGGCTAGGCGTGGGGCCGATACTGCATTGCCCATAAAGTCGACTGAATACTCAAGCGCAATACTTTTATATTCCCTCCCTTCATAGGGAGGGGCCAGGGGAGGGTTGGCTGATATGCTGGCTGTTTCTGTGTTAGTATTTCTACTACCAGCCGTTACTCATTAGTAGTAGCAACTGTCTGCGGTACTAAAGTTATAAACCCCAATCTGGAAGCGCAACGATTCTTGTTAAATCATAAAGGTACAGACCCACCACTGGGCGTGGGGCCAATGAGCAATGACTCTTCTCCGCGCTCTGTAAGTGTGGACAGCCAGAAAAATGACTGCCTATTGCCTCCCCCGCGAGGGGGCTTGAAGTTTTCTATATTGTCTAGTGGTAGTGGTGGCAACTCGGTTTATATTGAGGCGAACGGAAAACGCATTTTGATCGATGCCGGGTTGAGCGAAAAGAAACTCTCCCAGCGCATGACTCATATCGACCGGTCCCTGAATGGATTGGATGCGGTGTTTGCTACTCACGAGCACTCCGACCACATCCGCGGTATGGGTCCGCTTCTAAGAAAACATCAAGTTCCTCTTTACACCACAGAAGGAACTTATAAACGGGCGTGCCATTCTCTGGGCAAGCTTCCCGGTTTCAATCCGATCCGTGCCGGGCAACCTGTTGAGTTTGGCGAGTTGGTTGTGGAACCTTATGGAACCCCGCATGACGCGGAAGAATCGGTGGCGTTTGTCATTCATTACCGGGGATTGCGCCTGGGGCTTGCCACTGACCTAGGGAAAGTGACAACCGAGGTCAAAAATAAACTGCAAAATCTGGATGCTCTGCTCATTGAGTCCAATCACGATGTAGAAATGCTGGATGCCGGACCCTATCCCTGGGTCACTAAAAGAAGAATTAAAAGTGATGTCGGGCATCTTTCCAACGAAGCCTGTGGCGAAATGTTGTCATCGGTCAAGCATTCCGGATTGCGTCTCGTTGTGTTGATGCATATGAGCGGGACCAACAACCACCCGGAACTGGCCCGAATCACCGCTCGTCAGGCTCTGGGGCAGGACACGCCGGAAATGATCATCGCCGAACAGAATCACCCCACCCCATTAATACCTCTTAATGGCTTGAAGGGGTAAAATCAAATCCCCCCAACCCCCTTCGCGGAAGGGGGAGCTTCAATGGACCCCTCTTTTACAAAGAGGGGCTGGGGTGATTTACAACCTCTATGCAATATGCAGGTTAGTGGTGAATAATATCAGCCGGGATAAAATTATTGGCAGTTGGTTTGGCATGGCAGTCGGCGATGCCATGGGACGATCTGCAAAAGGATTAAAGCCCGCCGCCATCCGCCAGATTTTCGGGACGATGGACGACTTCAAAGATGTGCGTCCGATAATGGGCAAGGGCATTACAAATTACCGTATGCAAGGACTCTATGGCACCCCGACCCAATGTGCCCTGGCAGTCGGCGATGCTCTGCTTAAAAACAAAAAACAATTTCTACAGGAGTCGGCAGAAAACTTTCAGCAGTTGGCGAAAGCGGGTCCCGAAGGTTATTTCGGGGTCTACAGAAACCACTCGGCGTGTCTATGGCGGGCTGTGGATCTGCTGGATTACCGGGAGGAAGAGCAGGTCTCAGACTCTTCCACATCCCTGTTTACCCTGTTGGCTGTGCCTCTGGCTTTGTTCCAGGGCAGATGGTCAAAAACTCTGGCCCGGCAATGTTTTGATGCCTGCCTGTTGATGAGCCGAAATCGGTTTGAAGTGGTGGGAACCGTATTGACCGGATTTTTAGTGACCCGATTTCTGGCTTTGCCTTCTGAAGAAAATTTTTCATCCTCAGCTTCTGCCGATATCTTGCAAGAGGCACAAGAAATATGTCAGCAGGCGGAGGCGGAGTACCTGCAAAGGTTCCCGGAGACGGAAGGCGAGAAGGGCTCAAATGCTTTGAGCGGAATTTTGAAGAACATGGCGGATAAATCCGCGGATTTCCCGCAATGGCTCCCGGAACATGCCAACACTTTCACCAAGCTGGAAATCCGCCACCCTTCACAAGGGTTTGTGCTGACCCTGCTTCCGCTGGCTTTGCATTGTGTGCTTTCTCCGCCAGAGTCGGGTTTTGCTTCCACGCTCACTCATTCTCTGAGTCACGGGAGGGAGACGGAAATGCTGGGCGCTTTGGTGGGAGCATTTGCCGGAGCATTATATGGGTTCGATAAAATCCCGGCGGACTGGAAAAGCGGACTGGTCAACGCTAAAGAAATCCGTCTGCGGGCCGAGGCTTTATCGGCCCGGCGCGGGAAAAAAGAGCAAAAGGATCTGTTCAATATGGAAGCGGCACTGACTGCCAAGGAGTTTGAAGAAGGCAAGCGGTGCCTGACAAAAGAAACGAAAAAATCCTCTCGCATTCAGATGCAATCGCTGGATCTCTGGGATGAAGAAGAGGAGGAGTCTTCTGTCCCTTCCAAAGAGGACCGGGCTCAATGGAGAAAATTCCAGAAGGAAAAAACCAAATCGAAACGGGACCGCCGGAAAAATATTCCCTCCCCGGATGATTTATAGGAACCCGCAAAACCCCCGGAAAAACAACCCCCCTCGCTTCGCCAAAAATTCCTAACTAATTGAAAATAAATGTTTAATTTTCTGTGTTTGGGGTTATAATAAGAGTATCTAGTTATAGTCTGAGAAGTGGATTGTTGGCCTTTTGTTTTTGAAAGGAGATGGCGGTGAACATTTTGAAACTTGCAGTTTTATTTATCTTTTGTTTGATGCTACCCCAAGGGGTGCTGGCAGACACGAAGCCAACTGATAAGCAAACACCTGCCACGATGGCAAAGGCGGATACAGCCAAACCTGCGACTCCAGCGAAGCCCGCTAAAAAGGGTGCAAAAAAAGCCCAAGCTCCTGCTAAAGCCAAAAAGAAAAAACCGGAAGGCCTGGTCATAGGCAAAAACCTCAAAGTAGGCATGCCTCTGGCGGGTGCAATCAAATTGCTCGGCATCCCCGGCTCCATCAGTATCAAGCGTGGAACAGAATCCAAACTCGACAGCATTGCCATTGCATATGCCAACCACGGAATCGTCCTGCATTCCCTGAACGGCAAGAAAAATATTGAGGCTTTGGAAATTCTGCCTCAGTTTAAGGGAAGGTTTGCGGAGGGCATTAAAATTGGGGAAAAGTTTACGACCCTTATTGAAAAGTACGGGGTACCTCAATCGATGAGTGCCAGTCTGGCCAAATATCCTGCAAAGGGAATGTATTTCTCCCTCAAGGAAAATATGCTGGTCGCGGCACATATCTTCGCTAAAAACAGCAAAATCCTCAGTCACCAGCTCTACAAAAACCATCGCTAGGCGCGGGGCAGTGTGCACGTGATATTCTTCCTTACACTTTTCCCATTCCGGGCATGAATTCATGGTTGGGGATACCACACGTGTCCCGAAGGGGCATGTCGAAGCATCTCGTTTTTCTGCAGTATCGACTTATGCAAAGCTCTCCCTGGCAAATGGGGTATAAACTGGGCAAGAACTCGTCAAGCCGAGTTAACTCTTTGCTCGCAAAGTAGAGCTATTGCAAGTTGCCTCCCGCGTCAGCGGGTGAGGGCGAATATTGCGTTGCGGGTCAGGTCGAAATGGGATTTCTGAGATGCGGTTCCGTTGGTGCCGTTTCCTGAGTGCTGGGCCTTTTCCAGTAATAAGGAGTGGAACAGTGGATGTTCCGGCGAGTTGCTTTGCAGAAGTTGTCGGGCTTTATCTTCCAGCCCATGTTCCAGATAGAATGTAGACAATAAAAGCACCAGCAGGGGCTTCTCTTCCGATGTTTCCAGAGATTCTTCATAGGTCTGCAAAAGTTCTTGAAAATCATCGGATTCCCTGAGAGCGATTTGCGAACGCACCAGACAGGCTTTATGTCCGGTTTTTTGAAACCCGGTTTTCCAGATTTTTAACGCCTGCTTTTGTTTGCCGGATTCCAGATAGACATCGCCCAGGGACAGGTAAGCAGGCAGGCATTGCTCAGAGGTACGGAGAGCCTGCTTGAACGTGGAGATCGCGGAGTCCTCGTTACCCTCTTGCAAATATTGCTTGCCGAGTTCAAAAAGGAATTGCCCCAGGTTGGTTTGTTCTTTTTTCCATTCTTTGTTCTTATCACGCAACAGTGGTAGAACTTTTTTCTGCAGGACGCATGCTTTTTTCCAGTCCTTCTGTTCCACATAAATATCGCGCAGGCGCAGTAAGGGCCCAGCGGTCCCGGGATTCATCCTTTGTATTTTCTGCAGGAGAGCGATTTCTTCGTTTTGCCGGTCGGTCTTTGAATAGGTATGCGCCAGGTCATAGAGGGCGCGAATGTTTTGCGGTTCGAGTGCGAGAGCTTTCTTATGAAAAGTTTCCGCCTGGTCGTATTTGTCGGAAGCATCCAGGAGTCGACCCATCAGGTTGAGTGCGCCGACATGTTCCGGAGACATCTCGAGAACCCTTTCAAGAAGAGCTTGTGCTTTATCCGTTTTTCCGCAGGTGAAAAGGTTTTCCCCTTTTTTAAACAGGGTTTCAGCTTTGCGGTGCTTTTTTTCGATCCAGTTATTCTTGAAACCAGCTTTCCAGCGGACCAGAGCGCTTTTGAAGTTAAAAGTCCAAAACAGGAAAACCGTAACAATCACACCGATAAAGATAGAGCCCAGTAACAGGAGAACGGTTGGTAACTTCAGCGACTGGCTTTGCGTGATATGAATTATCGAGTCATGCGGATTCAGAAACGCTGTGTAAATGGCGAGTAACGCAAAAACCAGAAAGACAACGATTTGCTTCAACGACACGCTTAATCCTCCTCCAACGGGTCTTGGTCATTGATGCTGGCGGCCTTGGGATTTTTTTCCATTTCGCTCAGGCATTGGGTGCAGAACTCTGTGTAGGGAACCACTTTCAGACGAGCTTCGGGGATGGCGGCTTCGCATTGGGCGCAAACCCCATATTCTCCTTCGGCAATTTTTTCGATCGCCATGTCAACCTGTTTGAGTTTCTGCCATTCCTGCTCGCCAAGTTCCCCTTCCAGTTGCCGACTGTAAGTGCTTGCGGCATGGTCGCTGATATCGGCCATTTGTCCGGCTTCACTTTCTTTTACATGCTGCTTTGATTTTTCCACGTCTCCCAGCAACTCGGATCGGATGGATTCCAACTGAGAACGAAACTGATTCATCTTTTTTTTGTTCATAGGTATGGTCTAGTAGGTATGGTTAAAATAAAAGGGGAGTTTCTATTGGCCGACTGCCTTGATAACAGGAACATCACCCCACAGACGTTCGAGGTCGTAGTGAAGGCGGGCTTCTTTATGGAAAACATGTACAATTAAATCTCCTAAATCCACCACCACCCAGACACCTCCCGAATAACCTTCCACCGCCAGGGGTTTATTGCGGTTCTGGTAACACTTGTCAAGGATGCCATCAACAATAGACTGCACGTGCACCTTGGAGTTCCCACTGCAAATCATGAAAAAATCTGTAAGATCTGAGCGGTTCCTGAGGTCCAGAATGAGGATGTCAAAAGCCTTTTTATCCTCAGCAGAATCAACGGCCAGCTGTTGAAGAGCGTTTAAGTGTTCTTTCATTCAAACCAAAATTGGAGGAGGTTCAGTTCGGTATAATTGATTCTCAATAATATAGTGATCAACCGCAGGGGGCAACAAATTTTTGATTTCTTTTCCAGCTTGTATCCTATGCCGGATTTCGCTGGAAGAAATATCTTGTGGTGGAATTTGATATAACCGCAGGGTTTTTCCAATTTCCGGATTCAAAGTTATCAGCAATGGGTCGTTATTTTTTTCAAGCGGAGTTTTTTCAAGCCCAAGTGTTTGACGCAGTTTGGCCGAAAGCTCTAGTTTTATATCGGGACGTGTGCCAACCAGCACGTGGCAAAGCTTGAATATGTCAGCATAGCTTTTCCAGGTATCCATCACCATGAAGGCATCGGCTCCTAGAATCAGAAAAAGCTCCCAATCGGGATACTTTTCCTTGAGTCGGGATAGGGTTTCAATAGTATAGGAAACGCATTCCCTTTCTACTTCCAGCAATTCTATGGATAACGCGGTTTGCTGTTCAAGGGCCAACTCAAGCATGGCGACCCGGTGCTTCGAAGCGGTAGGCTGGTAATGGGTTTTGTGCGGAGACTGGCTGACAGGGATAAACAAGACTTTTTGCAAATCAAATCGTTGCATTGTTTCTGCGGCAAGGCCCAGATGCCCGTTATGGACGGGATCAAACGTTCCCCCCAGCAAACCCACTCGTTTTAATGTGTTATTCATAGTGAACAAATCGTTTCACAAACTTCTGTATATCGCAAGGAAGAATGGTACAGGAGGGGAATCCCTTTAAAACCCGCCATTTTTGACAATTTTGGGTAACAAAGACTGACAAAATTTGTCAGTTTTCATGAAAACCTCAGTTGCCAAAAGTTTTTCCAAACAGGAAAAATTTATAACATATTAATAAAAAAGAGGTTATAATTAAAAATCTCAATTATTATTTAAAGGCATGGGTTTTGCTGAGTATATAGCTAATAGTGGATATTAGTTTATTGCAAGTTTGTTTTGTTAACCATAGATGAGGAGAGAAAAATGTTATCCAAGTTTAGACGGGTTCAAGGAGAAAAGGGTTTTACCCTTATTGAATTATTGATTGTTATCGCGATTATCGGTATTTTGGCGGCCATCGCGATTCCGCAATTCAGTGCCTACAAGAACAGAGCTTACCAGTCTGACGCAAAAGGCAATCTGCATAACATATACCTGGCCTGCAAAGCTTACTGGGCGGATAACGCAGGTACGGATTCCTGTACAACGACTATCGCCGCTACGACTTCTTATGGCTGGGTGTCTTCGGGAAGTGTTACCGTTACCATTAGTAACGGAACGGAAACAGCATTTGTCGCAACATCGATTCATGCCTCGGATGGGCAGTCCACGACATTCAGCATGGACTCTGTTGGTAGCATCAGTTAATCGGTTTTTTGTTAACGAGAATTCCCCGCCTTCCGCTTTAAGCGGGGGGTGGGGTTTTTCTTTTAAAAGGATTTATTCGGTAATCCTCTGATGATAGAATCCTATTCAAAGACCCGGACAATTTTTTTTTAATCCTTTTCCCTGCTGGTTTTTATCTCAGCACTCTTGCGCCTTCCCTTGACTACCGGGATTCACCGGAATTCATCAACACCGCTTTTTCTTTAGGCATCAGCCACCCGGCGGGTTTTCCCACCTACAACTTGCTGGCAAAGGCTTTCACGTTTCTCCCCCTTGGCTCCATTGCTTTCAAGGTCAATTTGTTTTCGCTGGTTTTTGCCTGTCTGACTCTGGTGCTCCTCTACCTTTTGGCAAACCTTTTTTTGGAGGTGGTGTTTGGGCCGGGAGAACCCCGAATCCTGGCCGGATTGTTTCCGGTTTTACTGCTGGCCTTCAGTGAACCGTTCTGGTACCACGCGCTGGTTGCAGAAGTTTATACCCTGCATGCCTTTTTCACCTGCCTGATTATTTATTTACTCCTGCAATGGAAGCTGAAAGAAGATCTGCGGTTTCTCTACGCGGCCGCTTTTTTTTACGGGTTGAGCGCGGGAAACCATGCAACGGTTGCCTTCTATTTGCCTGCCATCGTATTGCTGTTTTTTGCCTGGGAACGTAAGGCACGTTTTAAAAATCTTCTCGTTTCCAGCCTGATTTTTTTAATAGGATTTTCGGTCTATCTGTATTTGCCGATCCGCTCGCTTGCCGAACCCACTATCGACTGGGGAAACCCGGAAACCTTTCAGGGATTCCTGCATCAGGTCACGGACCGGCAACACGCAGAAACCCATTTCAAAAAGCTGTCTGCGGGAAACCCAGCAAGTACGATATGGCCTGACCTGAGTTTGCTGGGAACAAACACCCTGCATGTTTTAAAGATGTTGACCCATGACCTGAACAAGCACCTGACACCTGTAATGGTTATCGGATTCCTTATTGGTGCCTTGCTTTGTTTTAAAGCCAATCGTCCATTGTTTTTTTTCCTGCTACTGATCGTTGCGGTGAATGCCTCCTTTTTCGTGGGCTGGAGAAAGGAGAGTTATTTTCCCTCGTATATCGTGGCCTGTTTGTGGACCTCGGTTTTTCTATGCTGGCTTTTGCAGGCTAAATGGACAAGCAATAATTCTCCTGACGCGCAAAATAGTCTGGCAGATGAAAACCGGTCTCCGGCCAACCTGCAAGTACTGGTCTCTCTGGTTTTGGTGGGCTGTGTGGCGTGGCAGGCTTCGGCCAACTATAGCAAGGTGGACCGTTCCGGACGTTACTTTGCAGAGTCATTATTGCAACGCATGGTTCTTTCGCTGGACGATAACAGTGTTTTTGTGGCGGGTATTTCCTGGTTCAATTCGGCCTACCATCAGGATGTGATGAGGCTGAGGGATGATGTCACTTTTGTGAAAGCCTGGGATTTCCTGGATGCTCACCCGCCTTCTTTGATGACATCAAAAAAGTATCCGGACCTCAAACTCCCGGCCCCGGAAAATCATCGGTTTGATTCCAGAGCCGGGTCCTATTTATATGCGACTGATTTTTTCGAGCACAATTCCCGCCTGCGCCCTCTGCTGATCGAACAAAATACTTTTTTCTTACGGGAATTTCCTTTGGCAGAAAAACTTGTTCCGCATGGCAACTTGTTATTACGTTACTCACCGCAGGGTGAGGGCTTTGACAGAAACTCCCTGATCCCCGGTAAAGGATTCAGTGAGTTCAAAACCTGGCTGGAAGAGGAACTGGCCCTGCCCGGGATTCAGAACGAATCGATGTGGATTCAAAAGGTTTCTTTTTACATCCCTTCTTTTGCCGCATATTTTCATTCGGCAGGCTATTATAAGGAGGAAAGGGAAGCCCTCATGGTGATGTATGAGTTTCTCG
>Ga0233434_1000125_pt1 | contig 100299 bp, 70 predicted proteins | sample SI_122_August201_4_FD_182738 | JGI IMG/M metagenome (GOLD analysis project Ga0233434, IMG submission 182738) | Seawater microbial communities from Saanich Inlet, British Columbia, Canada - SI_122_August2016_120_MG | ecosystem: Environmental > Aquatic > Marine > Inlet | place: Canada: British...
GGGAAGCAGCTGGCTGCCGGCAGAGGCAGATGTCTCCATCCGCCCGGGATGGTTCTTCCACGAGTCACAGAATGACCAGGTCCGCACGCCCGAGAATCTCTTCGATCTGTATTTGAAATCGGTCGGGCGTGGCACGTCGCTGCTGCTCAATCTGCCACCGGACCGACGCGGCCGCATCCATGAGAAGGACCAGGAGTCGCTCATGGAGTTCAAGGCACTGCGGCAAGGGATGTTTGCATCCAATTGCATCGGTGCAGCCACAGTGCATGCCGATTCGGGGCGCGTCGAGGATCTATGGGGAGAGACTACGTGGTTGCAGTCCGCAAGCGACGACCTCACCCTGACCTGCACCTTTGCCGAGCCCCAGTGTGTCGGGATCGTCGGTGTGCGCGAGCAGATTCACCTGGGCCAGCGAATCGATAGCTGGTCCATCGAAGTGCTCACAGATGAGGCGTGGCATGTAGTCCAGCAGGGGGAGGCCATCGGCAACCGCCGGTTGATCGACATCGGCAATAGAGACGTAGACGGCGTGCGGCTTCGCCTCACCGGCCGGGCGGCGCCCGCCATTGGTGAACTGGCTCTCTATCGCATTCCCATCAACCCGTCACCATCGACGTCGTCGTCTGAGTAGGGCATCTTCTGTATATTTCTATTCGGACCTGAATATCCTTTTATGCCCCGCCACACTGGCGGACCACCCATGACAGGAGACAGATGACAAATCGCGAGCGGGCACTGGCCGTCCTCAGGTATCAGCCCTACGACCGGCTGCCCCTTGTCCATTTCGGCTTCTGGTCAGGTCAGACGTTGCAGAAGTGGGCCGCCGAGGGCCACCTGCCTGTCGCGGAGGCTGACGCCTGGTCCGACGGCAACGAAGTGGACGCGATCATCTCCGAGCGTCTGGGCTTCGATCTCAACTGGCAGAGCATGTTCATCGCCTCCCATCGTCTCCATCCCGGTTTCCAGTCCAGAGTCGTCGAGGAATTTGAGGACGGTTCAAAACACGTACTCAGTGGCAATGGCGTCGTCGTTGTGCAGCGCCCTGAGGCCGGTTCCATTCCCGCTGAAATCGATCACCTGCTGAAGGATCGTAGCTCGTGGGAGCAACACTACCGCCACCGCCTTGAATGGTCCCAGGAGCGTGTCACCAGCGCCATCGTGTGCCGCGACGGGCAGAGCGTGCGCTTTGATGAGGGTGGCCTCGAAATCCTGCGCGCCGCTGACTGGGACACGCCATATGGCCTGCACTGCGGCAGCCTTTTCGGTCAGATCCGAGACGTCTTGGGATTGACGGGATCAGCCTATCTACTGGCCGACGACGAGGCCCTGTTCGATGAGATCGTGCAAGTCGTCGGTGACATCTGTTTCCGCAATGTCGAGTACATCCTGCAGACGGGCGCCCGATTTGATTTCGCCCATTTCTGGGAGGACATCTGCTTCAAGAATGGTCCCCTGATCGTTCCCTCTGTGTTCGCCGCCAAAGTCGGCCCTCAGTACAGACGAATCACCAGCCTGCTGAGTGACTACGGCATCGACATCGTGTCCCTCGATAGCGACGGCCTCATCGACACGCTGGTTCCCATCTGGCTGGAGAATGGTGTCAACACCATGTTTCCCATCGAGGTTGGTACGTGGGAAGCAAGCATCCAGCCTTGGCGCGAGTTGTACGGTAAGCAGATACGCGGCGTGGGGGGCATGAACAAGAATGTCTTCGCCCGTGACCGCGCCGCGGTAGATGCTGAGATCCAGCGCTTGCGGCCCCTCGTCGATCTCGGCGGCTTCCTGCCCTGTCCCGATCACCGGATCGCCCCTGACGGCGAGTGGGAACTGGTGCGCTACTACTGCGCCCGCATGCGCGAGGTGTTCGGCTGAACACGCAATCTGCATGCATGACTACGTGATCTTCCTCCATGCCATCGACACCCAGGGCCCAAGGCCTGCGGCCGTGATTCGCGACCACTGCGCCCACCTGGATCGCCTGGATGCAGCGGGACGCCTGATCGCGGCGGGCCCCTTTGCCGACTCGGAGGCCGGTGGCTTGATCGTAGGCAGCTTCCCAGACTCGGAGCAGGCTCTCGAATTCGCCCAGACAGATCCCTTCGTCAAAGGTGGTTACAGCCGGGCACAGGTCCGACGGTGGGAATGGAGCTATCCGGAGAACGGCCATCTTGGCATTGTCGATCCCTTCCCGGGTAGCCATCCACGTTTCCTCCGCAGCCTCCATCTACGCGCCACGACCAGGCATTTCTCCCCGCGCCCCGTCACACGCGAGTTGGTTGAACTGCTGGTCGCCGCCGCCCTCGCCGCCCCATCGGAGTTTAACCTCCAACCCTGGCGACCCATTGTCTGCCACAGCTCGACGGATCGTCAGCGCCTGCAGGGGTGTTGCCTCAACCAGGCACAGGTCAGCAATGCAGGTCTTGCTGTCGTGTGTGCAGTCGATCCCGACGTATTCGAAGATCAGGCGCCGCGGGCGGCGGACGAACTCATCCTCCACGGACAGCGATCACCCGAGCAACGCGATGAGACGATCGCTTACATCCGCTCCTGCTTCGTGAATCCACAGGACAGTGCGATCCGCAACGGCACCATCTTCGCACACCAACTGCTGCTGGCCGGACTCAGCCAGGGCCTTGCAGGCTTCTGGCTGGGTGGTTTCGATCAGGGCGCCCTCCGGGCAGAGTTCAGCCTGCCGACGAGGGCCGTCATCGCCGGTGTCATCGGCCTTGGGTGGCCGGCGAAACGGAACCAACCACGCCCACGGCAGACGATGGAGCAGCTTGTTGGCTGGGGACATTGGCCTGGCGCCTGACGACGGAGGAGTAACATGACCACACTGCTACAAGACAAGCACCACATACTGCCCGCCGCCGAACTGACCGAAGCCGTTCAGGACGCCCGCAACCGCACGCTGGCTCTGGTGGCCGATCTGAGTGACAGCAGGCTGTCGGTGCCGTTGATCGAAACCGTCAACCCCTTCCTTTGGGAACTTGGACATACGGCCTTCTTCTACGAGGCATGCCTGTTGCGGACCCTCGATGGGATTAGACCGCTGATGACGGGCGCCGATGATCTGTACAACTCCTTCACCGTCGAGCATGATAGCCGCTGGGGGCTCGCACTGCCGACGCGCGACGGCACACTTCAATACATGGCGCAGGTGCATCAGCTCGTCCTGGCGCGTCTGGACGGGGCCCAACCGGATGCCGTTGACACCTATCTGAATCTGCTCGCCGTACTGCACGAAGACATGCATGGCGAAGCCTTCACATACATGCGGCAGACCCTCGAATATGTCGCGCCAGATCTGCAGGGACTGATCCAGCCGCTGCCAGCGGCGGATGTAGTCGGTGACGGTCCTCTGTGGGGCGATACCGAAATACCCGGTGGCGTGTATCAACTCGGTGCCGCGACACAGGATCCCTTCGTCTTCGACAATGAGAAGTGGGCCCATCCTGTGCAGGTAGAACCCTTCCACATGGCCCGCGCGCCGGTGACGAATGCCCAGTTCGCCGAGTTTGTTGAGGCGGGCGGCTATCAGCGACGCGACCTGTGGGATTACGAAGGCTGTGTATGGCTCAGCAAGACGGGCGCCCAACACCCGACCTACTGGTATCGCGGCGGTGGCGGCTGGCAACGACGTCACTTCGACCAACTCGTGCCGCTGGAGGAGCACGCACCCGCCGTCCACGTCAACTGGTTCGAAGCGGACGCCTACTGTACCTGGGCGGGTAGACGATTACCGACCGAGGCGGAGTGGGACATGGCGGCCAGTGCTGAACCAGGCGCAGACGGACACCGCGCCGAGGACAGACGACGTTACCCCTGGGGCCACGAGCCACCGACCGCCGACCGCGCCAATCTGGATTCGCGCGCGATGGGTTGTGTCGATGTCGGCGCCTTTGCCGCTGGCGACAGCGCCTACGGATGTCGCCAGATGTTGGGCAACGTCTGGGAGTGGACGTCGACCCCTTTCTATCCTCTACCCGGCTACATCGTCGATTTCCCCTACAAGGAGTACTCCGCTCCCTGGTTCGGTTATCGCAAAGTGCTCAAGGGAGGTGCCTGGGCGACCCGCTCCCGATTGGCCAACAACAGATACAGGAACTTCTTCCCACCCCATCGAAACGACGTCCTTGCTGGTTTTCGTACTTGCTCGAGCCGCTGATGAGGGAGGAGACCAAATGATGACCGAGCGTGAGAATCTGCTACGTGTCGTTCGCTTCGAACGACCCGATTACATCCCCATGGTGTTCCACATCAACGCCGCCTGCTGGCACCATTATCCACTGCAAGCGCTGGAAGAGTTGATGGGTCAGCATCCAATGCTGTTCCCCGAGTTCGAAGCCTCGGCACGGCGCGTAGAGTTGACCAGCGACAGTCATGCCGAAGCGCGTCGCAGCTTCATCGACCCATGGGGCTGTACACGGGACACAACGGAAGATGGAATCGCCACCCTCGTCACCCGACCTGCCCTTCCCAATTGGGACGACTGGCCCGACTTCCTCCCCCCCGATCCGGCCACCAGTTCAGGCGTGGGACCGATCGACTGGCAGCAGGTCGAGGCCGGGTTTGCAGCCGCCATCGACGCAGGACGACTCGCCCGCGGCGGCCTGCAGCACGGCCACACCTTCCTTACCCTCAGCGACATTCGCAGCTATGAGGCACTGATGTATGACATGGCCGACGAGGAGTCGCGGCTGTGGGAGCTCATCGATATGGTGGAGACCTTCAACGCCGAGTCGGTTCGCCGTTACGTGCAGGCCGGCGCCGAATGGATGGGCTATGCCGACGATCTGGGGATGCAAGAGGGACCGATGGTGTCGCCAGCACACTTCGAGAAATACCTGAAGCCGAGTTATGGTCGGCTGATCGCGCCGGCGCGAGATGCGGGCTGCATCATCCACATGCACTCGGATGGCGACATCCGGCAACTGGCAGATCACCTGCTGGAGGCGGGTGTCGAGGTCATCAACCTGCAAGATCTCGTCAACGGCATTGACTGGATCGAGGATCGACTCGCCGGTCGTGTCTGCATCGACCTGGATATCGATCGGCAGGCCATTACCCGCTTCGGCACACCAGAGCAAATCGATGCACTGGTGCGCGACGAAGTCGAACGACTGGGCTCACAAGAAGGCGGACTGATGATGATCTATGGATTGTATCCCGGTGTACCACTGGCCAATGCGGGTGCACTGATGGACGCCATGGAGCGCTACGCCACGCACTACAGCTGAGAGTGGATCGTATCACGGCATTTCTTCACGTCGGGTGATCGGGAGGTAGGACCATGAATTCGAGAGAGCGCGTACTGGCTGCAGTCAACTTCCGTAAGCCAGACCGCATCCCCATCGATCTAGGGGCCATCCGCGCCTCCGGTATCAACGCCGTCGTCTACGATGAGCTGAAGAAGCGCATGGGAATCGACAGCCCCACCAAGATTCACGACACGATGCAGATCCTGGCAGAGGTCGAGTTGGACATGCTCCGGCATATCCACGCGGATGTCGTCCCCCTCGATGCTTTCGACGCGACCTGGTCCGGCCAGCCCGCCAGTGCGGGAACCCAAAGGCAGCTCTTCTGTGGGTTGGACGTGCAATTCCCCCCCGACGCACGGATCACGGTGGAGGACGACGGCGGTTGGGCACTACACGATGCGGCGAACAAAGTATTCGCCCGGATGCCGAATCAGGGCCTCTACTTCGACTTCACTCGGCCCACCATGGCAGATACTCGGATCGACCCGAATGCCTTCCGACCGTCTGCTACCGTAGCGGATGAGCAACTGGATGCGATGGCGCAGCGCGGCCGCTACCTGTACGAGGAAACCGATCTGGCGATTCTTGGCTGGGGTGCCTGCCTGTCCGTGCTGGGGATGAGTGCCCTGCTGGCGGAGAATATCACCCAGGGGTCTCTGGACTCATGGCTGGTCATGCTGATGACGGAAAAGGAGACTGCCCACGACATGATGGGACGTTGGGTCGATGCAGTGATTGCCCGGATCGAGCTGTTCCACCAGGCCGTCGGCGACTACTGCTTCGCCTGGGGCGTGGGCTCTGATGACGCCGGAACCCAGCGAGGAGAGCTCATCTCCCCCGACCTGTTCGCCGAGATGATCAAGCCCCACTACCGACGGCTGTGCGACTGGGTTCACACCAACACCAACTGGAAGACCTGCCTGCACTCCTGCGGCTCGATCTACAACTACATACCCGAGTGGATCGAGGCTGGCATCGACATTCTCAACCCCGTGCAGATCTCGGCGGCCAACATGGAACCGGAGCGTCTGATGAGGGAATTCGGAGGGCAGATCGTGTTCTGGGGTGGCGGCTGCGACACACAGAGCGTTCTGCCCCATGGCACGGTCGACGAGATCGACGCGCACGTGCGACACAATATGGAGATCTTCGGCGGTGGCGAGGGCGGCTATGTGTTCACCCAGGTACACAACATTCAGCAGGATGTGCCGGTGGCGAATGTGGAGGCCATGCTCGCAGCCGCGCGTCGTTACGCCTAGTCGTCGGCGGCCCCTGAGCCCGATGAGCCCTTCAGCGCCAACCCTGAGGTATCACACGGTATGAAACCAAGAGATCGCGTCATCGCCGCCTTGCAGCATCGTGAAGCCGACCGGGTACCCACCGGCGACAACCAGGTCGACCCGCGTCTCGTCGAGCAGATCCTCGGTCGCCCGACCCTGGCCAGCACGGGACGTGAGGAGCTTGAGGCCCTGTGGGATGGGGATCGCCAACGCGTCGTCGCCGACTACTGCAACGACCACGTCGAGCTGCCACTGGCTCTCGACTGGGACTATGTGCGCGTCCCTGTGGTACCGGCCGATGTCGAACATCCGCGGCTCGAGACGACAGGTCCCTTCTCCTGGATCGACGCCCAGGGCTACGAAGTCGTCATGAATGCCGATGCCGGCAACATCGCCGTGCGCAGTGAATTCCCCCAACTCGGCATTGACGACCTGCCTGATCCGGCGGTGCCCTTCAAGATCGATCCATCGCAGCTCGACGCCATCCGACACGTTGTCGGCGAGCTGGGAGAGTCCCACTTCATCGTTGTGCGTTCACCAGTGGACGGCACCTTCCCGTGGGATAGCACGGTGGGCATGGACGAGTTTCTCGTGCGCATGATCACCGATCCCGATTTCGTGCACCGCGCCATCGATGCATACGTGTCACGCTCCATCGCCTACATCAACGCCATCTTCGATGCCGGTGCCGACGCCGTGATGACGACGGACGACTACTCCGACAATCGTGGACCGATCATGGGCGTCGAACGTTACCGCGAGTTCCTGTTGCCGGGGCTCAAACGACAGTGTGATGCTATCCACGACCGTGGTGGGTATTTCATCAAGCACACCGACGGCAACACGTGGCCCATCCTCGACAGCTTCGTCGAAATCGGTATCGATGGCTGGCACGGTATCCAGCCGGATATCGGCATGGACTTCAAGCTGCTTCAACAACGTTACGGGGATGACCTCTGCTTCTTTGGCGGCGTCAACTGCTCCACACTGATCGACGGCCCGGTGGCGAAGGCCCGCGAGGAGGTCCGCTATGCCATCGAGCACGCCGCCACGGGCGGTGGCCTGGTGATCGCGACCAGCAACGTCGTGCAACCCGGTACGACGATGGAGAACTACAGTGCCATGCGTCAGGCCGTGCGCGACTTCGGCAGCTACGCGAAGATCTGAACGGGCGGATCAGGAATTCGGTCGCACACTCAGTGCACCAGCAGCATCTTGCGCAGCTGAACGCCACCGGGTGCCTGCAGCCTATACAGATATGTTCCAGCAGCCAGCTGTCTGCCTGCATCGTCGCGTCCGTCCCAGCCAAGGCCGTGTCTCCCGGCTGCCTGGTCTTCATCGACCAATCTTCGCACCGTCTCGCCTAGCAGATTGTGGACCTCCAGAACAACGCGCCCGGAGGCGTGGGTCTCGTAACGGATCGTCGTCGATGGGTTGAAAGGATTCGGATAGTTCTGCTCCAGGGACACCTGATTCGGCACGTCAGCCTCGTCACCACTCACCGCGGTTGCCCCTGACCACGACCAGACGGCCTCCTCCATCAGATGACCGAAGTGCGGTGGTTGGATGTCTTCCAGTGGACGACCATGGCCGTCCTCGGTCCAACCCTTGGCGTCGACGAGGAAGCGGAAGGCGCGGCGATAGATAAGCCGTGCGCGCACATCGACACCGGCACCCTCGACCGGCAGATCGAAGACGTAGGAGCTTTCGTCAACGCCGAGGGCAGCGATACGATTGTCCCACTGGATACCAGTGGCATCGGTAAAGAACGTAGGGCCCCTTCCTGAAGCGTCGTGGTTGACCTTGGCGAAAAGAATGCCCGGCAGGCCGGCGAAGTATCCCTGCGCCGGATCCCCCACGCCACCCAGATCGTCGACAACAGGACCTCGCAGCTGAGTAAGTGGCTGACCATTGCGCCGCCCCTTCGCCTCTACCAGCAGCACCATGTTGCGCACGGTCACACCGTCGGGGACATGATGTCCGGCCTGATCGTTGATGATCCTGATGTCGACGTGCAACTGCCGGTCACCGATTCGAGACTCCATTTGCAGGGTGAGGGCGTTTTCGAGGTATCGCGCTGTGGTGCCCTCGATACGGTGGCTGCGGATCGTCAGCGAATCTCGTACGGGAAACCTGTAGCCATACCAGCCACCGATGGTGTCGGCGCCCGAGGGTGGCATATGGCAGTCGACGCAGGTGGTATACAGAGGCGATTCGGGGTCGCCATAGGGCGAGGCCAGCCACTCGAGATAGGTAGGTTCTGAGATCACGCCTTCCTCATCGGCGAAGTCGCCATCCTCGTCCGGGTCGTTCATGTCCTGATGGCAGACACCACACATGGCCGCTGTCAGCTGCGGCTGGTAGGAGGGACGCATGATGTTATCGTCGAGACCGAACTCCGTGTCCCCAAGTCCGCCGTACTGCACCTGGCTCGACGCTTCGGCGGGCCTTGTCAGCGTCACCGAACCGGGATAGAGACCGGGGTAGTTGGCCTTGGATTCATCGACATAGGCGATCTTGTGGCACAGATCACAGGAGACGCCGTGTAAGGCAGGCGTCGACAGCGACGCAAGCGGATCCAGAGGCTGGTAGGGTTTGTGCGCCCACGCCTCCGGTTGATGGCACGCGGCGCACTCGGAGGCAGGATTCTCATGGCCGTAGACGGAATCGCGCACATAGACGAAGCCACCGTTACCACCTTCAGTTCCTGAGCCGTCATAGATGTCATACACCCACGTGTTGGTGCCGGCCTGGGCCATGGCCGACCCGGTCCAATCTTCGAACTGGTTGTTGTGGCAGCCGCCACAGATTCTGGCACGAACGAACTGGTAGTCGGGATTGTCATCCTGAGGGATCGCTTCCAGCTCGATCGTGATCCCCGTGGTCGGTGCGTCGAGCCAGAGGCTGCCATTGTAGAATCCTTGGCGGCCTGCAACGACGACCACCCGCCCGTCCTCGATCCCGGTCAGCTCGAATCGACCGTCAGCACCGGTGAGAGTGCGGATCTTCGAGGCACGAATGGAGACAAGTGCCTCCCCGATCGGTGTGCCAGACAGATCGGTGACGATTCCAGTGATCTGTGCCGCTGCGGTCGGCATGGATAGAGTTCCCAGGATCAACAGGGCGGCGACAGCTGAGGCGCGAGTTATCGGTGGTACGAACAATTGCGGCAGCCAACCTGCTTGTCTTTCAGGAAGCATCGTCATGTCGTTCTGTTGCGATAGTGGGCGAATCCCTCCACCAGGGTCTGGATGTTCTCGAAGGGGGTACCCGGAGCGATCGTGGAGGATCCCCCAAGAAGCAAACCGCGTCGTGGTCCCATATCCACCAGCCAGCGGATCTGGTCCCGCACATCGACCGGTGTACCGAAAGGCAGTGTCGTCGTGACGGACACCCCGGCAATGATGATCAGATCCTCACCGGTCCTCGACTTCATCGCGCAGATACGCGGATAGTCCATTCCGTCTTCGTACTGAAACCCCTGGAAACCGGCGATACCCGCCTCCAGCAGGCGCGGCACCATGGCCATCAGATTTCCATCACAATGCCACAGCAGTCGCACGCCGCGTGTCACGAGTGGTTCGATGACCTGTGCGAAGTACGGCAGCCACAGGCGATCCAGACTCTCTTCGCGCACCAGGGCTCCACGGGAATCGGCCATGTCGTGGTCGAGACGAACCAGCGGTGGCAATCCCCCTTCGGTTATCGCTTGCGCCACAGCCCGATTGTTGCATAACGCCACGTCCGCCTGTAGTCGGAAGTGTTGTTCCATCACCTCTGGATACAGGGCATAAGCGGAGAAATACGCCTCGTACCCATAGGCGCCATAGGCGAGAGTGGGGAATCGCACACAGCCGTGGCCACTTTTGAGAATCTGCGGACCAAGGAGGGCCTGGATTCGCTGCTCGTCGTCGATCACCTGCTGGCATCGGGCCACTTCGTCGAATTGCAGCGCCTGCTGCCGCAGGGCAGGAAATACGACGCACTCCAGGTGTTCGACGACCGCTTCGGGCGAATCGATGTGTATGCCATCGATCATGACACGATCGATTCCGGTCGTAGCGCGGCGGGCACCCTCGTAGCCATCGGGCCCCATGGTCAGGGGATTGTCGGGGATCCATTGATCCAGCAGACAGGTTCCCACCCGTTGCTGGAAGGCCAGGTAGGTAGCATGCGGATCGCGCCGGTAGTCACCCGGCGAGCACCCCGCGAGACGTTCGATGTGGCCGTGGTCCATGACGTGGATGAGCCAGCTGGGAATCCCGGACGTGGTTCGCTGGTGGATCGTGTCCAACGCGAGTTGTGCTGTGTCGATGGGTGTCATCCGGACTGACATGGCATTGAGGACGGATCGTAGCCGCCCTATTCGTAGAGCCCGTAGGCGTGACCGGCCTCGACCATGGCCAGATAGTTATCCGGGTTGACGCTCGAGTGAATACTGTTGCTCGAGCTGAGGATGAAACCGCCTCCCGGTGAGGCCGCGGCGAGGCAGTGACAGACAGCGGCATCCACCTGGCCCCTGGTTCCGTGGCTGAGCAGTTCGCCGCAGTCAATGTTGCCCACCAGACAGACCCGGTCGCCGTAGGCCTCCTTCACCCGGCGGATATCCATCCCGGCCACCGGTTCCAGAGGATTGATGGCATCCGGGCCGGCGTCGACGATGAGATCAAGGATGTCCCAGAGATTTCCATCGGAATGTTTGATGCACAGGGCGCCTTCTTCGTGGATCGCGTCGATGGCCTTCTTGAGTCGCGGAAAGATGAATTCCTCGAAGTGAACTGGAGACATCATGGGTGCAAAGTTGTGTGCGTAGTCGTCGCCCAGGATGACGACGTCTACACCGGCGCGCACGGCGCGTCGAGCGATGGTGATGTTCGTGTCAACGACGAGATCCATCAGGGCGTGGGCGAACTCAGGGTCATCGGCGAAGCACATCAGAAGGTGGTCAAGTCCGGCCAGGTAGGCGGCCCACATGAAAGCTGCCCGATGATGGAAGGTGATCGCTTTGCGCCCCTTGTACCGGTCAACGAGACCCTCGACCTCACCCAGACGCCACGACGCATGGGGATCCGGAGGTGTGTAGGTACGCAGCTGATCCATGTTGGTGACCGACCTACCCACCGGGTGGGCCAGCGTTTCGGCCGACTTGCGATACGTGACGCCCCACTCGTCCACGTAGGATGTGTCGGTCTCATCGTGATGTTGGAAGACACATCCGGTCCCCACAGCATCGAGGCCGATCGCATCGGCGAAGGCACCGATCTCTACAGCCCGAGGAAAGAGGGCGCGACGGACGCCGACGTCGATGACGGACTCGATGATAGGCACCCGGTCGGGCTGCTCGTTGCGGAGGGCGGTGAGGACGCGTTCGGCACTGTTCATGGACAGTTCGCCACGGGTCGCGCCCATCCGCCGGTGATCTCAACCGGTAGAGATCCGCAACGGTTCGGCTAGGCGTCAGAGGACAGGTATAGTTCTCAGTATGCACAAACAGGGGTCGCTGGACGAGATCTTCGACGAATTCGCTGCAATCCTGTTCACCACCGATGTGCCTGGCAATTCGAACTGGCTCTCTGTCGCAGCCCTTGATCCACCGACCCGGACACACGAGTATGACCCGCATCGCTTTTGACCTCTCTCCTCCGCCCGGGGTGAAATCATGTCCCAACTCCCGTCTCTCGATGATCGACTGCGACTCCCCTACTCCCTCGGCACGGGAATCCCCAAGGGGGGTGAAGCAGAGATCGAGGGATACGTAGAGTCACTTCGAGTCCAAGGTTTCTGTGTCATCGAGCGCGTGATCCCAGAAGGCGATGTCGATGCGGTTCGAGAGAGTGTGCACGAAGGCCGCGAACGGTTGCAGACAGACCGGCAGGAGGAGCGCGACAAACGCATCGAGCTCGAACGCCAGCGCAATCCTGATGTTGAGATCGGTGCGGGTTCTGTTCGGCCACCGCCGGCACCTCACGCCGAGCTCAGCGACATCGCCCGCAACGAGACCTTCGCCGAGTATCTCGTGGAGCCACGCGTGCTTCGCGTCGCCAGGACCATGCTCGATCCACACGTCCGCGTTCAGCAGACGGAGGTCAACAAATCGTCAAGGGCAGCGACGGAAGCACTCTCTGAGGCGCAGCTGCGACGACGCGGCTGGCACTCCGACTGGCCTCATGATCTAACAGCGTACGGGCCAAACCCCGAAGAGCCGTGGAAACACTGCGGCGCCATCGCCCAGCCCTTCCCGGATGTCTGCATGGCACTGTCCACGGTCTGGTACCTGGGTCCTGAAGACGTGACGCCTTACAACGGTGGCACCTGGGTGGTTCCCGGGTCCCACAAAGACGCGCGCAATCCACGCGGCCCCGATGACGGCATCGATGAACGAGCGCCGATCCCCGGGGAGTTCCAGGTCTCGGCTCCCGCAGGCTCCGTGTTCATGCAGGACACACGGATCTGGCACTCGGGCGCCACCAACCAGAGTCAGCACGAACGCACCGCCGTCGTCTGCCGCTATGCACCATGGTGGTTGTCGGGCAATGAGTTCGGCAATCTGCACTCGGGTGGCCACACACTCAGGATGTACGTGCCGCAGGAAGTGTATGCGAGATTCTCACCGGAACTGCAGCTGCTGTACCGGCATCTTGCTGAGGGCGTCGAAGATGTCCTGCAGCCCGAAAATCAGCACAAGGCGCGCCGCGCCCGCTTCGTCGACCAGCCGGAGTTGCGTGAGCCAGATCGCTTCGGTGACAACAGTCACATCGTGATCGGACCAATGGACGGGGATCAATGAGCAACGCCGGGTGACATCGACAGCCTCCTGCCCGATGGCGACGAAGAGGATGGCCATTTCTGCACGACAGGTATTGCTGGTGGTTCTTCCTGCTCCGAGTTGTCATCTCGGCTCCGCGCTGGCGGTGCCAAGTACTCCCGATTCGTGCTTGTCGCGTCACCATCGACCACATATCCTGAAGCCTGCTGTCACCATCTCGGCGACAGCTGCCCCTTCTTAGACGACCAAAGCGAGTTGCCTCGTGAGTACTGGCTCAATCCTCCTCGTCGATGACGATGAACTCGTCCTCGCCAGCCTGTCGCTGGCCCTTGAGGATGCCGGATTTTCTGTGACCACCGCCGACAATGGCAAGGCCGCCGTGCAGCTGTGTACGACGCAGGTTTTTCAGGTCGTGGTCTGCGACATTCGCATGCCGGGGATGAATGGCATCGAGACCTTGCGCGCAATCAAGCAATTGCACCCCGATGTGCGCACCATCGTCATCACCGGCTACGCCGAGGACCCGGAGGCACCGGTCGAAGCCATTGGTCTCGGTGTCGACGACTACCTGCTCAAGCCCTTCGACAACAGCCTCCTCGTGCACCGTCTCGAGCGCAATGTCGAACGAACTCGCTTGGAGCAGGACAATACGCGACTCCATGAAGAGTTACAGGACGCCAACGAGCGCCTCGAGCGTGAGAATCGCCAGCTCAAGACCGAGGTGACGGGACGTTATCTGCTGTCTGACATCATCGGTGACAGTCGCAACATGCTCGCCGTGCAGGCGCTGCTGGAACCGGTGATCGACAGTGACCTCACCGTCCTGATCACCGGCGAAACCGGTACCGGCAAGGACTTGATCGCCCGCGCCGTGCACTACAATGGTCCTCGGCGTCGGGCCAGTTTCGTGCCCGTGCACTGTGGCGCCCTGCAGGAGAGTCTGTTGGAGAGTGAGTTGTTCGGCGTCATCCCCCACTACCCAGGACTGCACAGTCCGACAGGTAAAAAGGGGCTCTTCGAGGAGGCCGATGGGGGTACGCTGTTTCTTGACGAAGTCGGCGAGATGAGTTCAGCCATGCAGGTCAAACTGCTACGAGCCCTGCAGGATGGTGAGTTCTTGCGCGTCGGTGACACAACCCCGCGGCGTGCCAATGTCCGCATCGTGGCGGCGACCAACCGCGATCTGGCTCTCGAGGTCGAGGAAGGCCGCTTCCGTGCCGATCTCTACTATCGCCTGGCGGGGGTCGAAGTTGCCCTGCCGCCACTGCGCGAACGCGACGACGACGTACTGCGTCTGGCCACCTCTGCGCTGACCGAATTTGGTGAGGGCAGATCGCGGTGGCCGGCGGGGTTCTCGCCAGAGGCGATCGAGCTGATTGAGGCGTATCGCTGGCCGGGGAATGTGCGCGAACTGCGCAAGGAGATTGAACGCGCCGCCACGATGGCCGGAGGCGACCCGATCGAGGTAAGACACTTCTCGGAACGCGTCAGCGCCGCCGTGGATGTTCCGCAGGCCCCCGGCCCCCAATCACTGGCCGAAACGGAGCGCCGTCAGATTGCCGGGGTGTTGGAGGAAACCGGGTGGAATGTTCAGGCAGCTGCACGGATCCTGGGTGTTCACCGTAACACTCTGACACGTCGCATCCGCGACTACGATCTGCGCCGCAACTGACCCCATGGCGTGACGGACTGCACCAGCCTGGTGCAATTGCCCTCGAGTCCTGCACCATACGACCCATCTCCTTGTTCCACAGATAGTTACGCGGTGTCTCGCGCCGCGATTGCCCCACCTTGGTGCTTGGATCAGGTGCGCTCATCAACGCCGATCCCACTGCGCTGTAAGGATCACAACTACCTGTTTATAAATCGCTTACGCCAACTAAACCAATCAGTTTCTAACGGACTAAGCTGCATGGCCCGCACCTTGCAATAGAGAGGTTGAGCGTGTTGACCTGACACGCTCCTCATTCTCTTCGCGGCGCCGCGAGAGAGCTCACCGACCACACGCCACGGGAGGAATCCCATGCGTCTCGGATGCTCTGTCGCTGCTGTGCTGTGCCTTTCCACGAATGTTCCCCTCTTCGCGACCGCCGTAGTACCGGAGGCGACCGACACGCAGAATCTGGTCTGCGCCATGTCAGCGACTGTTCGGGGAGCAGCCAAGAGCGCCTCCACTGGCCTCGCCCGCCCCCTGTCGACGACCGGTCGTTTACACGTCCTCGTCGTCCACGCCCGCTTCGCCGACGACGCGCCCGTGCATTCCACATTAGACGATGCACTGTTCGATCCGCAGCGTCCCGGTAGCCTGAGCCATTACTACGACACCATGTCCGGTGGTCAGCTCCAGCTTCGCGGCACAGTCCTTCCCGGTGACTTCGTCGCACCCGAGCCAGCCACTGCTTATCTGGCCAAGAACGCCGGCGAGACGGGTCGCTTCGATGACTTCGCCCGCCAGATCATGGCACAGGTTGACGCGCAGGTCGATCTGGCTCGTTTCGACAATGACGGGCCGGACGGACGCCCTGCTTCGGGCGATGATGACGGCGTCGTCGACTACATCTTCCTACTGCTACCCCGCGTGCCCCGCGGTTTTCTCGTCGATGGCGCCACAGGTTTTGCTGGTCTGGGTCTGGCGCCGGCATTCACCACGGGTGACGCGGGCAGCGATGGCGAGATGGTGGAGATCAACGGCTCACGCTATCGCGGCGCCATCCTCCAGGCACGTAGCTTCGCCACCACCGTCGGCATCATGGCGCATGAACTGGGACACGGCTTCGATCTGCCCGACCTGTACGATGTAGGCTACGACAGCCCCGAAACGGATAGCGCCGGCATCGGCCGTTGGGGTCTCATGGGCCACGGATCCACCGGATGGCGTGGCGACGACGGTCCGAATCCCTTCAGCGCCTGGAGTCTTGAGCAGCTCGGCTGGATCGGCGATAACAACGATGGTCTCATCGACGTGACCGACGATGTGTTGGACGCGCACCTGACGAATCCACGCACCGGGGGCAACATCCTGCGCATCCCTTTGCGCACGCAATTCATGGCCCCCGGTGCAGTCTTCGCTCAGGAGTATCTGCTGCTGGAGTATCGTGGACACGGCACACACTACGATCGCCATCTTCCCGCCGAGGGTCTGCTCGTCTGGCATGTGCGTCCGCAGGAGGGTGGCAACACGAACGAGTCACATAAGCTCGTCGACCTGATCTGTGCCGACGCGGCGACAATCGACATGATCGATGACCTGGACCATTGGGCTCATGACGGCTCCTTTGCGTCGGCCCACGGTGGCAATGTCGGCGATGCGACGGATCCCTTCGATGGCCGGCACTTCGATCGTCTTGAGCTAGCCACAGGTGATGCTGCCAGCAGTGGCCTCACCATCGACCTACGCGAGACCGACGACGGCATGAACATCGACGTGCGCCTGCCGCGTTGGTCCGGCACCATCGACGGCGACGTAGAATGGATGGGGCAGATTTTCATCGACGGCGATCTGACCGTGGCCCCGCAAGCGAGCCTCACCATCTACCCGGATACACAGGTGCGAGTCGCCGGTGATCGGACGCAGAGTGGCATTGACCCACGGCGAAGTGAACTACGGATCGAAGGAAAACTGACCGTGTCCGGCGCACGCCTGACTCGCTGGGGACGCCGTTCGGCGACGGCCATGTCCGTTGGGCCCGTCGTGCTGCAAAGCGATGTCATCGGCGACACATGGTTCGGTGTCATCGCCGACACAACCTCTTTGCTCAATGTACCCGCCGGCTCGATGCTGATCCGTGACGCGCAGACCGAAGAAATCAACCGCCTCGAGGACGTCACAGCAGCATCGGTGGCCACGGCAATCACCGCCGAGCACGTGGTTCAACCTGGTGCATTCGAACTGCTGCCCAACTACCCCAATCCCTTCAATCCGACAACGACCATTGCCTTTCACCTAGCGCAGCCGCAAGTAGTAGAGATCGTCCTCTTCGATGTCCTCGGTCAACGCGTGCGTCGACTATTTCATGGCAGTGCACCCACAGGACGCAGCGACGTCACCTGGGATGGCCGCGACGACGCCGGCCGTTCAGTGGCGAGCGGCGTATATGTCTGTCTCGTGAGTACAGATGACGGCACGCGTATAAGTCGCCCCATGACGCTGGCTCGCTGACCGATGGGTAGGTCCACGGCTGATGATCTCCGATCGCCGACGCCGCCGACCTCCACGTGCCCGCTTGCCAGCTGAGACCCGGCGCACCAAACTTCGCGCATGACACGCTCCGCATACTATCTGAGTTGCCTGCTGATCGCAGCAACCCTGCTGCCTTTGCCAGCTGCCGCCAACAGTTGGGGCATCGCTCAAGCGATGCCGCTGATCAGTATCGTCGTAGATGGCGATCTGTCCGACTGGCCCGAGGACGCGATCGTCTACCCTATGCGCTGGAATCCACAGCCCTACGACACAACGGATCTGCGTGGCCTCGAACTGCAACCCTCAGCCGACCTGAGTCCTGAATTCATGGTTGGTTACGATTCGCTGGCGCAATTGCTCTACGTCGCCGTGCGGATTCGCGACGATGAGTTGCAGATCGGCGCCACCCCTTGGACGACGGATGCGTGTGAGATCTATCTGTGGGTGGAGGGTCAGACGATGCCGGCCACTTACGCCCTGTGTCCAGTTGGGGGCAGCTACTACTCGACCAACCCACACCTGCGGATAGAAAGGCAGCCTACTTCACTGGAGGGGACGCGGACACAGACTGCTGTGGTTCGACACGGCGATTTGACCGTGTACGAGTGGGCCATCGACCCCGCTTTGACATCACCTCCAGGCAGCATCCCCCTGGGTGCTGGCACGAGGTTCCGTTTCGATGTCGTCGCCGTCGATCGCGACGACGACGAGCTTCCCAGTGCCTGGGTCACATGGAATCAGTCGTCTTCCGCCACACGGGGACTCAGTCCACTGGCCCTCGGTTCTCTGCAGCTTGTTGATTCGGCTCTGGCCTTCAGAACCGTGGAGGGCATCGTGACGTCCTCCGGGCAACCTGTCGCCGATCTGAGGCTGACAGCGACAGCCAATGAGATGACCCTGGGCACCACGTCCGATTCTCTTGGCCAATTTGAATTGCGCCTTCCTGAAGGACGCTGGGAACTGACACCGGGGTCGGGGCAGCTGGTCTCATGGTTTTCTCACACCATCGACGTGCCCGGGACAGGTTCCGTTGCGATCGACGTCACTGCACCTCATGCCGCGTTTCTGGGCCGTCTCGTACTCTCCATCGAGCCGGATGAGCAGGAGGGTTTTGCGTCCGTATACGAAAAACGTCTGCTACCTGCCCTTCAGCAGGCAGAGTGGATTCCCGCTGCTAGGCCACCACGGCCTACGGCTGACTCGCTATTCACTCGTCTGTTTCAGTGGAAGTCCACAGGCTCCATCGCGCGCGCGCGAGAATCGCTGTGGGGTGACGATGTTTCGGATCTGTCGCTGATCCTTGAAGAATTGGGCGCGCGCTTCGGCACCCAACGCGAGGATGGCCGCCTCGAAGGCGACCTGCACCTGTACTCCACGCCGCCCATGGACCTCTTCACAGAGTCCATCGACGCGCCGCCTCAATACGACGAGCCGCCCCCCGGACGGGCGGTGAGAGTTGGCCCCGGTATCGCCGCCGTCGCCACAGCGGAGAGGGTCCCCGCCGGTCCCGGTATCCGCAGCGGGGACTGGCACACCTTCACCGTGCGCGATGGCATGCCGCCAGGTTCTGAGATCGTGGATCGTGGTCCTCACGGCCATCTCTGGTTCGCTGTGGACAAAGGCCTGACGCGCTTCGACGGTCGCACCTTTTCCTCCTGGACCATGACGGAGGGCATGCTGAAAGCTTCAATTCGGCCGAGGGATCTCGTCGCCAGTGAGAATAACCGGGTATGGCTGGCGACGGAGGGTGGTCTATTCCATTTCGATGGACAACGTTTCATCTCCTACGCAGGCGAGCACCCGATGCTGGGTGCACCCATGACGGATCTGACCCTGGATTCGGATGGCGGTCTGTGGCTCTCGACCCAGCAGGGTCTTGGCCGCCTCCATGATGGAACGCTGACCGTCTTTGGTCCGGAAGATGGCATGTGGGCCGGCGCAATCAGGGCAACGGCCCTAGATGATCAGGGGTTGCTGTGGATCGGCTCTCCTGCGGGAGTTGGCTTCTTCGACGGTCGGCGATTCCACTTCCAACAGGCCCGCTTCTTTGACAACGGTGAGCGGCTGGATACGGCCGCCGATGGTGCCGTATGGGTCTACTCACCCACGGGTTGGCTGCGACTTCATTCTGAAGGTCTGCAGTTGTTCGGTTCTGCCGACGGATTTCCGTCGAAATCCCCCGCATGGAGGCAGGCTCTGCAAGTCGATGCCCAGGGGCATCGCTGGATCGCCACCCGAGGGGGCTTACAGCGGATCGCACTGGCAAAGTCGACGATATTCGGCGCCGCGGACGGTCTGACCGCCGACGCGCCAAATGTTTTCGCGGACAGCAGCGGCGTCTGGGCATTGGGCACGGGACTGAGCCACTACGAGGCCAACAGGGTCACCACATTCCGCACGGAAGATGGCCTGCCGGACAACAAGGTGATCAGTCTGCTCGAAGCAGAGGATGGTAGAATCCTGATCGGTGGTCTTAACGGTCTCAGTGTCTACGAGGATGGCCGCCTGCGTCATCTCAATCTGCATCCGGCCCTGGCCCGTTCCGAAGTGCGAGACATATTTCAGGATCGACAGGGCGATGTGTGGATCGGTACAGCCGTCCCACCGAGTGGCGCGGTTTGGTGGGATGGTGAAGAACGTGTCCGGCAATACACGACGGCGGATGGCCTGACGAGCAATTGGATCGCATCCATCACCCAAGACAGTGCGGGCGATCTGTGGTTCGCGACGGCGGGCGGTGGACGGATCGAGCCATTCCAGGCTGATCGCTTCGATGGCGAGCATTTCAGCTCTTACACATTCCTGGACACAACCGTGAATTCGGCGGTGTGGAAGATCCGCGAGAATCGGCCCGGTGACCTGTGGTTCGCCACACTCGAGAATGGCATCTTTCGCTTCGACGGCAAAGATTTCACTCACCTGACCCGCGAGGACGGATTGGCGAGCAACTGGATCCAGGGCCCCCTCGTCAAGGATCGCCAGGGTCGAATGCTGATTGGCACGCAGGACAAGGGCGTTTCCGTCTTTGCCGATGGTGAATTCGTCGACAGCATCACCGTCGCCGATGGCCTGGTCCACGAACGCGTGCGTGCCATCCTGGAAGATCGACTCGGTCACATCTGGGTCGGCACCTACGAGGGAGGAATCACTCGTTTCGACGGCAACGTGTACCAGCACTTCGACGATCGGGATGGGCTGGCAAACAACAAGGTCTACGACTTGCTCGAAGATCGTCACGGTGACATCTGGATCGCTACATGGACAGGGCTGACGCGTTATCGGCCCAATCGCCTGGCGCCATCGATCACACTCACCCGCATCGTCGCCGCCGGTGTTTTTTCACAGCAGGACACGATCGCTGCACCCTCGACGGTGGATCAGGTCACCTTCGAATTCGAGGGCACGAGTCTGGTGGTCTCGGCGGAGGACTTCGTCTACCAGTATCGACTGCTGGGGCATGATGAGCAGTGGCTGCAGACACGCGACAAGACCGTGACATACGAAGATCTGCCCATCGGCGAATTCGACTTCGAAGTACGCGCCTTTGATCGTGATCTGAATCGATCCGACACAGCCTCTGTACGAGTCGAGATTCATCTGCCCTACACACGCATCGTGGCGATCGCTGCAACCTGTCTGGCATTGTTCGTCATCCTCTGGCAGGCAGTACGAATCGTGCGCCGAGGGCACCACCTCGCCGCAGCGAACCACGCACTCGAGACGACGAATACGGAGCTCACCCAGCAGCGTGCCGACCTCGAGCAGGCGCATCTCTCATTGCAGGAATCACAGGCGCAGTTGGTACAGACGGAGAAGATGGCGACCCTCGGTTTGCTCGCTGGTGGCGTCGCCCATGAGATCAACAACCCCCTGCAGACGATCCTGGATGGCGCCAACCGCATCCTGCGTTATCCGGAGCAAGCCCCACGTCACGTACAAAGTGCTGAGTTGATGCAGAAAGCTGCCAAGCGCTGTAGCAGCGTTGTGCAGTCGCTGCTGGGATATGCCCGCTCTGGCCGACGGGAAGGCGAACCAGTCCGTCTCAATGAGGTACTGGACACGACGCTGGCACTGCTCGCCGGTCAGTTTCACTCGGCCGACGTCGAACTGATCGATGACCGCGGCGAGGACGCGATTGCGGAGGGTGACTTCGGAGACCTATGCACCGTCGCCACGAATCTGCTTGTCAACGCCCGCGATGCCGCCGCCTCACGGGAGCACGATACCAACAGCCCTGCCGTCGTTCGACTGCGAACGACCCAGGAAGATGAGCGGATCATTCTCGAGGTCAGCGACAATGGCGCCGGATTGCCCGATCACCTTCGGGAACGAATCTTCGATCCCTTCTTCACCACCAAGGACGTCGGTGCGGGCAGCGGTCTGGGTCTGGCGATCGTCCGCACCCTGCTCGAGCGTCACGGCGGCACGATCAAGGTCGAGTCCATCGAAGGCCAGGGGGCGACATTTGTCGTCTCGCTGGTGAAGGCCTCGACCACCCGTTAGCGATCCAGTAGCAGTTAGCGATCCAGTAGAGCAGACTCATGAGCCCGCTTGCAGGGCGGCGGTCTACAGCTGCGGCCACGCCTCGCGCAGCGCCTGAACGACGAGGGCCTCGTCGCCTGGCAGCAGACACACCGGGTTCAGGATCAGGACACCTTCGTCCAGGCTGAAGCGTGTCACCCGAACTGAGGGCTCCGCCTTTTGCAGGACCTCGGCGATGTCTGCAGCTGACGTTCCCAGCCCTTGTTCGTCGATGGCCAGTCGCACACGTGGCACAGGGCGATCGACTTCATCAGCCGCCGTGATCGTCACCGTTGCATGGGGCAGGTCGGCGAGGGCCTCGGCCATAGTTCGAACACTGGTCTCCCAACCACGATGCTCAGCCTCCACATCGCGTTCCACATAGATCTCCAGTGCCGTGACAAGCCCGACGATCTCTTCCTTGCCGATCTTCAGGGGTCGTCCGATTCCGTGGATGGGATTGGCCATCAACCGACATACGTCCATCAGATCCTGGCGGCCAAAGAGAAAACCCGTACCCGGTGGCCCGAAGATGTGTTTGCCACCGCTGGTGGTGATCAGATCGATCCCCAGCGCGGCGAATTCCTGCAATCGGTCGAAGGGATAGTTCGCCACAGACGCGTCAAGGATGATGGGCACACCGCGACGCTTGCCGATGTCCACGATATCCTTGAGGGACACCTCGCCACGGCGATCGATGGTTTCTCCGAAAACAAAGAGAATCGCCACCGTGTCAGCGTGGATGGCCGCTTCGATCTGCTCTGGGGAAACTCGGCCTGCCTGACCGACCTCGAGCAGCGTCACACCCGCCGTTCGCACAGCGTGATCGTAGCCATTGCGATGTGGTTTCTGAATGATCACTTCACGGCCCGCGGCGCTGGCGGGCAGCTCGGCCAGCATCGATGCGTCGCCGCGAGTGACGCACGCGGCGGTAGCAAGCAGAAGACCAGCGGCAGCGCCCGATGTTACAAGCCCCGCCTCGGCTCCGGTGATGCGCGCAATGTAGTCACCCGCTCGTTGGTGCAATTCGTCCATGTCGACATACCATGTGGCCGCATCACACATGGCCCGCAACACCTCTTGCCCCATGGACGCACTGCCAAGATTCGACGCATTCCCCGCAGCATTGACGACGCGTCCGACACCGAGGCTTTCATACGAGGCCATCAGGAATTTTCCTCTTTCGTTCTCTCCAGACCAACATCGCCAGAGCAATGGCGACAACTGCCGTAACGACTGCCGCCGCCTGGTTCAAGGCAAACCAACCGATGCGATTTTCGAGAGCACCCGAAGAGAAGGTGGCGACGATCATCGTGGCGAAAATGAGGAAGTCGTTCGTCGATTGCACCTTCGCCTTCTCCGCTTCTCCTTCGTAGGTGCCTGTCAGGATCGTCGTACTGGCAATGAAGAGGAAATTCCAACCCACACCCAGCACAGCGAGTCCCGCCATATAATGGATGACCTCAAGGCCCAGCAGATTGAGCGCCGTGGACAGACCGATCAGTGCAACACCGAAGAAGAGGATGGGGCGTTCGCCGAAACGACGGATGAGTGATCCCGTGAAGAAGGAGGGAACATACATTCCCAGCACGTGCCATTGGATGACCTGCGCCGTGTCACCGAAGGAGTGCTGGTGCCGTTCCATCGACAGAGGTGTCGCATTCATCAGCAAAGACATCAACCCCCAGCTGGCGACGGCACCAAGTACGGCCAGAAGGAAGGTGGGTCTGGCGGCCAACTCGCCCAGCGATCGACCACCGCCCTGCGTCTCGCCTGCAACAGGCTTGGGAAGACGGGAAAAGGAAACGACGATCAGAATCAGAGCCTGCACGCAGGCAATGGCGGCGAAGGTTCCCAGAAAGGGTGCCGACGGATGCAGTTCCTTTGTCGCCGTCGCCAGGGCTGCACCGACGAAGGCGGCGATCACCCCTCCCGCCATGACCAGTGAAATAGCTCGGCTGCGGTATTCTTCCGGCGCCACCTCTCCGGCGGCGAATCGATAGTACGTGGCAAAGCCATTGACGGAGCCAATCAGGAATCCGCCGGCACACAAGACGATGAACTGGTCCAGCCACAGCGCCACAACACATGTAGAGGCGCCGGCAATTCCCAGCATCGCTGCCAGTTGAAAACCCGCACGGCGACCATAGCGTCGCATCATCTGCGCCGCAGGGATGGTGGCGATCGTCATCGCCACGGGCACCAGAGCCAGAGGCAGTGTCGCCAGAGAGGCATCGGGTGCCATGCGCCGACCCGTCAGGGCGATCGACATGAACACCATCATCGACGACGTGCGCGTCAACGCCTCGCAGATGAAGAGCAAGCCCACCTGACGCATTAGCTGTCCGTCGGCCGGATGAACAGCCGCCCTACCTGATCCACATTACTTCCGTGCTGCACGGCGGGCTCTCACCGCCTGGGCCAGTTCCTCCAGAAGTTGCTGCGTCGTCTCCCAGGAGATACAGGCATCGGTGATCGATTGTCCGTAGGTGGGCTGCTTGCCCTCTTCCAGATTCTGCTTGCCTTCGAGCAGATGACTTTCCATCATGACACCGAAGATGTTGTCAGACCCTGCCGACAGCTGCTCTGCCACATCCTTGCAGACCACCGCCTGTCGCTGATGATCCTTCTGGCTGTTGCCGTGACTGAAGTCGATCATCACCCGGTGCGGCAGATCGGCCTTTTTCAGTTCCTCCGCGAGTGGGTCGACGCTCTGCGCGTCGTAGTTGCCACCCTGACTTGAACCGCGAAGGATGATGTGACAGGCGTCGTTGCCTGTCGTGGCGACGATGGCAGAAATGCCCTGCTTGGTCACCGACAGAAAGTGATGAACGCCACGCGCAGCGCCGACGGCGTCGATCGCCAGTTGCGTACTTCCACCCGTGCCGTTCTTAAATCCCACGGGCATGGACAGACCGGAAGCCAGTTCACGATGGACCTGACTCTCAGTTGTACGGGCACCGATCGCCCCCCACGACACAAGATCAGCGATGAACTGCGGCATGATCGTGTCGAGGAATTCAGATCCTGTCGCAAGTCCCAGATTGCCCAGATCCAGCAAGAGACGACGCGCCAGACGCAGCCCCTCATTGATGGCAAAACTTCCGTCGAGATGCGGATCATTGATCAGCCCCTTCCAGCCCACAGTCGTTCGCGGCTTCTCGAAGTAGATGCGCATGATAACGATCAGGTCATCCGCATACTGATCGGCTGACTTCTTCAACCGCTGGGCAAATTCGTGGGCAGCCTTCAGATCGTGAATGGAACACGGGCCCGCGATGACAACGAGGCGATCATCGCTGCCGTCGAGGGCATGGCAGATCTGCTCACGCGCAGAGCTGACGGTGACGGACGCCGTCTCCGTCGTCGCCAACTCCTCCATGAGAATGGCGGGCGGGATCAGGGGGCGCAGATCGGCAATACGCAGGTCGTCGGTGGTGTGCAGCATGGGTTCCTTCTTAAAAGTCAGATGCGATCGCAGATGTCATCGGTTATCAATCACGATCAGAGACCGATCACGGCGACAACTTCGCCGTCCCGTACACTGACGGATTTCAACACCAGCTTGGCCAGCGACTGCTTGTAGTCGTCGGCATTGAGTCGATACACAGGAATCTGCGCCAGATAGCGTTTGGCCACCACCTCAGCGACCGCTTGCAGGGCCGACTCGAAGCGTTTCGGCACACCCGCCACGTCGAGTGAATCGAGGCGAGGATCTGCCAGGGCGATTTCGCCGCGATTTGGATCGTAGATCAGACCACTGTCTACATGTAGACGACCACGGGCCTTTCGGCCTCCTGGCAGCTGTGCCCGAATGTCGAGAGCCAGGCCGATCCGTTCTCCAGCGGTTGGCAGAATCACTTGCGGATTCGAGAATCGCACGCGCAGCAGCGCCTTGTTCTCATCGACGGGAAAGACAGCATCGACCTTCTTCTGCAGCTGCGCCTGGGAGAAGATCATTTCCTTCTGCAGCAGTCCCGTCGCACATCCTGCGCATGTCGCCAGAATCAGCGTGAGGGTTGTCAGCGTTGACCCCATCTTACCCTCGTAGAAACGTATCGATGTCACCCTTACCGAGCGCCTTCATGCGCATGGAACGGAGGCGGTCGGTCTCTCGTTCATCGGCCAGGTCATCTGGATCAAACACCGAACCTGCTCGAACGGTCAGGACGGGGCGCAGATTCTGCGATCCCACGAGACGCTCATCACGAATATCATGAAACTCGAAGGCCCCATCCTGCTCAACCTCAAAGGCTGCCAGGTCCGCGATGGTACCCGTTCGCAGAGTGCCAAATTCGTCGCCGCGTTGAATCGATTCAGCGGGCGCCGTCGTGCACTGCCTGATCACATCATCAAGGGGAACCCCCAGGTTCAGCAGTTTTGACGCTGTCTCCGGCAAGGAGTAGACGGGGTCTTCGAGGCTGGCACAGTGCAGATCGGTACTGATCACATCCGCCGTGAAGTCCTGCGCCAATGCCTTGCGAGCAATGTGGAATGCAAAGGAACCGCCCCCGTGACCGACATCAAATAACACTCCTCGCTCACGCGCCTCCCACACAGCCGGCAGGATCCGCTCACCGTCGCCAAAGATGTCATCTCCCTTGTCATGGTAGCAGTGGGTGATGATATCACCCGGTCGCAGAGTCTCCAGCACTTCCGGCAAATCGATCCCGGGACCCAGGTGCGCCATGATCGGCGTCTTCGTTGCGGTTGCCGCCTCGACAGCAAGTTTCAACGGGGCGATGCCATTGTCACCCAGTTGAAATCGTCCCATGCGGATCTTGACACCCACACAAGTCTCGGGCCAGGCAGAGATGATCGCCGCCGTCCGCTCTGGACATGCATAGCGAATATCTTCGAGTTCACCCAGCGGGCCGTACGTGAGGCCAATCCCGGAGATGTGGACGAAGGCGAGGATCTGCGTTCGCGAGGTGGCTGCGATGTTCTCTTCGAATCCCCAGAAATTCGCCCACCCTGCAGATCCGGCATCGACGACGGTCGTCACACCCGTTGCCAGGCAGAGAGCATCGGCACGAATTCCCCAACTGGTGGAACCAGCATACAAGTGGGCATGGATATCGATGAAACCAGGCGTCAGGATACGACCCGACAGATCGATCCTTCGCCGTGTATCGCCTTGGATATTTTCGGCCACCTCAACGATGCGATCCCCCGTGACGGCCACATCTCGAATGGCTGACAAAGACTGGGATGGATCGATGACGGTGGCGCCCGTCAGCAATAGATCATACATCGGTTCGCTTGACACCCTCGGTGGTCGGCCTTAATTCAGGCCGCTTCACTCAGGAGAAGAGGAGACTGAAGGGAATGGGAAACTTACCACCTGAAGCTGGAATTCGCGTCCCACCAAAAACTCTGCGGGAATTTGTGCAAAGACTCTTCGTCGGCGGTGGCATGCGTGATGCAGACGCACTGACCATGGCCGAACTGCTGGTGGCCACCGATCTGCGCGGTGTCGTGAGTCATGGAACCTGGCAAACCCTCGGCTATGTGCGCATGATGCGTGAGGGTCGAGTCAATCCGCAACCTGAAATACAGGTGGTTACATCGCGTGGTGCAACTCGCGTCTATGATGGCGATGGCGGCATGGGTCATCTGCCTTCCATCCAGGCGGCTCGGTTTGTCGCCACCGCCGCCCAGGAGCAGGGGTTGGCTGCAGCGACGACGGGCAACCACTTTCATTTCGGCGGCGCTGGCAAATACTCTCGCATGGCTGCCGCCGAAGGCTGCATTGGGATCTCCGTCTCTTCCCATCGCTGGCCACGGCAGGGCATGATTCTCAACGCCGCCAATGGGGCTTCACCGATGAGTATCGCCTTCCCAGCCAGAGACCAGCCGCCCTTCGTGCTCGACATGGCGACGAGTTTTGCTGGCTTCAGTGAGCAGGATTTTGAACGCGCACCCTTTCTCTATTTCAAACAACTCGGTTTGGGCGCAGCGGCCCATGTCCTCGGCGGCATTCTCGCCGGCATCTGGAATGCCGATCGAATTCCACCCGCATCGCAATGGGAGTCGAATCAAGGAGGATTTTTTGCCGCCTTTGCTGTCGACGCATTCATGGACGAAGAAGAATTTCTGACGCAGATGGATCGTTTTGTGCGTGAGTGCCGTGCCGCAGATCCATTTCCTGGCCACACAGAGGCTGAACTACCCGGCAATGTTGAGGCACGGTTGGAGGTCGAATATGCTCGCGATGGCATTCCCGTTTCAGACGCGCATCGTGAAGCCCTCGAAACGACGGCCACAGAAGTGGGCGTCGGGTCGCCCCTCGCTGAATACGAACACACCCGTTTCGAAGAAAGTCCCACGTCATGAGCAGCGGACGCGTCGTCGTCACCGTCGGCATCGAGTTCTATGGCCAGCAACCTGCTCGGAGTATTCTTGAGAAAGCGGATCTTGAGTGCATTCATCGCCCCGGGTCGCCCGGATGGCCGGATGCGGAGACCATAGAGTATCTGAGCGGCATGCAGGGCATCCTCGCCGGCGCCGAGTTTCTCAATGGGTCGACCATGGATCACGTTCCTGAGATGAAAGTCGTCGCCCGCAATGGCGTCGGCTTTGATCGGGTAGATCTCGGCTATTGCACAGATCGAGGCATCGTCGTCACCAATACACCCGGATCGATGGCGGATGCCGTCGCCGATCTCACCTTCGCTTTGCTACTGTCTGTCGTGCGGCATGTGGTGGCAGGGAATGCGAATGTAAAATCCGGGAGCAGCTACGATGTACCCATGGGAGAGGATCTGGCCTCCATGACACTGGGGCTTGTCGGTTGCGGTCACATTGGTGCGGAGACGGTGCAACGTGCAAAAGCCTTCAAAATGCCAGTACTCGTCGAAGATCCGTGGGTCGATCCACAGCGGCTTCGCGATATAGGCGCCGAACCGGTCGATCGCCAGCGTCTGCTGGCTGAGTCAGATGTCATCAGTCTGCATCTGCCACTGACAGATGAGAGTGCCAATTTCGTAAATGCCGACTTCCTCGGCGCCATGAGACCCGGTTCATTTCTGTTGAACACAGCTCGCGGCGGTCTCGTCGATGAAGGCGCCCTCATCCAGGCGCTGCAATCGGGTCATCTCGCCGGCGCCGGTCTGGATTGCCAGGCCAGTGAGCCGCCGGAGGGATTGTCATTGGATCTGGTCGCCCTCGACAATGTCGTCGCCCTTCCACACTGTGCTTCAAAGACAGCGACGGCGCGAAAACGCATGTCCATCGCGGCAGCGCACTCCATGGTGGATGTCCTGGAGGGGCGGCAACCTGAATTCGTCGTGAACCGAGAGGTGTTGGAGAAATTGGACCTGCGCCCCCGAGATTAACGTTGTCCGCCCTGCGGCGACGACGATCGTCTTGAGTGACTCAGACGTAGTCCTGTTGCGACCATCCCAACGGCAAGGGACACCAGCTATGTAGTGCCGCCAGCGCGGGGGGGATATGGACGACCGCCTCGGCAGGCAGAGGGCCAAAAAGAACACGCATCGCCGTGAAGGCGCTCCAGATCACTGCCGCAGCGGCCGTGCTGCGCCGACACTCGACTTGTCCTGCTGTCACCTCGATTTCGAGCGTACCCACTTCCTCGATCCCAAAGGACACCCTGCCGTCCGGTAGCGATGTCGACAAGGCGCGTGCACGCAGCAAAGCGCCCACAGTTTTTTCCCAGTCAAAGATCTGCCAGTTCCCTGACGACGTAACACTCTCGCCCTCCACCAATGGACTCAGTTGCTGGAGAAGATCCGTCGACGTGGGCATCGCAAGAAAACTGGCGCTGTCATCACGAGCACGAACCCAGGCGCCGGCAATCTCTGCTAGTTGATGTTGATTTCTTGCGACCATCTCAACGACCTCGCCGCCCTTGTCGTCCACTACCAGATAGCCAATGACTGCCCCCCGGGTATCTGTCGCCAGATAAGGTCGGCGGTAACCGACGCTGAGGTATCGGTGGAATGCTTCCGGTGCTCGTCGGCAGAATACGGCCTGCTGATCGTGGAGTCCTTGAGCGACCATCAGCGCCGCGTCATCGCCCGCGTCGATCGGCACGAAGGTGATCGGTGTTTCCTGCTGGGCATGGCGAAGATTTGTCGCCGACAGGGTGAGTCGTGTACGTGCACCGCATTTTTCATAGCCAAAGTAGCCGTAACGCTGACGCTGACCTCCCAGCCATGAGAGATCGTATTGTTCCTCGATCATCACCTGCACGCAGTGATTCATCAGCACCTTCATATAACCAGCGCCACGCACACTGCTGTGTGTGGATACACCGCCGATGCCGCCCACTTTCAGCACCGTATCACCCACCTGCCAGGCCATGGGGAACAAACCCACAACGGCGCGCAGCTGGCCATCCACGCGAACAGCGTAGTTACACGACATGTGTTCATCGGTCGGCTGATAGATCGACGGCAGCAAGGTGGCGAAATCATGAGGCTGGTGCTCGCCGAAAACTTCGTTGAGGAATGCCATCGCCTCGTCGAATTCGGCACCTGTCAGTTGGACAACATCAACACTCATCCCCGTCTTATCTCCCTGCGACGTCACTTACTCGAAGGGTAAAACTGCACCCAGTTGCTTAGCTTGCTCGATCGCCGCCGCAGCCGCAGCGGCGTCACCTGCGGCGCGCAGCGCATCGGCAAGATTCAACCACGGCACTGGCCACGCCGGACGCAATTCGGCTGCCAGCCGATAGGCATCGGCGGCGGGCATCCACCGCCCCTGGCGAAAGAGCGTGGCACCACGATTCAGGTGGGCTGCAGCCCGTTGGGGTTGCAACTGGCATGTTCGCTCAAATGCTGCCAGCGCTGCCGCCCATTTTCCCTGCGCATACAGCGAAAGTCCAAGATTGTAATGGGCAGTGGCAAATCTGGGATAGATGCCGATCCCTCGACGATGGCGTGCCTCGGCCGCAACGAATGCGCCACGTACGTACAGAGCCGTTCCCAAGGCGTCATACGCGCGTGCAGAGTTGGGCTGTGTCGCGACCGTGTGTTCCCACAAGCGCTCGGCATTCTGCCAATCCGTGCAACGCCACAGCGTTCGGCCGCACATGAAAACGAGGAGCAGACCAACCACTACGCGGCGAACCATGGGGCCCGTCGTGCGCCAAGACAGCGATGCCAGAGACCATGATGACAGACAAGCAGCAAGACTCAGACTGAAACCGACCATAGGCAGATACAGATAGGCCTCCGAGAAGGCTGCCTCCCCAGTGAGCAGAATGTTACTGACCGGTAGAAGCGTCGCAGCCACCCACAACACACCCAGCATGGTGAGTTCGGCAAGACGTATGAAGCGCAACAGCGCGAACCCCAACAACGCCAGCAGCAGGCCGGCCTGCAGGCCCGTCCCCACCGTCGTCGACAGGTTGATCACGCCATAGCCATAGTCTGCTGACAGCCGCATGGGCATCACCAGCAATTGCGCATAGTGCCAGCCCTGGTCGAGACCGATCATCACGCGTTGCGTTGTCGGCAGCAGGGCCAGGGGGTTGCTCAGGATGTCAACGACAGCCCCCGAATCAGACCAGGCGGGCAGGCGGGCCAGGAGCCACACCACAACCGAACCATACCCAAGCAGGTGCATCATCAGCGACGGGGGCGGCAAGCTGCGAGCATTTCTTCGACGTTGGCCCAACAGCATCAGCCCCGGCAGGGCCGCCACCTGAACCGTCGCATGCAGAGCCAGGACCGTTGTCGCCACCAGCCCCAGCGCCAACAGGGAGCGATGACCCCTGATCTGGGTACAATACAGACCCAGCAATAACAGACCGGTCCCCAACAGAACACCATGCGCCGGCAGACTCAGAACTGCCTGACTACCACTGGGCCACACGGCAAATAGCACAGCAGCGAGTCCTGCCGTAGTTGATGAGGTCCACTGCCGTGCCACGAGCAGCAGCAGACAACTGTTGATCGCATGCAGCAGAAGCCCCGTAAGACGGAAGCCGAAAGGGTGCAGCCCAAAGACTACCGTCTGCGCTGCGAGCCACCAGCGCGTGAGCCGGCCCCCTTGGGTTGGGTCGTAGCCGTCGGCGGTGATATCGATCAGGAGCAGATCCGCTGCGAGCAGTTCGTTGAACAGACTCGCCGCATAGACCGCAACCACTGCGGCAACAACAAGAACAGTCCAGTTACGCACGTACTTGCGTCTGCATGAGTCGTTCAAGAATTCGCAACCGCAACCGATTCTCGTCATCAGCAGCACGGCTCGTCCCCGCCAGATTGTCCTGCTCATCGGGATCGCTGTGACGATCAAACAACAGGTAGACCTCGCCGTCTGTGTTCAAAACTGCCTTGTGATCCACATCGAGCCACATCACTTCCCCATTCATTTCACTGATGGCGCCGGTCCGATGGTGGTGGGTGACATCCGCTGTACCTGGAAGCAAGGACTGAGAAAATCCCACCGCTCGGGTTCCTCCCATCTCGCACAGGGTCGCACCGACATCCATCCACTCTGCGGGGGAATCATTGATCGCACCTTGAGACTCGATCGCCCCCTTGGGGGGGCGTACGATCAACGGCACGCGCACGGCTGAATTCAGCAGCTGGCTCTTGTAAATGAGACCGAAGTCACCATTCATCTCACCATGATCCGACGTAAAAATGATCAGCGTATTGTCGAGGTCGCCACGTGACTCAAGGGTGGCGAGAATCTGACCGATCTGGTCGTCGATGAGTTCGACATTGCCCGCGTAGTTTGCCCGCATAGCCGCTACGTCCTGGGGATCAAGAGCAGGCCGCTGCGCCAGGCGCTTGTCCAGTGCCCCCAGGGGGCGGTCGCCGGGATGGCTCGCCCATTCTGGTAAGGGGATGGACGCCGGCATTTGGTCCGGGTCATAACGTCGAGCAAATTCATCGGGTGTATCCCACGGCTCGTGGGGACCACCAAAACTGACCCAGCAGCACCATGGCTGATCACCGTCGTAGTCTCGCAAATACGCATTCGCCCCCTCGCCGACATAGGTGTCGGCATAGTGGGCCAGTGGCAGCGGTGATGGACGGGCAACGTGTGGCTTCGTCGCAAAGCGATCATCGAGGTCCTCGCGGTAAGCTCGCCACAATCCGAGGTGCTCCCATCCTGCGGTCATGTGCGACAGAACCCGTGCACTTGCCCGGGGCCCACCGATTTCGTCGACATCATCCAGACCGTACTCGTGCATCAGGTGTTCTCGATCGCGCAGATCGCCCCCGTGTGGATGCAAATGCGTCTTACCAAACAGACTTGTGCGATAACCTGCAGCTCGCACCGCCTGCATCCAGGTCGGCGAACGTGGGTCCAGCGTGTGATGGCCATTGTCCCACACCCACGTGTTGTGTGGGTAGAGGCCGGTGGCAAGACTCAGACGTGCGGGAATACAGACAGGCGATGTCGTCACACAATTGCGAAAGCGAACACCTTCCTGAGCCAACCGATCCAGGTGCGGCGTGTTAACCCAGTCACTGACACACCCGAGAGCGTCTGCCCGCTGCTGATCCGTCATCAGCAATAGCAGATTTGGCCGTCTGTTCACGCTTGATCCGGGGGCAGGAAGAATTCAAAACGTGCCGGGTCGCCGTAGTCTCCGGCGGGGATCGGCATGATGCCCGTGCTCTGCTGTGCGGCAAGCACGATCCGCTTGTTGAAATCACTCACGTGTTCGGCGTCGAGATAGTCTTGCACGGGCATCCAACGACTCTCAGCGATCTCTTCCTCCTGAATCGTGATCTGCTCTGTGAGGGGCCGCAGACGGCAGACGAAGTAGATGTCAGACTTGCCATATCGGTAGCCGTGCCAGTGTCGGAAACAGACGAGGGATTCAAAAACTGTTTCGATTCCCGTCTCCTCGTGCACTTCTCTGACGACGGCCTCTGCCAGATGCTCCCCCTCATGCAGCGCGCCACCGGGAAGTTTGTATCGAGGTGGTCTGGCTTCATCACGATGATACCGCTCACTCACCACCAGCAATTCGTCTCGATCGTTGATCGCCACACCACCGGCGCCGATATAATGCGACGCATGGGCGGGAATGAAGGCATCGGTTTCCAACTGTAGCGTCAGCATGAGATACTGGTCGCTACTGTGATGGAAGCGAAAACCAACGGCTGTCGCCACAGGGATCAAAACGGCTAACTCGAGGGCGACCTCCAGCCACACCACTCGATAACCTTGCTCACGCCAGGCGCCCAGGGAGGTTTCGAGTTCCTGCCCAAAAATCTGTGGATCGGGGTTCAGCCCATCTGGCGCCGGAATGACACCACCGAATGGATTCTCTGTTGCAGTCAGAACGGTCATACACTCGGCTTTGTCTGAGATGAAGGTACGGAGCGCGAGAAAGTGAACAAAAGACCTGTGAAACAAGCCATGTCAAGATGGCAGTATCGGGAACTTTTCAACTTCTGAGCGATCGAATTCAGACCACGAGCACAAGGAAATCTACGTGGCAGGTTTTCGGCGATTTCGGTATACTTGCTGCAGAATCAGCCGAGTGAACGAAATTCATACTGCTCTAAAAGAGACACCCACCACTCCATTGAAAGGAGTTCCCATGCCGTTTTCCTTCACCAACTCCAAGGGCCAGGCGTACATCCTGCACTCCAAGACGACGACCCTGAAAAATGGAAACAACCAGACGATCTACTACTTCGCCAAAGATGCGAGGGAGAACAGCCTGGATGCCGTTCCTGACGGCTATCAGGTTGCCGAGAGCAAGAACGGACTACCGGTCCTGAAGCGCGCGGACAAATAGAGCAGCGCGCTCTTAGCGCGACTGCACGAGATGTTTGGAGGGTTCCACCCAAGTGGGACCCTCTTTCTCGTTCTTGCTGCGGCCATTCTACTTCGGCCAGCAACGAGTCACGACTGGGCCTTCGCCATCCAACTCGATCCGGTGGACGGACGCGGTGGGTAGGTCCATCCCCGGTAGTTCCGCCAGACCCAGTCCTTGCCACTCGAGCAGAGCCACACCGATCGGGTCTCGATGCGAAACCGCCACAATGCTCGCATCCTGTTGCAGAGCATCGGTGGCCCAGGCCATGAACCGGTGACGCATGGATGCGGCCGATTCGATTCCTGCCACACCGGTTTCTGTGACGTAGGGTGAAGGCAAGGCATCAAATCCTCCGCCTTCATATCCACCGATATCGGTTTCCGCCAACCGTTCATCGATCGACACAGGTAACTGCATGGTCTTTGCCAGCAAGGCCGCCGACTCCTGGGCCCGCTGCAGTGGTGAGCTGTAGAGCACATCGAAGGGCGCGAAGGGTTCCAACGCCGCCCCCGCCGCCTTGACTTGCTCCTGCCCCAGATTACTCAGGCCGAAGCCGGGCAGGCGACCGTAGATGATCTGCTCAGGATTGTGTACTTCGCCGTGGCGTACCAGATAGATTGTCCCAGACATGGCGCATATACTACACCCATGTCCCTCGACATCAACCTCACGACGTCTCGCAGCATCCTGACACGCACCTCGGGCTTCCTCGCGACCGTGACGTCCCATTCGCTGCAACCATACCGAGGTTGCACCTATGGCAACTCTCTGTGTGGTGTGGGTTGTTATGTACGACACAATGGCCTGCTGACCCGGGGTCAGCAGTGGGGATCGTTCCTTGATATTCGCACCAATGCGGCTGATCTCTATCGCTCACACGTTGGCCGTGAAAGGCGGTGGGCCCAGGCACAGCGACAGGGCTTTTCCATTTTCATGTCCAGTTCCACAGATCCCTACGTGCCACAGGAGCGTCGCCACCGAATCACTCGAGGTCTGCTTGGCGCCATGGTGGCAGAGCCTCCAGATGAGCTCATCGTGCAGACCCATTCTCATCTGATCACCGACGACGTGCCCCTTCTGCGCGAACTGGCGCCCCAGTGTCGCCTACGTGTTCATCTGTCGATCGAGAGCGACCAGCAGGATCTGCCCGGCCTGCCGCCCCCGGCCAGCTCCATTGAACATCGTTTTGCCGCCGCCAACACCTTGCGTCGCGCTGGGGTGCGTGTGGTGATCACCGTGTCGCCTCTTTTGCCAATTCGGGATGCTGAGTCCTTCTTTGCGCGGATCGCCGCGGCGGCGGATGCCGTCGTCATCGACCACTTCATCGGCGGCGACGGCAGCCCCGATGGTCGACGCACTGCCAGGACTTCTTTGCCAGCGGCGATGGCTCAACTCGAACCTGCAAGTGTCACACTCAATTACCGTGATGCCATCGTCGACGTCGCGTGTCGTCATCTGCCGGGCAACGTCGGTGTCAGCATCGATGGCTTCGCAGGCCGCTTCCTGCCTGCCTGAGATACCAGCCTGGCGTAAACCGTCTGGCCCGAACCGTAGCTCAGGCACCCTAGCCCAGACTGATCGGAGGTCACCCATGGATCGACATTGTCAGCAGGCCCTGCAGCGCAAGGTGCTGCGCAAGGGCACCACTCTGCGTGAGTTGAGTGCGCTGCTCGAACCACATCTTCCACATCTGACGACCCCATCGACAGCCACAGCCTGGCAGAAACGTGCGACGCAGACGCGCCAACGCCTGCTCGAACATTTCTTCGTTGGTCATCCCTCGGGTTTGCTGCAGGAGCAACCACGCGTCCAGTGGCGTGGCACGATTGAGACAGGCGAAGGGTATCGGATTCGCAAGCTGCGCTACGAAGGATACCCGGGGATGTGGGTGCCCGCCTTGCTCTACGAGCCCACCGTGCTCAAGGGCAAGGTACCCGTCGTGTTGAATCCGAATGGCCACCATGCAGGCGGCAAGGCGATGGACTACAAGCAGGCACGCTGCATCAATCTGGCCAAGCGTGGGATGCTCGCTCTGAACACGGAATTCATTGGCATGGGTGAACTGCGAGCTGATGCAGAGCACCTGCGCATCAGTCTGCTCGATGTGCTCGGCGTCGCCGGCATTGGTGTGTTCTATCTGCTGATGAAACGGGGACTCGACGTATTGCTCGCCCACCGACACGCAGACCCAGAACGTGTCGCCATGACCGGTCTGTCAGGAGGTGGTTGGCAGACAGCCCTGCTGTCGGCCCTCGACGAACGGATCACAGCCATTGTACCGGTCGCCGGCCATTCACCGCTGTGGCAGCGTCGAAGTTGTGTCGCTGACATTGGTGATCTTGAGCAGTGTCCAAGTGATCTGTGTACGATCGCCGACTACGATACTCTGACAGGGATGTTCGCGCCCCGTCCGTCATTGCTGATCTATAACCATGAAGACGACTGCTGTTTCCAGACGCGGCGCACTCGTGGCTCCATCTATCGACCGGCCCGTGCCATTTACGAGTTGTTAGGCGTCGGTGATCGCATCGGGCTGCACGACAATACGGATCCTGGGACGCACAACTACGAGCGCGACAATCGTCGACAATTGTATCGGTTCCTCGACGAGCACTTTGGCCTCACGACGGTAGACGACGATCTGCCCTATGAGCAAGAGTTGCAGACGGAAGCTGAACTCGACGTGGGCCTGCCCGCAGACAATGCGACGATGCATTCCCTCGCCATGGGGCATCTGCAGGAGATTCGCCGCAAGCGCAACAGGCGGTCCTCTGCAACACCGGCAGCCAGACGAGCCAGATTGCGCCGACTGCTCAATCTCTCAGCGTCAACGAAACCCAGGCCGAAATCAGGGCCGACAAAGTCCCGGTCGAAGGTCACAGCCAAGGTGGTGTCCACCCATCGCGCCGGTGTAACACAATGGCGGTTGAGCGTCGCGGGCTTGACCGTGCCCATGACCCAGATTCAGCCCCAGGGGCGCGTCGCAGGTATCGAGATCGTCCTCAACGATGCAGGACGAGCCGGCAGCTCACTCGCCGCGGCGGGAGGGTTGGCGCGACAGCACCAGGTGCTGGTCGTCGACCTGCTCGGCACAGGTGAGAGTCATGTGTCCCACCAATATCACATGGTTGCCGCCAGCGCCGGCTTGCGCCCATTGGGTCTACAGACAGAGCAACTGCAAGCGCTGATCGATTGGGTAAGACGACGATTTCGCGTCGACAAGGTGCATCTGCGCGCTTCTGGGACGGTGATGCCCGTCGTCGCCTTGTTGGCTGCTGCTCTTGAGCCGGGCAGGATCGCTGATATCGAATTGGGTGGATATCTCGGGACCCTTGATCGGCTGATCGACTTGCCCCTGTCCTATGCGGCGCAGGCGCCATTGTTCTGCTTTGGTCTACTCGCCGAAATCGATCTGCCCGATTTGCTGCGACTGGCGACGGGGGTGCCCGTCCACGATCTGCAGCGGGGTCCACTCAAACGGTGATCGATGGCCGTGCTCGATGAAGCAGCCTTGGTCCGTTGGAGTGGTGATCCTTGTCGGGCCGTCAGCCGTGTCGCTCGCGAAGAATTCTTGCAGCAGCGACTTCATTGCACAACTTCGTGTAGACCTCGTCCAGATCGACTTTCGCAGCTGATCCCGGTGCGAAGCCACAGTCGGGATTCAGCACGATGCGCTCCTTGTCGATTGCCGTCATCGCCTGTTCTACTCTGTCGACGATCGTGTCAGGATCATCGACCTGACCAGGGTGAACACTCACACATCCCAGGCCAATCTCAATGTCCTCGCGCAGCTGCTGCAGGACACTGACATCACCAGCACCGGGGCTGGTGAATTCCAGCGTCAGGTGGTCGGTCTTGAGCTGATTGAGGGCCGAGATAATCGGGTCATACCCACCGGCATGAGCGGAGTCCCCGCGCACGCGGGCACCGGCGCGACGGCACAGATGCACGGCGCGGATGGCACCATCACCGACACCTGCCAGGACCTCGTTATCCATCTCCACCGATAGCTGCGCTTCGCCGTCAGCTCCACCTGCCGCCTCGGCATTCACGCCCTCGTATTTCTGTCGTACCTCCGCATCGACCAGCAGACACAGATGCGGATCATCCACCTGCACCACATGGGCTCCCGCCTCGACACACAGTTGTGCTTCCTGACGCAAAATCGGCGTGACAGCCTCGATGAATTCGCGACGTGTTGGATAGGCCGTCGCCGATCGATCCGCCTCCCACATACGCTCGCCGAGCAGTGCGGGTGCCGGTAGACAGACCTTCACCTGGCGGTCACTGGCCGCTTTCAACGCGCGCACCTCTGCCGCCACAGTGCCCGGGTGCTTGGGAGCCACCTTGTCGACGATCACCGTCCAGGGGCGACCATCATCACTGGTACCCAGCTCAAAGCCGTGCGCCAACTGCGCTATGACACCGACATAGGAGGCCCGTCGCCATTCGCCATCGGTAATGACATCCAGGCCGGACGCCGCCTGCAGGGAGGCTGCATAAGAGACGGCCGAGTCCAGGCGTTGTTCATCTGCCGCTTCGTCCCCTGTGCCGCCATCCAACACAATCTGCCGCACAAACTCGGGTCGGGGCATCGAACCCACGACAGCTGTTGGAAAGAGTGTGCCGTAGCGCTTGCTTGTGGACAATTCTTAGTGCCTTTCTGTCTCAGTCGGCATGATCACCATACAGACGGGGCCAATGTTCATTGGCCAGACGGAAGTCTTCTTCCGTATCCACTTCCATGTATTCCCCATCGGTGGTGACCATGTGCAGTGGTTGGCCGCGGTCGAGCAGCTCTTCAAAGAGGTGGATCAGATAGGCCTTGGGAAAAGGCGTGTCCGCCTTCCACACGTCCTCACCTAATCGGTCCTTCAACTCGTGATAGGTCTTCCGCAGCACCGACGCGCCCGCCGCATTGAACCGGGCAACACCGATATACTCCCCGTCTGCGTCTTGAGATGGAATGGTACGATTGACTCGCAGAATCTGGTCGCCCTGTGCGGTAACCTTCTCCGCGTCATCCTCCGGGTGCTGGCTGCGATCGGCGTAACGCGTGCGCCATTGTGTGTCGACACACAGCACAGAGTCCGCCGCGTGATCGGCAGCGCGCCTCACGACAGTCGGTCGATAGAGAATGTCGGCGTAGGTGCAGATGAATCCCTCGTCCATGCAATCCTCGGCACACATGAGGGAGGCGAGGATGTTCGTCTTGGCCCAATCCGGATTGTGACGAAATTCCAGGTCAGGATAGTCAGCCCGCACCAGATCGTATTGGTACCCACCGACAAAGACGATCTTGTCGATTCCTGCATCCCGCAGCGAACTCAACAACCAGTCGAGTATACGTCGACCGCCAATGGGTGCGTATGGTTTGGGCGCATCTTCCGTGAGCGCCTTGAGTCGAGACCCACGACCGGCGCCGATGATGATTGCTTGCATGGTCAGCGAGTATAGCCGCTGCTCTTCGGCGGCGCCATGGGAACCGGGCCCCCGTTAGCGACGTCTGTCTGGTATGGAAATTTACTCAGGCTTCACCTGACTCTGACTCACCTGCAAACCAGTCGTCGTAGTAAGCTGGATTGCGCCTCATCATTGTACCGATAGCAGGTACCAGCCCCCTTGTCGATGCCCGTATCAAGCTCGGGCACCGCCACAAGTAGGTCAGGTACCCTTGTGCGTTCTGCGCACGCTTCGCCGCCAATCGCTACCGTTGTCAAGATGAGGAATTTGCTGAGGTGACGACCTTTCTAATCCGCCTGTACGGACACTGCTTTGTGGATGAGCTGATGCTCATCTATCCGTTCTATGCCGTAATGTTTGTCGACGACGGTCTGACACCGCTGCAGGTGTCGACATTGTTCGCCGCCTGGAGCGCGACGACCTTGCTGCTGGAGGTTCCCTCCGGTGTGCTTGCCGATCGACATTCTCGTAAGACGATCATGGTTGCTGGCGCTGTCCTGCGCGCCACAGGTTATGGCTGCTGGGCTCTGTTTCCCGGATTCTGGGGATTCCTCGTTGGTTTTGTCCTCTGGGGTATCGAGGGTGCCCTGGGATCGGGTGCCTTTGAGGCGCTTGTCTACGACGAGCTCAAGCACTTCGGTCGTGAGTCAGAATACGCCAGGATTCTTGGGCGTTGTCGGAGTCTGGGCCTGATCGGTGTCGTCGTATCAGGCCTCATCGCCTCTATCGCCGTCTCTGCAGGATATGTGGTTCTGATCGCTGCCAGCAGCACGGCTGCCCTCGTCGCCGGTGTATTGCTGATGTCGCTGCCCACGGCTGCCCCCGTCGCGACCGTGGGCGGTGGCGGATTTCGTGCCTATGTGGATACACTGCAGCGTGGTGTTGGCTCGGTTGTCCTTCGACGTGCTGTTTGCCACATCGTCGTCTTTGCCGCTCTGGCCCGGGCCCTGGGAGGCACACTGGAGGAATATTGGCCGATCTTCATCTCGGAAATGGGGATGGCTCCTTTCGCCCTGGGGCTGTTTATGTCGTTGATGTGTGGCGTGCAGGCCTTCGCAAGTTTCGTCGCCCATCGCTTCGTCGATCTGCCGTCACGCCCGATCTTCGCAGTGTTCGCCCTCAGCGGCTTGTTGTTGTCTGCTGCCGCCTGGTCAATGCACATCGCTGCCATTGGCCTCATCCTGCTCTTCGTCTTTGTCTTTCAGGCAGTCGACATCATCTATGATGCTCGCCTGCAGTCGGCGATTGCCAGTGACCATCGCGCCACCGCCTCATCGGTGAAGAGTCTCTTCAGCGAAGTGGGTGGCATTATTCTGGTCATGTCCATGGGCGCCATTGTCACGAACGGATCCTATCAGATCGGTTTTCTGTGGTTTGGTGCCGCCATCGGCGTGATAGGTCTTGTGTTTTTGCTGGCAGGGAGCCCCAGGCTTGATGTGGATGCTGGTGGCGCCGAGGCTCACAGATAGCGATCATCACTGCCTGCAATCGACCACAACGAACCATCTGAAGCACCTGAAAGAGATCATATGAAAATCACGGACATTCGCCTGTTCCCCTTGACCGGGGCGACCGCTGATGGTGGCTGGGATCAAGGTTTTGACGGCGAGGAGAATCTCCACACACTGGTGGAAGTCGTCTCTGATGAAGGCGTCACAGGACTCGGCTCGGTCTACACCTCCGCCAAACTGTGCGACGGGGCACTGGGGATTCTGCGACCTCTCGCCCTGGGCGAAAGTGCAATCGAACCGACACGCGTTTGTGAGAAGCTGCATCAGTCCACCTTCTGGCAAGGACGCGGTGGCGCGATTACCCATTTGATCTCGGGGATCGACATCGCCATGTGGGACCTGTTTGGAAAAGTGACGGGACAACCGATCAGCCGCTTGCTCGGCGGCAGATACCGCGAAACCATCAAACCCTATGGATCGCTGCTGATGGCCGAACCGGACCTGCTGCGGGCACGATTGGAAGATGCGATCGCTCGTGGCTTTCGTGCGATCAAGATGGGCTGGGGACCCTTCGGCCGCGTCTCTCGTGAACTTGATGAACAGATCGTGCGAACTGCACGCGAAACGGTCGGCAATGACGTAGAACTCATGGTCGATGCAGGTGGCTCCGATCGCTACTGGCCACATGGTTACAAGTGGGCACTCACGACATCGCAGATGTTGTGCGACTATGACGTCACCTGGTTTGAGGAACCTCTACGACCCGATGACCTGGAGGGCTACTGCAAACTCACCGAGCACGCCCGACTGCCCATCACCAGTTGCGAGGTGCTCACGCGACGACAGGCATTCATGCCCTGGATCGAACGACGCGCCGTCGACTACATACAGCCGGATGTGACCAAGGTCGGCGGCCTGTCCGAGGAATTCCGTATCGCTATGCACGCCTACGATCACTCGATCCTCTTTGTCCCCCATGGCTGGAATACAGCGGTGGGGCTGGGTGCCGATCTGCAGCTCGTCGCCGCCGTGCCGACGGCCAGATGGGTAGAATACATCACACCTGCCCCGTATATTGAGGACCTCGTACTCGACGCCCCCTTTGCACTCAACGATGACGGACACCTGAGCATTCCAGCAGGCCCTGGCCTGGGTCTGCGCTGGAATCCTGAGGGTATTGAGCGCTTCTCGGGGATGCAGTTGACCCCTTCAGATCTGTAGTCATTGCAAATCACAGGAGTCCTACCCTAATGGCCAAGGCGACACTTGCCGAGGCGATCCCGATCGCCATTGTCGGCTGCGGTGGCATGGGACATCGACGACTCGGCGGCTTTGTGGAACTGGCGCAGGCAGATCTGCGACCCTTTCAACTGGTCGGAGCCTGCGACCCCGATCTGGGCAATGCCAATTCTCTCGCCGATGAGGCGCAGGCAAAACTCGGTGGCCCAAGACCTGCCGTGGCAGCGACCCTCGAGGAATTGGCTGCCAACACCCAGGTGCAGGCCATCGATCTGACAACGACGCCACGCTTTCATCACACGATTGCTGTAGAGGCCTTTGAGCGCGGCTGGCACGTGATGAGCGAGAAGCCACTGGGTCTGACCAGTCGTGCCTGCCAGACCATGCTGCAGGCAGCTGCCAGACACGATTGTGTTCTGTCCACTGCCGAGAACTATCGCCGTGATCCCATCAACCGCCTCGGCAAAGCCCTGATCGATGCGGGCGCCATTGGCACACCGCGATTGATGATCCACCACAGTATTGGCGGTGGCGATGGCATGCTGATTTCCGTCTGGCGGCACCAGAAAGATGGAGCGGGCGTCCTGTTGGACGTGGGGGTACACTTCGCGGATATCATGGAATTCTACCTTGGACCGGCGACCACGCTGTATGCGCAGACCCGTCTGCATGAGCCCATTCGGCGCAATCGCTTCGCCGGTCAGTCCGTCGCCACCGATGGCTCCGCCGGGGTCTACGAACGTTGGCAGACGCAGATGCCGGCCGAGTTCGAGGCGACAGCCGACGATGCAGCCTATGCGACGATCGGCTTTGCATCGGGTGCCGTCGCCTCCTATGTCGAGGATCATGCCGCACGGGGGCAAGGTGGTTTCAAACGCACGATCTTCGGTAGCGAAGGATCGCTGGATCTACCCGGCGACCGATCGGGAAGACGACTGGTCGTGCAGCGCGAAGGGGGTGACGCCATCGACGATGCCGCACTGTATGATCTGTGCCCCGACTTTCGCCTCGACGAGGCCACGGCACGGCTGTTCGGCAGCGATCGATTCTTCGAATACACCAACGAATTCTCTGCAACGGATTCGAAACTACTCGCCGTGGAATATTGTGACTTTGCCGCCGCCATCGAAGGTGAGTCAGGTCGCCCCGAAGTCGATGGCGTGCAAGGCGCCCGTTCCGTCGCCATGGCGTATGCCTGGATGGAGTCGCAGGTTGCCGGGCGTGCCGTGACGATCGACGAAGTATTCGACGATCGCCTCAATGCCTATCAGGCAGACATCAACGAAGGTCTTGGACTCTGATGCCAGCCATCCTGTGTCCCAGCTGCCAGAAACTCATCAGTCCGGATGCGCCACGGTGCCCACACTGTGGGCAAATCCGCCCCGGCATGTTCGGCCTGACGACATGGATGAAGAAGCTCGGGCTGCAGGTTGATTTCCCGCAGCTGATCACACTTGTGTGTGTTGTGATGTATGTAATCGCCTTGCTCTTGGATCCGGGTGCCATTTTTCAGTTTCGCGGCATGAACTTTCTGGCACCTTCGAGCGATGCCAGCTTTAAAGTGGGCATGACGGGCTCCTACCCCGTATTTGGCTTCGGCCGGTGGTGGACACTGGTCACCGCCATCTATCTGCACGGGGGTCTGTTGCACATCGGCTTCAATATGATGTGGGTGCGACAACTCGGCCCCGTCGTCGAAGATCTCTACGGCCCCATGCGGCTTTTCGTCATCTTCACGGTATCGGGTGTGACAGGCTTCATCGCCTCCGCCTATATGGGCGCCGGTTTCACTCTCGGTGCATCTGGCGGCATCTTCGGCTTACTCGCAGCAGCCATCGTCTACGGGCGGCGCGCCGGGTCCTCCATGTTTACCCAGCAGTTCCTCAAATGGGCGGCCATCCTCTTCATCTTCGGCCTCGTATTTCCTGGTGTGGACAATTGGGCGCACGGGGGTGGTTTCATCGGCGGTTACGCCACGTCATGGTTGTTCCTGCGCCAAGGCGAGAGTCGCGAGGGGATCGGCACCTATGCCCTGGCCGGTGCCTGCGGTCTGCTGACCGTGTTTGCCTTCCTGCGCCAGGCTCTGGCAACGATTCTCGGTGTGTAGTAGCCAGATCGCGTACAGGATGGCCTGATGCCAGCGGACGAACTCATCGATGTGCTGGACGAAAGTGGCGCCGTCATCGGCACCAAGTCACGGGCGCGTGTGCATCAGGATGGTGATTGGCACGGCTTGATCTTCGTCTGGTCCGCCTGGCTGGAAGAAGGCAGGTCCATGATGATGTTGCAACGGCGCGCCCGACGCGCCGACCCCTTTAGTGCACAGGTGGATGCCCTGGCAGGCGGCCACCTTCTTCAAGGAGAATGCCCCGTGGAAGGGGCGGTTCGCGAGCTTGAGGAAGAGGTAGGTCTGCAGGTCACGCAAAGTCAGCTTGTTGAATTGGGCACGATGCGTATGGAACGACCCGATGTCGACTGCCGTCGCGTGATTGAGCATCTGTTCCTGTGTCCTGTGGCCCTGCAAATCGATCAGCTAAAGACAAGCGACGAAGTCGATGGCTTTGCCCAGGTATCGATCGCCGACCTCGCCGATCTGATAGAAACTCGTCGTGACAGAGTGACGGCCCATCTGCGAGATCAGGAAGGCACTCGCGTAGGCGACCTCTCACATCACGCGGTCTCTGCCTATCCGCCGACAATTCTTGAGACCTTCCGACGCAGCCTGGCCGCTATCGAACACTATCTGCAACACGGTGAGACCGATCCAGGTCTCATCGAAGGAAACTAGAGAAAGACACTGACTCTCTGATCTTCGATACGGGTTTCAAAGGTGTCGACCTTCTCACTACTGTCTGTCAGACATTGCCCATCGTTAAGTTCGAATTGCCAGCCGTGCAAGGGACAGGTCACGACAGATCCTTCCACGTAACCATCTGCAAGTTGGCCGCCGAGATGTACGCAGGCGTTAGATATTGCATGTACTTGGTCACCCTCGCGGAATAGAGCCAGTCGCTGCCCCTCCACGACCACGAGGTGACCGCGTCCCGGTGTCAGCTCTTCCAGACTGGCAACATCTCGCCAACGGGCGGATGGGACATCGGCTAACGTCGTGGCCGATGCTTGGTCGTCGGTTGGGTCGTGTGTCGCAACGGGAATGGAGCGCAGAATATCGACGGCGTCGAGGACGTTGGTGAGTCCTGCGGCGGGATAGGCGCAGAGGATGGCGTCGAGGATTTCATCCCGACTGGCGCCTTCGCGCATCGCCCGCGGGATATATTGCCGCAGACCCCGAGGCGTAAAGTTCACGACCTTGGTGACGACGGAGATGAGGAAGCGGGTCTTGGGATCCAGATGCCGACCAGACTCCTTGAAAAAAGCCAGTAGATGTTCCATTGCCTCTGGTCGGTGGCGGCTCAACCACTGCAGGCCGCTCAAGTCCTCGTCTGCCTTTTCCTGATGATCTGCACTCACACGCTGGCTCTTTTGTTGAAGGGTGATCGACTGCTCTACAATATAGATCTCGTGCCCACTTTCCTCGTCAACCTATCGTGCAATCATTGACGACTCCTCCACTGTCTGACACGCGTGCGTCCGCCGCAGATCTCGCGGACCTGTTGCACCACCTCGATGGACGCGGTTACAAAGCCTATAACGAACTGCACAATACAGAGGGGTTCGTTTTTGGTGAGCCCTTCCCATTTCGACTCCATGTCGATCATGTACAGGCTGATCCCTTTGCGCCACCGTCACGCCTGCGTATCTGCATCCAACGTGCGGTCACCGGTCTGCCGACACACTTACTCGACGATCCGGTGTGCTGTGTTGGCTTGTGCCACGGAATCGCTGAAGCTGTGGCGACGGCCATGGATCTGGTGGGCGGATCGGGTGATCGGCCGATGCTGCAGATCGACCGTCCGGGGCAGCAAATTCTGCGGCGCTCCTGTATCCAGATCACGGACGATGAAGTCAGCATCCACTTCAGTGCTCGGCTCCCCGCAGCGGGTCGTCGCATTCTCGGCCACAAGGCGATTGATCTACTGTGTGAAGATCTGCCGGGTGTCGTGGCATCTGGCCTGGTCTATCGGAATCTCGACGCGCACAGATTGGCGAGCCTGTGCACAAGTGTCGCTGATGCAGAAGCGCTTCGTGCGCAACTCTCGCAGCAGGGATTAGCCGCCTTTGTCGCAGACGGCAGTCGCCTTCCCCGCGCCACTGGCGCCAGTGACGAGCCGATGGCCGCAGATATCGTCGCATGGCAATCGCCCGAGACGCTGAGCGTCGAGCTGAACCTTGCAGATGGGCGTCCCATCACGGGCACCGGCTTTCGGCAAGGTGTCACAGTCATCGTAGGGGGCGGTTTCCACGGCAAGTCGACACTGCTGGACGCGCTGCGTCTGGGGATCTACGCTCACGTTCCTGGTGATGGACGGGAACGTGTTGTCTGTGATTCGACGGCTGTGGCGATTCGAGCCGAGGATGGACGGCGGGTATCTGGCGTGGACCTGTCGCCTTTCATTGGTGCACTGCCCCATGATCAATCCCCCAGCCATTTCATATCCGACGATGCCTCCGGTTCTACATCTCAGGCGGCGGCGATCGTGGAGGCCGTGGAACAGAGCTGCCAGCTGTTGTTGATCGACGAGGACACGGCAGCAACCAACTTCATGATCCGCGACCATTGCATGCGACAACTGATCAGTGACGATCGTGAACCCATCACCCCTTTTATCGATCGCGTGCGGCAACTGGCAGCGTCGGGGATATCGACGATCCTCATCAGTGGTGGCAGCAGCGATTATCTGGGCGTCGCCGACACAGTGATCGCCATGGACAATTATCAGCCGTCAGATGTGACGACTCGGGCGCACGAGCTGGTTGTGCCTTCTCAGCAAGGCCCCACCGATCCCTGGCCACCGGGTCAGCGCCGGATCCCCCGGCGAGGCAGTATCAATCCGCAGCGAGGTAAACGAACCTCATCCGTCCGCGCCCGAGGCCTGAGAGAAATCCACGTTGGCCAGGACGAACTCGATCTGACGGCGCTCAGCCAGCTCGTCCACTGTAGCCAGACTCGAGCACTTGCTCAGGCACTTGCCTATGCTCATGAGCATCTTATCGACGGCGAGCGCGATGTAGTTGAGATTTGTGCAGCCATCGCAGTGAAGGTAGATGAGGAGGGACTTGGTATCCTGACACCTGACCGTGGCCATCCAGACGTAGCGCAATTTCGGCACGTTGAGTTGGCAGCGTCCCTCAATCGCCTGCGTTCGCTGCAGATCGTATCTGAACCTGGAGTTTCCGCTTGATTCATGTCGAACACGTAACACGAACCTATGGTCGCCTGGTGGCGGTCGATGACGTCAGTTTTTCGGTGGGAGCGAATGAAATTGTCGGTTTCGTCGGCCCCAATGGAGCGGGCAAATCGACGATGCTGAAGATGCTCTCCACCTATCTGGAACCCACGAGCGGGACGATTCGAGTGGGAGACACCGACATTGACGTCGATGCCGTCGCCGTACGCCAACAGATTGGCTACCTGCCAGGTGACACACCACTGTATGGTGATATGGTGGTCATCGACTGGTTGCGCTTCGTCGCCGGTGCCCACTCACTGACGGGCGGCGCAATCGATGCAGCCGTAACGCGAGTGGTCGATACGTGTGGTGTCGGCCCAGTTATCGACAAACGCATCCATCAATGCTCCACCGGGTTCCGCCAGCGTGTGGGTCTCGCCTCGGCGCTCATCCACGATCCCCCCGTACTGCTACTCGATGAACCCACACACGGTTTTGATCCCCTGCAGGTGATGGCCTTCCGCGATCTGCTGCACCAACTCAAGCAGGATCGCGCCATTCTGTTTTCGACCCATATCATTGCCGATGTGGAGGCCGTCAGTGATCGCGTCCTGATCATCGACCATGGGCGGCTGCTCGCGGATGGCACGTTGTCACACCTGTGTGATGAGGCGGGTCTTGCAGACCCCTCGCTGGAGCGATTGTTCGCCCACTTGGTTTCCGAAATCGGAGACGCCCATGTCTAGCGACAGACACAGACCACAATTGAGCTGGATTGATGCCATCCACCTGGTAACCAAGAGAGAATTGCGGGCGTATTTCGATTCACCCATAGCCTATATCTACGCCGCGGTGTTTCTCGCACTGTCATCGAGTGCTTTCATGAATGCATTTTTCCTGGAAGCGATCGTTGATATGTCTTCCTGGTTTGAGCGGCTCCCCTATCTGCTCATCGTTTTTGCTCCTGCCATGACAATGCGCAGTTGGGCAGAGGAGCACGCCCAAGGCACGATCGAGATTCTGCTTACTCTGCCGCTGCGTTCAGGGCAGATTGTGGTTGGCAAGTATCTGGCAGCCCTCGCGTTCTACGCCATGGTCATCGCCGGCTCGTTGCCCATCGTTGTCATGCTGGTCCGCCTGGGCCCGGCTGACATCGGCACAATCCTTGCCGGCTATCTCGGGGCCTTGTGGCTTGGCGCCTTCTTTCTCGCCTTCGGGCAATTCGTCTCCTCTCTGACGCACAATCAGATTGTCGCCTTTGTACTGGCAGCACTGCTTGCCAGCCTGTTCACCTTTAGTGGACATCCGCAGGTCGTGGAGATCATCGATGGCCTGGCACCAGAGTGGCAGCTCGGATCCTGGCTGGCGATGTCCGTGTCCGTGCTTCCCCAGTACGAGACCTTTGTCCGCGGCATCGTGGGTCTGGGTGCACTGGTCTACTTCACATCGATGATCAACCTGTTCTTGTGGCTCACGCAGATCGGCTTGGGACGGATCCGGCGCTAGTGAGACGACCCTTCGCACTGCAGGCACTGGTCGCGTTCTTCCTCGTGATTGCGATCGTGGCGTATGCGACGCGGGTGACGCAGGCCCTGACGCCGGGGATCCTGTTCGATCCGGGCGCCCGCCACGCTTCAACTCTTTCGGACCAGATGCGAAGCTGGGTACAGAGCCAGCGCGTGCCCCTGACAGCCACTCTGTTCTTGTCAGCCGACGAGCAGATGCCGGCGCATCTGAAACAGGTGGGCCCCGTGACCCGCCAGTTTCTGGCGGCCTTGAAAGATGCCGTCGGCGCAAACATGCAGGTTCGTATCATCGATCCGGACCTCAGTGGTGCTCAGGGCGCCGCCTATGCCGCTGCCGCGCGCGTCTCCCCGATCCGTGTGCGTCAGGTCGTCGATGACCAGAACTCGGAGACGACGATCTGGTCATCATTGGTGCTTTCTCGTCCTGGCCATGCGGACGTCCTGATGCAGGGCATTGAGGCCGAACACTTGCCGCATTTGCAGCAGTGGGTTCTGTCGCATCTGATATCGACGACGCGCTCACCTCAATTTGCCGTGGATCTGCCCGATGGGTACCAGCAACTGGCTGCCCATCTGGCCCAACACGGCCCAGTATACGATGCCCAATTTACCGACAGTGCCCTGCTGCCACCGGATGTCGATCTCTTCGTGTGGGTGCAACCGTCGCAGGTGACGGACGCACACATCGTCAGACTGCGCTCATTTCTCGCCAGTGGTCGCAGTGTCGTGTTGGCGGGTAGTCCCTTTTCGATAGTGCACGAGGATTCGACACGCTTTCACGCCGTCGACAATGGACCCGCATGGGCCAACCTCCTGCGTGCGTTTGGTTTGTTTCCAGTGCCTGATCTGCTCATGGATCGCAATGACGGACCCGTGCGGGTAACGCTGGCTGGGGGCCAAAAAGCTGAGATCCGTGCCCCCTACCACCTGCGAAATCTTCCCGCTTTCCGCGACTTCCGCCCCCTCTCCGTGCAGGCCAGAGGGGGATTGGCCTTCGCCGGCGCCGGCGCCCTGCAGATCGACACGCAACGCTTGCAGAGAGACGGTTGGCAAGCTCATGTGGCGGCGACGACGACACAGTTCGCTACAGTAGACGAGCTCCCAATGGGCTGGACACCCATCGATTCGCTGTCACAGGATCTGCGCGTCCCAAAGCAGAATCTGATGGTCCTGCTCACCTCTCACGATCCGTGGGCGGGACAAATGCTCGTCCTCTCCGCACCGACGCCTTTTGCTGATATGTCCCTGTCGCAGCCAGGATACGGTCACGGTGTATTTGTCCGCGACCTGGTGCGGGCTCTGGCCAATGACGATCGACTCGTACAGATCGACGTTCACCGTCAGGCAGCCCAGGCAATCACCGCGACAAGTTCCGGTGAGCGCTTCCTATGGCGATTGCTGGTTATCACCGGGTTACCTGCCCTCTGGCTTTGGGTGGCCTTGCGACGGCTGCGAAAGCAGGGTGAGATCCAGTTCCAGTTGCCTCGCGTGAACACATCGCTGCTGGCACCTGCCCTGCTGCTTGTGCTCGCATGGTTTGCCGCGTCCCCGTTAAGTCACTGGCGCATCGATCTGACAGCAGACAACCGCCATTCGCTGACCGAGACGGCAATCGAAGCGCTGGAGTCGATCCCTGATCTTCAACTCGATCTGGTCTTGTCATCGGCAGCAGATCTGCCGCCGAGACTGAAACGTGTCATTGCTCAACTTCAGAGCGCGCTGCAGACGGCTGACGTCGAGTTGACCGTCCACACCCTCGACGGGACCTCATCGCGGCGGCAGCAGTGGACGACTGCCGGCATCAAACCCTTCGCCGTGCAACGTGTCGCACACGACACGAGCCGCGTCGCCCGTGTGATCTCTGGCCTGTCGCTGCGTAGTGGTGGGCGACAAACGGTCATACCACGACTCGACGAGCAGACAGTCTCCCACCTCGATTTTCTTTTGGTCTCTGCCACACAAAGACTGCACCAGGGTCACCGACCAAAGCTCACGGTCGTATCTGATCTGCCACGATTATCGCCAGCGGAGGCGCTGGAGGATTTTCAGAAGAAGGGCTTGAGTGCTCCCCGCGGCGTCGATGTGTATTCCCATGCCAAGCAGATGCTCCAGGACTATGGTTACCAGATACAACATGTGTCATTGCGTGAACCACAGTTCCCCGCCGACAGTGATGGTGTGTTGTGGTTTCAGCCTCGCCGTGATGCGAGTTCCATTACGGAGTCATTCAGTAAACATCTGGCCCAGGGTGGCCGCGCCGTGGTTGCCTTGCAGCACTACAACATCCAACAGCGGCAGTATCGTGGTGCCGGATTCTCCACGGTGCATTGGCCGCAGCCACAGTTTCAGGATCTGCAGCGCTATCTGCAGCTCATCGGTATCGATCAGCCCCGAGAAGTGTTGATGGATCGATCTCAACATGCACTGCAGTTGGACACGCAGGTCAACCGCAGCGCGACGCGCGAGTACAATGCGCAGCAGGTCGCTCTGCCCTTCCTGCTGCGAGTTGTCGCAAAGCAACAAGCATCAGGTGATGAGTTGACACGAGAATTGGGTGACCTGCTGTTCATCTGGGGCAATCGTTTCCATGTGACCGATGCCATGAGAGGACTTCAGGTCGACACCCTGGTGACAACCTCAGATCACGCCTGGGCCTACGATTGGCGCGGTGGATGGCTCCCACCAGAGTCGTTTGAACCCGCAGCCTATCTGCCAGGTGCCCAGCCCCTTGTTGTCCGCCTGCGAGGTCAATTTCCCGCGGTTCGTGCCGCCCGCGACAGCAGCGGCGCTCGAGTGTTTGCGACGACGGCCACGGCACAGTCCGAGGGACAACTGGTCTTGATCGGTTCCTCAGAAATGTTCAAAGATCCCCATCTGCGCCGGCCCCCCTTTGCTCATGATCAGCTGTTACTCAACGCCGTCGCTGATGCCGTGTATGACGATGATCTCGTGCGTTTACAGGCTCGCACGGGGGGCACCCATCGTGGTTTCGAGCCACCCGGTCAGGCAGAACGCACCGCCTGGCGCCTTGTCGTGACGGGTCTGGGACCCGGACTCTTCGGACTGCTGGGACTGTGGCGTTGGGGGCAAAGGCGCTGGCGATGAAACAGTCCTTACTCCTGCTGGCGATCGTCCTGGGTGTACTTGTGTTAGCCGATCATTGGTTACGCGAAGGCCAGTTGGACGAGCTTGATCGCCATGGTGTCTTACGACCACTGCTGCCAGTCGACGCCCAGATGATCCCGGACCGTGTCCATCAGTTGGTCCTCAGCTTTGGAACTGGTCAGAGTTTCACCTACGTACGTGAGGGTGCGTTGTGGAGATTTCCCAAATATCACAACGCCCTGGCCCACAGTGATCGGATAGACGGTCTGCTGCGGTTGAGCCTCGGATCTGTCGGTACGTTCAGATCGATCAATCCAGGCGGTGAGATGGCTGAGCCATCCATGCTCAGCATGCAGATAGACCTGTATGATCGCGACCAGCAGATTCTCACCAAGCTGCAGTTCGCCGGCCCCATCTCTGGGGCGGGTGGTTCACACAATCTGGCTCGAGTTGTGGGTAGCGACAGTGTGCTGACCCTGCACGCAGACCCGATTCGGGTGGTGGGTCGAGGCCGCCCGCCTCTGCTGGACCCGCATCTGTTGCCAAGATCCTTACCACGTGGGACACTGACCCGAGTCGAGATGGAATCGGCGCAAGGATCATGGAGTCTGCAGAGAGTTCTTGCCCCCCGACCGGCAGACCGTCCCCCCATGCCGGTGGATGAGAGTCAGCGATATCGTTGGGTCGTTCAACACGAGGGACGCATTGATACGTGCCACAACAGCAGTGTTTTCGCCTATCTGGATTTTCTGAGTCGCCTCCCCGTAGATGGGCTGACGACAACGGGCCTGCCAACCCATGCGGTCGCTCGATTGCGTCTCATCGACGAAGAGGGCATCATCGATGAGTTGATCACCGCCGCAAGCGATGCGGGTGGTGGATCTGTTGCCATACACAATCAGCGTGCACGAATTGTCGGCCTTGTACCATCGAATCGCGCCACGTGGATCATACCGCCATTGCAGGTACTGATCGACTCACTGCCACAACCCTCACCTTTTGCTCAAGCCCTGCAATCCACTTCGGGAGCTACACCGTGATCATCGATGTCCACAGCCATGCGTGGGAATATCCCCAACACTTCAACGACGACTTTCGCCAGCAGGCTTCGCGGGCCAAAGGCGGTACCGAGTTCGATCTGACGGTAACCCTCGACGCGTATCGATCTTCCGGCGGCAGCAAGGCAGACCGAACGATCGTGTTTGGCGGCAAGGCCAAACTGTCAGGACTCTGGGTCGATGATGAGTACGTCGCCAATTACGTCGCCGCAGATCCGGATCACCTGATTGGATTCCTCAGTGTTGATCCGACGCAGGATGGCTGGCAGAAGGAGATGGAAGTTGGACACCAGGAGCTTGGCATGCGTGGCATCAAGCTCCTGTCGATGTATGCAGGCTTCTATCCGAGTGACGAGCGCCTCGATCCTCTATGGCAATACGCCACAGACCATCAGTTGCCCGTGCTACTGCATACGGGAACCACCTTTGTCGCTCAGGCTCCCCTCGACTGTACTCTGCCACGGCACCTCGATTCGGTGGCGACCCGCTTTCCCGATGTACGCATCATCATGGCGCACCTGAGCCATCCATACGAAGGAGAGTGTGTCGTCGTCATCCGCAAACACCCCAATGTGTACACCGACGTCTCCGCACTGCACTACCGCCCCTTTCAACTGTATCACAGTCTGATGCTGGTGCAGGAATACGGCGTCTGGGACAAGGTGCTATTTGGCACGGACTACCCCTTTACGACGGTCGACGCCTCTATCGATGGGCTCTACGGTCTGAATCGTATGCTGGATGGTACCGCGCTACCACGCCTCGATGAGACCCAGATACGGGCCGTCATCGAGCGTGATGCATTGGACCTGCTGCGCCTGTAGTTATGCAAGACGCTTGTTCGTTGGCAGGCTCCTAGGTGGATGAGACGGGTTCGACTGCAGGCGCCGTGTGCTCCATAGCCGCCTCCGGCTCGGCACCGACGAACAATCCCTCCAGGAAGACAGCGAAGTCTTCGGTCAGTGAATACAGGACGGGCACCAGCACGAGGGTCAAGAAGGTCGCGAAGATGATTCCTGCAATCACGGCGACCGCCATCGGACCCCACCAGGCGGCATCTTCACCACCCCAGAACAGATTGGGTTCGAGACTCCCATAGAGTCCGAAAAAGTCGAAGTTGAGGCCGATCGCCAGTGGCACCAGTCCAAGGGCTGTCGTCACCGCCGTAAGGATCACGGGCCGCAGTCGCGTGCGTCCGCCCTTCACCAACGCCTCGTGCCGACTCAATCCATCACGTCGTCGCAACACATCGATATAGTCGATGAGCACGATGGCGTTGTTGACGACGATCCCCGCCAGAGAAATGATCCCCACACCCGTCATGATGATACCGAAGGGCATCTGAAAGATCATCAGGCCGATCAAAACGCCGCCGATGGAAAGGATCACAGACGTGAGAATGATGATCGGCTTGATAACTGAGTTGAACTGGGTAACCAGGATAAAGGCGATGAAAGCGAGGGCCGCGAGAAATGCATTGGTCAGAAATGCTTCTGTTTCGGCCTGATCCTCCGACTGTCCCGTATAGCGCACAGTGTATCCAGGCGGCAATTCGTCGGTAACAAAACCGTCCAGCGTAGCCTTCACGTCAGTGAGCGCCGCGTTGGTGTTGATTCCAGCCTTTACCTCTGAGCTGATGATGGCGACGCGGTCCATGTCCTTGCGTTGGATCGAACCAAGGCCTTCGCCGACGCGCCAATCCGCCACCGAAACCAACGGGATCTGATCACCCGATTCATTGTTGACGGTGAGATCGCGCAGGGACTCGAGGTCCTGGCGCCATGGTTCGGCAAGACGGACGATGACGTCGTATTCGTCATTTCCTGTCCGATACTGGGTCGCCTCCGTGCCCTGGACGGCGGTTCGTACCATACCGGCGACCTTGGTTGTGGACAGACCATACATCGCTGCTCGTTCGCGATCGACGAAGACCGACAGCTCTGGTCTTGCTTCGTCCAGATTGCTTTCCAAACCGGTGAGTTGTGAGTGGACGGTGGCATTTCTCAGGATCTGTAGCACGCGATCGGACAACTGCTTGAGCACCTCAGCATCCTCGCCGACGATCTCGATATTGATAGGAGGTCCAGAGGGTGGTCCCTCCTGGGGTTTGTCGACGGAAATCTCTGCGCCCGCAATATTTCGGCCAATGATATCCTGCATGCGCGCCAAGGTCTCGAAGCTGTCGAAGGCGCGGTCCTTGTAATCAATGAAACTCACCATCACTCGGCCCCGATTTGGACCCGAAGCTCCACCCATCAACATGTTGCCACCACCACCACCCACGGTGGCTACTGAAGATTCCGCATCGGCATATCCTTCGATTGCCAGGGTCTGCTCCTCAAGCTCACGCATGATGCTGTCAGTAAACTCGACGCGCGTGCCAACGGGCGTCTCAACATCAACCCAGGCTTGTCGTGGCGGAATATCTTCGGGAAACAACTCGATGCCGTTGTTGAACTGGCCGAAGGCAACAATCGTCACCACGAGGATGGCAAAGTTTCCACCCAGTGTGATCAACCGATGACGCAAGGACCATTCGAGAATTCTCTCATAGCTATCGGTGATAGATGGCAGCACCTGGCTTTGAAAGTTCGACGCGATTTTGCCGAGTAGAAAATGGTGAATGACGAAGAGAATGACACCCGTCGCCGCCAACAGGCCGATGGTCAGTGGATTCGCACTGGCCGTAGCCAGCATAAACAGGACAGCGGCAACCAGCAGGATATAGCGTCCCTTGCGTGGCATCGGTGGTGCTGAGTCACCCTCGAGTCGCAGATAGCGAGCGCACAGAACCGGTACGATGACGAGGGCCACGAAGAGCGAACTCGACAGGGTCACGATCAAGGTCATGGGCAGATAACTCATGAACTCGCCAATGATCCCGGGCCAGAAGAGCATGGGCGCGAAGGCAGCCAGTGTCGTCGCCGTCGCAGCAATCACAGGCACGGCGACCTCCCCCGTCGCTTTGCGTGCGGCGACGGCTCGGTCCCAACCTTCTTCGACATAGCGATAGGTATTTTCCACGACGACGATGGCATTGTCGACGAGCATACCGAGAGCCAGGATCAACGAGAACAAAACGACCATGTTCATCGTCACACCGAGAAGACCCAACACGAGGAAGGAGAGCAACATAGACGTGGGGATGGCGATGCCGACGAAGAAGGACGTGCGCAGACCAAGAAAGAACAACAACACGGCCACGATCAGGACCAGGCCGGAGACAATGTTGTTTTCCAGGCTGCTGACCATCATGCGGATATCCTTCGACATATCAGATGTGATCTTTACATCCGTCGAAGGCGGATAGAGTGGTTCCATCTCTTCGATGGCCAGGCGCACCGCTTCCGCTGTCTCGATGATATTCTCACCGGAACGCTTGATGATGTCGAGGGTGACGACCGATCGTTGGTCGAGGCGTGCAAAGCTCTCGAGTTCTGCAAAGCCGAAGTCGACGGTCGCCACATCGCGAACGTAGATCGGCCCACCATCACGGGTCACAACGACAAGATCCTGGATTTGCAGAGGGTCGTCGATTTCACCATCGACGCGCACGAGGAACTTCAACTGCCCGACATCGATGGAGCCACCGGGAATGTTGACATTTTCGTCGCGGATGGCATCTACAACATCATCGAGAGATAGGCCGTAGTACTGGAGTCGTGGCAGCGAGACGTCAACTTTGACCTCCCGCTCACGACCACCCCGTAGATCAACACGCAATACGGTTGGAATCTGTTCGAGTCGATCTTCCAGTTCTTCGCCCAACTCCTTGAGACGAACCAGACCGTAGTCACCAGACAGGTTGACCTGCATGATGGGGACTTGCTGAAAGTCGAATTCGAAGATCGCCGGGTCTTCCGCGTCTTCGGGTAGGTCAGGCTTGGCCAGATCAACCTTCTCCCGCACGCGCTCGAGAGCGTCTTCCATATCTACCGATGTGGAAAACTCCGCAACGATGCTGGAATAACCTTCGACAGAGGTCGACGTTAGTTGCTCCAGATCGGGGACCGTATTCAGCTCCTGCTCCAGGACACGTGTCACCAGAGACTCGATATCACCGGGGGCCACACCCGGATAGATCGTGTTCACCGCGATCATCGGAATTTCGATTTCGGGGAACGATTCCTTTGGAATGTTGCGATAGGCCAGGGTTCCGGCGAGCATCACAATAAGGAAGAGGATGAGAACGGCCGTGCCATGACCCACAGCCCAGGAGGTGATCCCCAGCTCCTTGTAGGCTTGAGTCGCATCTACACCGTCAGTCTGACCGCCTGAGTGAGATCCACCACGACCATCACCATTGGAGGACATGTCTGAGGACCCACTCATCGCGCACTCACAATCCGCAGATGGTCACCATGGGCAACCTGCGTCTGCCCCAGCACGATGAGACGATCCTGATCCTTCAATCCGGAAACCACGACGACTTCGTCCTGGGCAGAAGGACCAAGCGTGAGGGCCCGAACCTCGGCAACAGCTTCATCACCCTGCACATCCACGGCGACAAAAGCACTGAAGCCACTCTCGGTACGCACCAATGCCTGACGCGGAACTACAACTGCCTGCTGCAGATGCCGACGCTCGAGGATCACATCAGCGACCATCTCCGGCTTGACGAACCCCGTCGACGCATCCAGAGCCAGTTCGATGGGGAACGTGCGATTGCTGGCGTGTACGGAGGCACCGACGAACTCGATGCTGCCGTGACTGGTATCGTTGAGGGCGTCGAAGAGAATGATCGCCCGTGCGCCCACCTGCACATCGGCTGCGTAACGCTCGGGGACCCCTGCAGCGACCTTCAGTGGTGACAGATCCACAACCGTCGCCACACCTGAGCCCGGGGCAACAACAGACCCCACTTCCACAAGACGCGCGTCCAACACACCATCGAAGGGTGCCCTGATCGTCGTATGCGCCAGACGCGCTTCGACCAGGTTCAAACGCGCTTTGGCTTGTTCTGCACCGTAACGTGCCTGCAGATACTCGTTCTCTGTACCGATTCCGTCATCGTCGTAGAGACGACGCGTCCGGTCCCACAGCTGCTGCGCCAGAGACATCTGCGCCTGCGCTTCATCCCGTTGGGCGCGCAACAGTTCGTCATCGAGTTCGACGATCGGCTCGCCCGACTGAACCGATGCCCCCTTGTCGACGAGGACCTGTTGCACGATCCCACCCTCCTCGGCGGCAACCATCACACTACGGTCAGCGACCACAGTGCCCGTAAGACGAATCACATCTGTGAAGGGGCGCACCTGCAACCGCTCGACACCAACGTTAATAATCCGTCGCGCCTCCTGAGCTGGTGCGTCTGCATTAACTGCAGACGCGTCATCACCACATGCGGTGAGTGTCGTCGACAGCATTGCCGCAGCGACCACGAGTCGGCGGTAGCTCCATAGCCGTGGGGATTGGGACATCGTCATTCCTCCATCCCGTCATCGACGGGGTTCACTCGCCCGAGGGCCAGCTCGAGTTGCGCCTGAGTTGCCAGCAGGTCATGGGCGGCCTGGGCGTGATTGAATTCACTCTGTCGTAGAGCTACTTCCGCGTCCGTCATCTCCAGCTGCGAGCCGACACCGCGTCGATAACGGGCGATGGTAATTTGAAATCCAAGATTCGCCTGGCTCACTGCCAATCGCTGTGCAAGAATCCTCGCCGCATTTTCATCTCGTCGGGCGAGGAGGTCTCGAATCTCGGCTGCCGCCTGATCCTGCAGCAGCTGTGCTTGTACTTGCGCTTGGCGCAGTACCGCACGCCGCTGATCGACGCGGGCATCTCGTTGCAGGCCTGTGAATATGGGCAGATTAATGCGAATACCTGCCAGCTTGCTTGTGGCACGCGAACGATCGTCACCGAAGAATTTGGCGCCACCATTCTGTTGTGCCTGGACGTCCCAGCTACCGAACAGCGACACCGTCGGCAGATACTCAACCTTCTTCAGCTGCACCTCGGTTGCACGCAGATCGATCAGATCCCGCAACTGCCGCAGATCCGAGCGCTGGCGCTGAGCCTCGGCGATCAATGCTTTCGTCGAGTCTTCAGGTATGAATGACATCTGTGTGGGTCGTGTCGTATCTGTGAGAGAAATCGACGGCTTCAAGCGCAGGCGCTGTGGCTCATCGATGACCAGTTCGATGGCCAGTTGGCGACGCGCCGAAGCCAATGCATTGCTGGCTTGCAGAAGGTTGGGCTCCAGATTAGCCAACTCGACCTTGAGACGCAGCACATCATATTCTGTCGCCATACCCGCACGTCGCCGTGCTTCGGTTTCGCTGAGTGCCTGCTGGACGCGCTCGATGGAACGCTGCGTCAGTCGAACCTCCTCGGCTCGCAACAGCAGGTCATAACAAATGAGTCGCACACGAACGGCCACTTCCTGCGCCCGCCCACGCACCAACTCTCTTTGTAATAGTTGGAAGCGCTGCGCCGCCCCCAGACCCACCAGCAGGGCAGGGTCGAACAATGCCTGTTCAACACTGACGGAGCTCTGCCATGAGTTGTCCGCACCAAATTGCAGCGAAACGAATTCGTCCTCTGCCGCCGTGGGATCGAAGACACGTGCCGGCACGAAGGAAACGGCGGGGGAAATATTGCGCACATAGCTGGCGTTGAACTCGACCTGGGGCAACACACGGCCCCAGACTTCGGACACCTGCTCGTCGGCTTCTTCCATCGCAAGCTCGGCGTCGCGTAGATCTCGATTGTTTTGCAGAGCCAGAGCGACGGCATCATTCACGTCGATGATCAACTCCTGCGCCGGATCGACCTGAGCCTGATCCATCTGGGCCAACGAGGGCAACGCACTCATGAGGCAAAGTGTCACACGTGCGATGAATGGTGACCCCATCATGTTGTCACAGTTGGTTGTGGTGCAGGCGGCCGGGGAGTTATGTCGGCGTGTTCAGTCACTTCATGCATCGCCGTCGCGTAATCAGCGGTGGCAATCCCCTGCATGACGCGCCCACATGATGCCCAGTAAGCGGCGCGAAATTGCTCCTCGTCCATTGGGTGGCAACCTCTCAGATAAATGGAAACCATGCCGTGGGCGTGACCCCACAGTGTAAGGGAGACCTCGTGTGGATCTTGCGCCTGCAGCAGCCCCGCCTCCATGCATTCTCGCACACGATCGTCGTAGAATTGGGAGAGGCTGGCCAGACGCGATTTGATCTGCTCTGGAAACTCTTCAACACCCAAAGCATGAGCAGGAATGAAGAGCATTTCGTAGAGCATTGGATGTTGCAAAGCAAAGTCGAGGTGGCCTTTGCCGGACAGGTAGAGACGCTCAGCAGCGGTCTGACCGGTCAGTGCCTGGGTCAGATAGGAAGTAAACAGCCCGAAAGCCTCCATCACGACGTCCAGCAGGATCTGCTCTTTCGACGCATAGTGGCGATATAATGCCGGTGCCGTTACACCCAGATCGCTCGCCAGCCGCCGCATGGAAACGGCTTCTGACCCACCCGTCACATACAATTCACAGGCTCGTTTGAGGATATCTTGTTGATCCATGTGAACGATGTTAACCGAAAAAACTGGATAGTGTCAACCCTGGAGATTGGACTTGGTAAACCTTGTTCAGTTCCCAGTTTCTGTGCAGGCCAGGATTCCCCTTAGGGAGCGACGAAGTATACATCCCCATTCCACAGCAGACTTCGAGCAACGGTTTCATCGAGTTCAACACCGACACCAGGCGAATCTGACACCTCCATCCACCCAGATTGAATGAATGGTTTGTCGCCGATACACAGGTCCTCCCACCAGGAGATCTCCCGGCCATGGAACTCCAGGACGAGAAAATTTGGAATCGATGCCAGCACGTGACACGCTGCCATCATTCCCAGAGGCGACGAAACATTGTGCGGCGCCACAGGGATGTAGTGAGTGTCCGCCATATCGGCGATGCGCTTGGCCTCGAGAATGCCCCCTGCTTTGGCGAGATCCGGCATGATCACATCAACCGCCTTTTGACGCAGTAGCTCAAGAAAATCGAAGCGTGTGTAGTGGTTTTCGCCTGTGCAGATCACCGTGCTCGTCGACGCCCTGACCTGCGCCAGAGCGTCGATATTTTCCGCCGGTAGTGGCTCCTCCAACCACATCAGGCGAAGATCCTCTACCGCCTTGGCGAGGGTGATGGCTGAGGGTAGATCAAATTGTCCATGGCAATCGATGGCCAGATCGACGTCATAACCAATGCCTTCACGCGTGGCGGCAATGAGATCGACGATGTGTGTCATCTCGGCGGCACCGACCGTCCAATTGTGGCGATCAAGCTTTGCGTCGGCTTTGTGATCGACATCGAATTTCACGGCGCTGTAGCCCTCTGCCACGACCTCCTGTGCCCGCGCCGCATAGGCAGCAGGTTCGTTCGTCTCCCCCGCATGACAGTCGGCGTAGAGACGAATGCGATCGCGGAACTGACCGCCGAGCAGTTTGTAAACGGGGACACCGAGCGCCTTACCAACAATATCGAACAGGGCATTCTCGATGCCTGTGAGAGCGAAAGTGAAGGGCGCACTGTTGCCACCAGCATAGCGACCGCGCCGCCGCATCTTCTCATAGAGGGGACCGATATTGAATGGGTCTTCGCCGATGAGAAGATCCTTGAGGGTCAGGACCGTCTCCTTGGTGGCGAAGCCGGAGGTGAAAATTCCCGCGGAGTTGCATTCTCCCGTGCCGACGATGCCCTCGTCTGTGTAAACCCGCACGAAGGTCCAGATACTGCCACCAGAATGTGGCTCGCTCTTGCCGATGACACATGCCTGTACGTCAGTGATTTTCATGAAAAATCCTGCGATGCAAGGGAGGCACAGAAAAGGAAATGGCCCCTGAATCACCAGGATCCAGGGGCCATATCATGCGAGAATATTTGTTCAGGGCAGCTGTGTCGCACCCATCAGATAGCGATCGACCTCGCGCGCCACGCCGCGACCCTCTTTGAAGGCCCAGACGACGAGACTCATGCCTCGCCGCACGTCGCCAGCAGCGAAGACCCCGTCAATGCTGGTGGCATAGTCATTTTCTCCCGCCTTCACATTGGAGCGAGGATCGCGTTCAAGACCCAGTTGCTCAGGAATCGTGTCCTGTGGACCGAGCCAGCCCATGGACAGCAGAACCAATTCGGCCGGCCATTCGGTCTCAGTGCCGGGGACCTCGCGGAATGGACGACCGTCCTCTGCTTTCACCCACTCGACCTGCTGAGTGACCAGGCCCTTCAGATTGCCGGCGCCATCATCGAGAAACTTCATCGTGCTCAGTAGATACTTGCGCGGATCGTCACCGAAAACTGCCGCCGCTTCTTCCTGGCCATAGTCGAGCTTGTAAACCTTGGGCCATTCGGGCCAGGGATTGCCAGCAGTGCGCTCGGCAGGTGGTTCAGGAATGATATCGAACTGAAACAAACTCTTGCAGCCGTGGCGCAAGGATGTGGCAACACAGTCCGTTCCTGTATCACCTCCACCCAGGACGATGACATTCTTGTCCTTTGCGGAAATGTAGTCGCCATTGGCCAGCTTCGAATCCAAAAGGGACTTCGTATTGGCGTGCAGAAAATCCAGCGCCTGGTGCACGCCGTTGAATTCCCGACCCGGGATCGGTAGGTCGCGCGGCTTCAAGGCACCGATGCAAAGCACGACCGCATCAAAGTCATCGATGAGGGTCTGTGCTTCGATGTCAGCGCCCACCTCGGTGTTGGTCACGAAGGCAACACCCTCGGCCTCCATCTGATCGACGCGCCGTTGAATCAGGTCCTTGTCCAGCTTCATGTTGGGAATGCCATACATCAGCAGTCCACCAATGCGATCCGAGCGCTCATAGACGGTGACACGATGTCCGGCCTTGTTCAACTGCGCCGCCGCACTCAGACCGGCGGGACCCGAGCCGACAACGGCGACGGTCTTGCCCGTTCGTTTGCTCGGCGGCTGCGGTGTAATCCAACCCTCATCCCAAGCGCGGTCGACGATGGAGACCTCGATATTCTTGATCGTCACCGCCGGTTCATTCATCCCCAGAACACAGGACCCCTCACACGGAGCCGGACAAACACGCCCGGTGAATTCAGGGAAGTTGTTGGTCTTGTGAAGTCGATCCAGTGCTTCGTGCCACTGACCGCGATAGACCAGATCATTCCATTCGGGAATCAGATTGTTGATCGGGCAGCCAGAAGCGAAGGGCGAATTTGTCGGCAACGTCTGGCCTGTGTGGCAGAAGGGTATCCCACAGTCCATACATCGCGCGCCTTGATCCTGCAGCGTCTGTGTGTCCAGATGCAGGTGAAATTCGTCGTAGTCCTTGATGCGCTCCTGCGGATCACGATCTGCAGGCAATTGACGATCGTGCTCCAGAAATCCAGTTGGCTTACCCATTGGCGACATTCTCCATGAACGCTTCCATGACCGCTTCGTCGCCGGTCAATCCCGCTTGCTGGGCCCGGTCTACCGCTTCAAGGACACGTCGGTAGTCACGGGGAAAGACTTTGACGAAGCGTTGGGCGCTCACGTCCCAATCACTGAGGATCTCTCGACCCAGAGAAGAATCCGTGTACTCCACATGACGATCGATCAGCTCGCGCACCTCGGCGAGATCCTCCGCGTCGCTCAAGGGCAGCAGGTCGACCATCTCCGTATTGCAGTGACCGGCGAACTCGCCCTTTTCGTCATACACGTAGGCAATGCCACCGGACATTCCAGCGGCGAAGTTCCGACCCGTGGAGCCCAATACCACGACGCGACCACCCGTCATGTATTCACAACCGTGATCACCGACGGATTCAACCACGGCACGAACACCGGAGTTGCGAACACAGAAGCGCTCACCCGCCATACCGCGGATGTACGCTTCACCACGCGTGGCACCATAGAGGGAGACATTGCCAACGATGATCTCGTCACGTGGAACAAAACTCGAACCCGGTGGCGGATAGAGAATCAGTTTGCCGCCTGACAGTCCTTTGCCGAAGTAGTCGTTGGCATCACCTGCCAGCTCCAGTGTCATGCCCGGTGGCACGAAGGCGCCAAAGGACTGACCCGCTGAGCCAGTGAATTTGACGCGCACCGTGTCCTGCGGCAGTCCATCAGGACCATAACGCTTGGTGATCTCGCCGCCCGTCACCGTACCAACGACACGATTCGTATTCACGACAGGCAATTCGCCTCGGACCTGCTCGCCCCGTTCGATAGCAGGCTCGCACATGGGCAGCAGGTGCTGCACGTCGAGTGATTTTTCGATCCCGTGATCTTGACCCACGGTACAGTAACGTCCGACGTCACCTTCCATCTCGGGTACGTGAAGGATCTTTGATAGGTCGATGCCCTTCGCTTTCCAGTGATCGGTTTGACGTTGGCGCAGGCGATCGGCACGACCCACCATCTCGTTGATCGTGCGGAAGCCGAGTCGCGCCATGATCTGCCGCAGGTCTTGCGCGATAAACAACAGGAAGTTGACGACGTGTTCGGGACCACCGGTGAATTTCTTGCGCAATTTCGGATTCTGCGTCGCCACGCCGACGGGACAGGTATCGAGATGACAGACTCGCATCATGATACAGCCAAGAGAAACCAGCGCCGTCGTAGCGAAGCCAAATTCCTCGGCGCCAAGCAGCGCCGCAATCGCCACGTCCTTGCCCGTCTTGAGCTGACCGTCCGTCTCGACGACGATTCGATCGCGTAGATGATTCAGGACCAGGGTCTGATGCGTGTCAGCCAGACCCAGTTCCCACGGCAGACCCGCATGTTTGATACTCGTCTGTGGTGAAGCACCGGTGCCACCATCATGGCCACTGATGAGCACGACATCCGCCTTGCCCTTGGCGACGCCGGCTGCGACGGTGCCGACGCCAACTTCTGAGACGAGTTTCACATTGATCCGCGCGTCACGATTCGAATTCTTCAGATCATGTACGAGTTCCGCCAGATCCTCGATCGAATAGATGTCGTGATGCGGTGGCGGTGAAATCAGCCCCACACCAGGCGTCGATTGGCGCACGTCAGCGATCCAGGGATACACCTTGCTGCCAGGCAACTCGCCACCTTCGCCCGGCTTGGCGCCCTGCGCCATCTTGATCTGCAATTCCTTCGCATGAACCAGATAGTTGCTGGTGACACCGAAGCGACCTGATGCGACTTGCTTGATCGCACTGTTCTTGGAATCACCATTTGGCTCGAGTGTGTAGCGCGCCGGATCCTCGCCACCCTCACCCGTATTCGAACGACCACCCAGCCGATTCATGGCGATCGCCAGCGTCTCGTGCGCTTCCTGGGAGATCGAACCATAGGACATAGCGCCACTCTTGAAGCGGCGGGTGATGTCTTCGATGGACTCGACTTCCTCAATGGGAATGCTCTGTGACTCGTCCTCGTCAAAATCGAGCAGACCACGCAGTGTTGCCATCTTCTGCGTTTGATCGTTGATCAGATCCGCATACTCACGATAGGCATCGGCATCTTCGGTGCGCACCGCCTTCTGCAGCAGATGCACCGTCTTGGGATTGAACAGGTGATGCTCGCCATTTTGGCGCCACTGGTAGTCACCGGCCACATCGAGGGTGCGACCGTCGGCCTGGATCGGCGGAAAGGCCACGTCATGTCGACGCTTCGCTTCCTCAGCCATCACAGCCAGATCGATTCCCTCGACACGCGAATCTGTCCAGGTGAAGAATTCGTCGATCACCTCTTGCTTGATACCCACAGCTTCGAAGATCTGGGCACCGCGATAGGAGTTGAAGGTGGAGATCCCCATCTTCGACATCACCTTCACGACACCTTTGACGACGGCCTTGTTGTAGTTGCTCACAGCTGTGTCCAGATCGATGTCGGTGAGCATGCGCTCACTGATCATGTCCCCCAGGGATTCGTAGACCATGTAGGGATTGATGGCACTGATACCATATCCCAGCAACAAGCAGAAGTGATGGACCTCTCTTGGTTCACCCGATTCGACGACAAGCCCCGCCTTACCTCGACGGCCGTTGCGGATCAGATAGTGGTGCAATCCGGCACTGGCGAGCAGCGCCGGGATCGGTGCCTGTTGCTCGCTGATGTCCCGATCTGACAGGATCAGAACGTTGGCGCCGTCATCGATCGCCGCGTCGGCGGCAGCAAACAACGTATCGAGTCCCTCGCGCAAACCATCGGCGCGATGGAAATCGAAGAGCATGGGCAACACACGCACGTCGAAGCCAGGCACATCGATCGTCTTCAGTTGCGCCATCTGCGCGTCTGTGAGAATCGGCGAATCCAGGCGAATCTGCTGGCAAGCGGAGGGTGCGGGCTCCAGCAGATTGTGCTCGGCCCCAAGTGTCGTCTCCGTCGCCGTGACCAACTCTTCCCGGATCGGGTCAATGGGTGGGTTCGTCACTTGTGCGAAGAGCTGCTTGAAGTAACTGTATAGCAACTGCGGACGATCTGAGAGCACCGCCAATGGTGCATCGTTGCCCATCGAACCGATGGGCCAGAATGCCTCTGCCGCCATCGGCCGCAGGTGCACAGTCAGATCTTCAAAAGAGAAACCAAAGGCCTGCTGGCGCTGCAGAATCTCTTCGTGGGTGCGAACCGTCGGTGGTTGGCCCAGATCGGGCAACTTGTGCAGATCGACCAGATTGTCGTCGAGCCACTGACGGTAGGGATGTTCGCTGGTTACCTCTGCCTTCAACTCTTCATCGGCGATGATCCGACCCGCCACCGTGTCCACGAGGAACATGCGGCCAGGCTGGAGGCGCCCCTTGTGCACCACATTGGCTGGGTCAATGTCGAGCACACCCACTTCCGACCCCATGATGACACGGTCGTCTTTGGTGACATAGTAGCGTGACGGACGCAAACCATTGCGATCGAGGGTGGCGCCCACAACGCTGCCGTCGGTGAAGGCGATCGACGCAGGACCATCCCAGGGCTCCATCAGGCAGCCGTGAAACTCGTAGAAGGCACGGCGTGCCTCATCCATCGACTCATGACGCTCCCAGGGCTCAGGAATCATCATCATCAGTGCGTGTTGCAGGGACCGCCCACCCAGATGCAGGAACTCAAGACAGTTGTCGAAAACGGCCGAGTCGGAACCATCCTCTTCGATGATCGGCAGCAGTTTCTGCAGGTCTTCACCGAACAGATCGGATTCCAACAGGGCTTCACGGACCTTCATCCAATTGACATTTCCACGCAGGGTGTTGATTTCGCCATTGTGGATGAGATAGCGATAGGGGTGGGCCCGTTCCCAGCTTGGGAAGGTGTTGGTACTGAAGCGTGAATGCACGAGAGCGATAGACGCGTCGACCCGCTCATCACTGAGCTCGGTGAAATACGCCTCGACCTGCTCAGGCGCCAGCATGCCCTTGTAGCAGATGGTGCGACAGGAAAGGCTCGCCAGATAGAAGGCATCGCCCTCTTCCTCTTCGCTATGGCGAATCTCGTGGGCCGCACGCTTACCGATCACATAGAGTTTGCGTTCAAAGGCCATCGTATCGGTGATACCTTCACCGCGCTCGATGAATACCTGCCGCATGAACGGCTCATGCGATTGCGCCCAGTTGCCGAGACTACTGTTGTCGGTTGGCACATCGCGCCACCCGAGGACCTTCAGGCCTTCGTCACGAACAATCGATTCGAAAGCGCTTTCGCAGAAGTGACGGTGTAGTTCGTGAGGTCGAGGCAGAAAAGCCATGCCGACACCATAATCGCCAGCTGCTGGCAGCTGCACTCCTTGCTGCGCCATTTCGTCGCGCAGGAATCTGTCTGGAATCTGGATCAGGATACCGGCACCATCGCCGGTATTTGGCTCGGCACCGCGAGCACCTCGGTGATCGAGACAGACGAGGACTTCTAACGCGTCCCGCACGATACCGTGCGAACGCTGCCCCTTGATATGGGCGACAAAACCAATGCCGCAGGCATCACGCTCGTTGCGCGGGTGATAGAGTCCCTGGGGTTTGGGAAATGCTGAGGGATACTTCATCGTCGCTCCGTGCTTGCCAGGGGAAGCCGGGAATTTGTCCGCTGCAACGACTCGTTGGCAGCCATGTCCTTGGATCAAGGTCCCGGGTCCGCCAACCCTAGTAGAAGGGCCGTCGGCGGACTGTACGTCACGGGCGAACTCAAAGGTCAGCGCGGTGCGCTGCTCAAGATACCTGGGGCCGGCAGTGCCGGGCATCCACCCCTGGCTGGCGCGAGGAAGTGGTGCGGTATCATGGTCCGTCCAATGACGAGTTTTGAGAATATAGCCGGGAGGCGAACGTTGTCAAACTCGATCTTGCCAAATCATCGGCTAGGGCTGATTATATGAGACACGTAAATCGCCATTTTTGGCCGAATTAGTACGATGCCTATCCATGAAAGGTACCAAATAAGCCAATGAGCGCTCTCGATACTCAGGAGCGGGCCATCGTCCGCGCCCTGATTCGCCATCCTCGCCGATCTGACAATAGCATCGCCGCCGACACCGGTGTGCCCGTGCGAACAGTGCGACGCAAACGGATGCAACTGGAGTCTTCGGGACGACTCAGATACTACGCGGCGCTGGATACAAGAGACACACAGTCGGCAACGCAGCATATGATCATCCTCAAATTCCGCCTCGGTGTGACGCGGGGGCAGGTGGAGGAGGAGATTCGCTCGGAGCCCAATGTGGCCAATGTCTTCGCTGAATTGATCAGAGACAGCTACCTGGCAGAGCTGGATGGCCACGTGTCTCTGGTGATGGTGCTGGAAGGTGAGTCCGACGCGGACGTGATCGACAGCCTTCAGGGCAAGATCATCCCATCGCTGCAGAAGAACCACGGCGAAGAGTCGATCGTCGAACTGCGCACCATGCGCGTGCTGGGCGCGATTCGGCGCGAGCACAACTATGTCCCGAATGTGAACATGGACGGTGCGTATCTAACCGAAGGTTGGCCAGATGAAGCGATCTATGTGGGTGAGGAACCGGCTTGAAGAACCGCATTCAGACTCAAGGGCTCGTGCCGCTACTCTTCGACGATGCGGATCTTCAGCGTCGTGTCCAAATCTCGAAATAGCGCGTGCACCTCAGCCTGGCGCCCTTCGTCGGGTCGCGAACCGAGTGTGAAGGTGACCCACTGAGTGTAGGTCGTGGTGACGCCAGTGCTGAGACTGTCATCGCGTCCGAGAAGAGTGAAATCGAGGCGGCTAGGGGAAACACTCCCCTGGTTGGTGACGAAGGTGATTGTGCCCGCAGTGGTCTGAGCAAGTTGACCTGCAAGACTCTCCACCGTCACCAGGATCGGCAAAGCCTCGCCAGGTTTTAAGTGATTTTTTGCCGCCTTCAGCGTCACCTCAAACTGATCATCCTCCGTTGAGCGTGTGACGGACGAGTTCGGCTCTGAACAACCGAGGCCGAAGGCGATCAACATCCCGCATGCAAGCCAGCGAATCTTCATCGTGCACCTCGCAGGTTCTGCTCGACTTCGTGCACCTTGCGGTTGAAGACCCGCTCGAAGGCGGGATAGTACTGACTTGAGGACGTCTCGTAGAAATACTGGGCGACATCACTGTCAATCAGATGGTAACGATTCGCCATGTCTTCCCTGCTGGGGAACAGAATCTGCAAGCCTGGCTGAAAGGCCTCCAGCGTCAATGGCAGTTTGTTGTTCAGATCGAGAATGCGTTTGAGTATCAGGACGTTGCGCAGATGATTCACATCTTCTTCTGTCGCCAGAGCGATCGTCCATTCCTGTGGCTGCCCATCATCGTCCACAGGATTCACTGATCGCAGAAAGTCGACGCGATCCTGCTCATCGGCGGGGATCGCTTCTTGGGAGATTGTAGCGAAGGGATAAGTGAAATACGAGCCATCATCATGGACCTCGGCAGCCGCTTTGTAGCCAAGTAGAATCGCCTGTCCAGCATCTTGTAGCGTGGTGCCCAGCGCATCGTTGAAGCCGCGATCAACCAGATTGTGCCCCTCTGTGGCCTCAAAGAAAAAGACCTTCTCCAGATCGACTTCAGCACCATAGTCGAGATTGCGGATGATATCGGTCAGCATCGTCCGCACCAGCACTTCCTCGCCCGGGATCCGCCCCGCCAGGAAACTCGCAAATGGCTCCTGACGCAGCATCGTCACATCCTGTTGTCCATGCTGTCGAATCCGATCGACAATGCCCCGGAGCACGGGACTTGCCTGGATAAAGCGCAGATCCCACACCTCAGCATCGCGAACCCGGTACGCATTGCGGAACAAGGTGTAGTCGAAGCGGTCGAAGATATCTGAATCCTTGGGGATCAGATAGCTGAAGCTACGTGCATCCTGTGGCACGATATGTGGTGTCAGTACAACGATCACTTCCCGGTGCTCACGCTCGAGTCGCTCACGTGAAAACAGGCGCCCGATGAAGGGAAGCTCGGACACAAAGGGCAGGCTGATGCGGGTCTGCTGTTCGTCCGTCGACAGCAGACCGCCGATAATGAAGGGTGTGCCATCAGCGACGCGGACATAGGTCTCGACCTGCCGATTGTCGACGATCGGCGAGAATGTGATATCACCTGAGCTCTGTTCGAGCTTGGCCGCCGATTCTGGTGAGATCGAGCTGATGATCGTCTCGATCTGCATGGTCACTTCCGAACGTTCCCGATCAATCCGCGGCCGCAGATTCAGCACAATGCCAATGGGAAAGTATTCTACACCCTTGGTGACAGCTGATGTCGTGGCCGTTGTCCGCGATACAGGAATCTGACGACCCACCTGAATTCGTGCCTGGCGATCATTGAGGACCAGCACGGAAGGACTCGACAGAATTTCGGCATCTCCGGATTCCTGCAAGGCTTCAAGGGAAGCGGAGAAGGCACCAAAATCAGTGAAGGTGTCACGCGAGAAAATGAACGTTCCCTGTCGCGGACCCAACGTGCCTTCACGTTGGAAGGCGCCACTGACCGACCCGGTGGAACCGCTGAACTCGAGTCCGAGATCATCCACGCTGTTTGTATTGACTTCGATGACAAGGGCCTCTATCACGATCTGCTGCGCCGCGACGTCGATATGCGTCTGCAGGAGGTTGACGATTTGCTCAAGCTCCTCTGGCTTGGACTTATCGTAGACGATCATCAATCGCTCTTGTGGCGAGCCTTCCGTTGCCGAGTGCAGATGCGATCCACCCAGTTGCGGAGCACCCACGAGCCCACCCTTGGATCCGGAACTCGTGGAGCGGGTCGCCGTCGCGCGAGCCCCCGCCTGCGCCTGCATGAGGCTGGTCTTGGAAGCACTGGAAACTCGCACGATCCACGGCAGGGCCGTCTTGGAGGACCGAACAACATCAAAGATCTGATCCGAGCCCTGTGACTTGGCATTGAATTCGATCGTGTTATAACCGAGAGCTTTCAACAGGGCGAGGGCACGATCAGCCTCTATGTGCCCCAACCGCAGCATCTCATAGCCCTTGTCCACGGGCGCCCGACTCGCTGCCTGCGTTGTTGAGCGCACGAGTGTGGAAATCTGCGTTGCGATCGAGCCAAGTTCAGAGGCCCGCGACAGGGCGATATCGTAGCCCGTGGGGCCATTGACGATGGCCACCTCGATCGGCGCCTGGTCGGCATGACCATAGACGCGAACCTCCTGCACCCCGGGTCGACGGGAGAGTGTAGCCGACGCCTCCATGGAAGGGGCTCTCTCGAAACCGAGGGGCAGCATTACCCGCAGGTCGATCTGATCGAGGAGCGATTTCGCGCGTCCGAGAGAGGTCTGTGAAGCGACAAACCTCACTTCCGCATCGACGGCGCATACGATGCTCAGTAGCAGAAAAACACTACAGGTAAATTGGTGAATCCGTCGCAAGAGCAACACCTGGGATCGAGGTTGGCCAGAGGCTGGCCCGACCATGTAGATAGGCGGCTCACACGCCAACTGTCAAGACCAACCTTGGGTGTTGTGGCGCCTCAAGGGCTTGTAATTCAGGTCTCTTTGATCGCCGTCACCAGGTCGAGGATCGCCTCCTTCGCGCTGCCGAAATACATAAGAGTATTGTCGGCGGCAAAGAGCGGATTGGCGATCCCAGCGAAGCCCGGACTGAGGGATCGCTTGATGACGACAACGGTGCGCGCCTTATCGACATCAAGAATTGGCATCCCGGAAATGGGCCCACCATCATCGACGCGCGCCAAGGGATTCACCACGTCATTGGCGCCAATCACGAGCACGACGTCCGTTTGCTCGAAGGCCGGGTTCGCATGGTCCATCTCTTTGAGCTGATCGTAGGGCACTTCGGCCTCGGCAAGAAGAACATTCATGTGGCCAGGCATGCGACCGGCGACGGGATGGATCGCGTATTCTACTTCGATACCGCGCGCCTGTAGTAGCTGGGCCATGTCGCGAACGGCGTGCTGTGCCTGCGCAACGGCCATTCCGTACCCGGGAACCACAACGACCCGGCGCGCCGTGTCGAAAAGCATGGCAACCTCGTCCGCCGAGGTAGATTTCACCTTGCCTTCATAGATCTCCTCACCCGCACCTACAGCCACCTCGCCGCCGACGGCTCCGGCAAAGACACTGACGATGGAGCGATTCATCGCCTTGCACATGATCTGCGTCAGGATCAGACCCGACGCTCCAACCAGTGATCCAGCGATGATGAGGATATTGTTCTGCAAGACGAATCCCGTCGCCGCTGCCGCCAGACCCGAGCAGGAATTGAGCAACGCAATCACGACGGGCATGTCCGCGCCGCCGATAGGAATCACGATGAGGATCCCGAGCAATGAGGCGGCGGCAACCAGGATCCAATAGGGTTGCATCGATCCGGGATCGGCGGCGATCCAACCGATCGCCGCCAGGCACACCAGACCTAGCAGGACGTTGATCACCTGCTGACCGGGAAAGAGCAGGGGCCGTCCAGACAACAATTCCTGGAGCTTGCCGAAGGCAACAAGACTACCGAAGAAGGTCACGGCGCCGATCAGCGCTGAGATACCGGTGGATAGAGTAAAGGTGGACGACGGGGCTCCCGGTCTCAGTTGGCTCTCCAATAGAGCCGCTGCGGCGACGAGGACGGACGCGCCACCGCCGAAACCGTTGAACACGGCGACCAACTGCGGCATCGCCGTCATTTCAATCTTTGCCGCCAGCAAGACCCCTATCAGGGCACCAACGAGCAGGCCGGCAAAAATCATTTCAAAGCTGATGATCTGCTGATCGACAAGGGTCGCCACGACAGCGATCAACATGGCCAGGGCGCCATACATATTTCCACGCACAGCAGTGCGTGGATGCGTGAGCCCTTTCAGACCAAAGATGAAGAGAATGGACGCCAGTAGATACGCGAGATTGATCAGGGTTGCACTCAACTCAATCAGTCCTTGCGCCGAAACATGTCGAGCATCCGATGGGTGACCATAAAGCCACCCACGGCGTTGATCGTAGCGAATACAAGGGCGGCGAATCCGAGCCAGGTCGTCAGCTCGGTTTGCTGAGCCCCGGCAGACAGAAGCGCGCCTATTAGTGTGATTCCGGAGATCGCATTTGACCCCGACATCAGAGGGGTATGTAAGGTCGGCGGAATCTTTGTGATGATCTCGAAGCCGACGAAAACGGCCAATACAAAGACCGTTAGCGCCACAACCAGGCTTTCCATCTAGCGTCCGATCTCTTCGGTTGTCATGCGCCGGGCAGGCCCTGTGCCTGCAGGACTCTGTTGTGGATGATCGTGCCAGCTTGCGCCACAAGTGTGCCAGCCGTGATCTCGTCCTCCATATCGAGTTGCAGTTGCCCCTCGTCGTCTAACAAGTGCAGGAGGAAAGTGGTCATGTTGTGTGCATACATCTGGCTCGCGTGACCAGGAACGGTTGCCGGCACGTTCAACGGGCCGCAGATCGTTACTCCCTGCACATCGACATCCGACCCGGGTTCAGTGAGTTCGCAATTACCGCCACGCTCGGCAGCCAGGTCGACGATGACCGACCCGGGGCTCATGCGGCCAACGGCATCCTTGGTGACAAGCAGTGGAGCCGATTGTCCGGGGATGGCCGCTGTGGTAACGACCACATCGGACTCGGCAATGACTTTGGCTAGCTCATTCCTCTGACGCTCGTAGAAAGCATCATCCTGCACAGTGGCATAGCCGCCAGCGTCTTCACTGTCTGCCATGTCGATTTCGAGCTCGACGAATTCTGCACCGAGACTATTGATCTGTTCCTTCACCGCGGCGCGCACATCATAGGCCGAGACGCGAGCACCAAGGCGTTTTGCCGTAGCGATGGCCTGTAACCCAGCGACCCCCGCGCCAATCACCAGAACCCTTGCCGGTGCGAGCGTGCCAGCTGCCGTCATCAGCAGAGGAAATATTCTCGGTAAACGATCGGCCGCCATCAGGACCGCCTTGTAGCCGGCGATCGTCGCCATCGATGAGAGGGCGTCCATACTCTGTGCGCGTGTGATGCGCGGCATCAGTTCCATGGACAAGAGCGTGACCCCGCAATCAGCAAGCGCCGACAACCGGTCACTTCGATCCAAGGCGTCGGTGAACCCAATCACCGTCTGCTCGGGGCGCAGATTCTCCAGGTCACTCTTGCCTTCAGGATTGGCACCATATGTGCGCACCTGCAGGATCGTGTGTGCCTGCTGGAACAAGTCGGACGCCGAGACGATCTGCGCCCCCTTTGCCAGATAGAGTTCGTCGCTGTAGCCCGCCTGTTGTCCTGCCCCTGTCTGGACCAGTACGTCGACGCCCTTGTCCACGAGGGTGTGGACGACATCGGGGATCAACGCGACACGACGCTCGCCTTGAAACGATTCTGTTGGTACTCCGACGATCATTGGCTCTTTACCCTATCGATGATCGACGAGTTTGTCGTGGTATCTCTTGAGCTGCTTTTCTGCTTTCGAGACGGCCTCGTCGATGGCTTTAAAGAGGTTGTCACCCATCGTTTCCCCCTTACCCGCCAACCGCTGACCGGGCACACGCACAGCAATTTCTACTGTTGTGGCGTGTTTGTGTTTGTCCTGTGTATCAATGACCACTTCAATGTCGGTAATTTTGTCGAAATACTGGTTCAACTTCGCGCAGCACTCTTCGATGTGTTCTTTGGTGGAATCAGAGAGTTTCGAGCCTTTCGCATCGATGCGGACTGGCATTTTTCCTCCTGCAAACTGTCCGGGGTGCTGCCTGATCCGAATGAGATCGGATCCGAATGGAAGACCGCTCGCAACCAAATGACCACGTCAGACGATCTATGGAGTAAGATGACAACCCCCCCAATCATCGTCAACTAACCGGCGCGTGGCGGCTTCGACTGGGATCTGTGTGACTCGCTGATCTGCTCATCCCACGGCAAGTCGACATGGCACTGCTGCCTCATTGACCGCCTATATCTGGCTTACTGGCCAGTGCCGGACCATAGGTTCGAGATCGTCCCACAGCTGGGCGGGTATCTCCACTGCAGCGGCCGCAGCGTTGGCCCGCGCCTCCGACGCCACACGCGCACCGGGAATCGTACTGGCCACCTGTGGATGACGTGTGCACCACGCAAGAGCGACGGCCCCCAGCGGCACACCATGATCACCACACAGCGCTTGGATCACAGCGACATGGTCCAGAACGTCCTGTGTGAAATTCCGCGCCAGATAGTTCGTGCCTGACACGGGCCCAGTAGCCAGTAGCCCACGTTCCAGTGCAGTGGCACCGACAAGACCGACATTGTGTTTCTCTGCCGCCGGCAGAATCCGATTACGGGCGCGTTGGTTCAGCAGACTCCAACATTCAGGAATCACCGCCGCGTCGAATTCACCCGTCTCGATGTAGTCCGCATTGGTACCCGGGTCGTTGGCCGCGGATCCGATCCAGCGTGCGATTCCTTCCTTTTGTAGTTGGCGCAGGGCGCCCAGGGTACCATCTGCTGCCATGACACGTTCCATGGGAACATCCATCGCGTCATGAATGAACAACACATCGAAATGTTCCAGGCCCAGTCGTTTCTGACTCTCATCAACATGACGCATCACGGCGTCATACGAGTGATCGATGACGCCATACTGCTGCCCTACTTTCGTTGTCACCGTCGCCCGGTCGACCAGGTCAGGTCGACGCCGCAATGCTTCCCCGATCATGCGCTCGCTGGCGCCTGCACAATACAGAGGCGCCGTGTCGATCAGCCCACAGCCGCCCTCAATCGCGGCGATCACGGCCGCAGCTCCTTCATCCTCTGCCAGGGGTACGTCCCATGGCTTGGTGAGATCGGAATACGCCATGGCGGCCTGGTTTACGCCGGCAATCCCAAGGAAGGCGGTCCCCATCCCAACGATGGGGACCTCCAGGTCTGTACGGCCCAGTCGTTTCGTTTGCATACCCCTCCACCGATCCCTAAGAAACCCGATAGTTTGAGCACCTCAATATACAAGGTAGGTGCGTTGCCCCTCGATGGGGGCCCCGGTATGTTCTGCGATCTGCCTTTCTCGTAGCCTCGCGGAATTCCAATGATTCGACACTTCAGACTCGACCGATTCAGGACCATCATACGGTGGGGTCTGTCCCTGTTCGTCCTCTGTGCTGCGGCTGCCCACGGCCGTTCGGAACATCCACTTGAGGACCCCTGGCGGTGGAGCCATTTCACTGTCGATGACGGACTTCCAGCCCCTTCGGGCCTCAGGATCATGGAATCCCGCAGTGGTGTCCTGTGGGTGTCCACGGCCAACGGCCTCGCCTGGTTTGACGGTTTCCAATGGCAATCGGTCGCGGACGCACCGGGTGCACCACCCGCTCAGTTCCCTGGCGCCATCAACACCTTACCTGACGGCAAGGTGTCTGTGCGCATAGGCGGGGTCGTGTATGTCGGTGATCAAAGGGGATTCGAGCAGATTTCGCTGCCTGGAGAGACGATCGATTTCGCCGTTCCCACGACCGATGGTGAGTTCATTCTCCTAACCCGGGAGTCGACGCTCTACCAGTGGCGTGAAAATAAGGCGATCCCTATGAGTCCTCCTGACGGAGTCGATGAATCTGACGTCCGGTTCGTTCAAGCTTCGGACGATGGCTCTGTTTGGCTTGGAGCACCACCATCGCTCTACCTGCTGGAGGGTGATCGGTGGATTCTGGAACAGCAGGGCATGGAGCTGTCTCTGCCCATCATTGCCGAGGATGGTCGTCGATTCGCCTCGGCGTCCATTCCTTTCGAGGACCGGGGTCTATGGTCCTGGAACAAGGGTGAACAAGCACAACGGGTTCCTGCAGGACAGGTAAACATCATCCGCGACATTGCCGCCGGGCCGGGCAATCAGGTGGTCGTCATTTATCAAGACGGCTCGGCCCTGGTCCGCGATGGCGCTGGTTGGTTGACCCTCGAACCCGATGAATTACATGGTGCCCTCGACGTGTCCTATGCAACCAATGGTGACCTGCTCGTAGCCAGAGGCGACGGTGTCGGAATCTACCGATCCATCGTCGTACCGTGGAAGCATTTGTTCACTGAGGACGGAGGGCCTCGAAATCGCATCAATGAGATCCTCATTGCCAGCAATGGTACCATATGGTCGGGAACCGATGGCGGCGTCGAGGCACGACGCGCGGATGGCAGGGTCGAGTTTTTTGATCGGGTTGGAGACCAGGATCTGCGCATCATCACCGGGCTTGGTGAAGACGACGAAGGGGGCATCTGGGCGTCCAGCGGGGCATCGTGGGACGGCGCCTTCCGCTACTTTGGCGGCCAATGGCGCTTCGTAGGTAGGGAAGATGGTCTGCGTAGCAGCAAGATCCATCGAATTGAGTCGGACAGTGCAGGTCGATTGTGGTTTCTTGGCCTTCAGGGAGAGGGGGCAATGCGCCTGCAGCAAGCGGCCGTTGTCAGCCTCAAAGCGGGCGTGTTCACCGACCACCAGATCCCATCGCCCTTCGGCGCAGCGAGGATCTACGACGTCGATGAGTCCGTCGATGGTGGTTATTGGTTCTGTGGCGTACGAGGTATCGGTCATGTAAGCAGTGAGGGAGTATTGAGTCTTTGGTCAGACGCGGATGGTATTAAGGGCTCCAAGGTCTTCAGCATCGCCGCCGATGCGAAGGGCCGAGTCTATTTTGCCGATCAGCGCTCTGGCCTCGGCATTCTAGAGAACGGGGAGGTGACGTATTTCGACAGTCGTGATGGATTGATCCACGACACAGTACAGGACATTGAAATCGACGAGGACGGAACGGTATGGCTTTCAACCCGCGGCGGTCTCGGCGGATATCGTGACGGACTCTGGTTGTCCTTTGGCACAGGCTCAGGTTTGCAAGCCTTGGAGCTGTGGCCACTCGCCACTTCGGGATCCCTTGTGTATGTAGGGTCCGCTGGCAAGGGCACCTTCGTTCTGGATCGATCTCTCACGCGCGGGTCACCCCCCCGGATTGTCCGGATGGATCCCATTGTCTCCGACGACGAAGCCGTGGTTCGCTGGGCGACCTTCGCCGATCGTGGGAGACAGAAGCGCGAATCGATACAGACACGACATGCGATCGACGGCGGCCAATGGAGCGATTGGGACCTATCCCGAGAGATCGGGCTGCATGAAATGGCAGCGGGGCGTCACGAAGTCAGTGTACAGGCACGTGACGAATTTGGCACCCAGGATGACGGTATCAAGATCGAATTCTTCATCGAGTCACCCTACTACCAGCGTCCTGAGTTTTTCGTACCCCTGGCGATGTCTCTATTGGCAGCGCTGCTGTTGTCCATCGCGTTGGTTGTACGCCGTCGTCGACACAATGTGGACATGCGTAGGACGGAAGATCGCTTCCGCTCCTTTTTCGAAGAGGCGCCGATCTCACTGTGGGAACATGATTACTCGCAGGTGCAGCAGTTTCTCACGTCACTGCAGCAACCTGACATACAGGCTCTGCGAGCCCATCTCAGCGACCATCCAGCGCAACTATTTGAGTGCATGAAGCGTATTCATGTGCTGCACGTGAATCGGGCAACTCTGGCATTGTTCGGCGCTGAGAGTACAGAAGAACTGAGCGGTCAGCTGCACCGCATCTTCCGGCGCGACTCCTTTCCCGCTTTCTGCGAAGGCATGATGGCGATCCATGGCGATCAACACCGATTCTCGGCCCAGACACATGCGTACGCTCTGTCTGGTCGACCCATCGTCGTTGTCATGAGCTGGGTTGTAGCGCCCGATTCGACAGAAGACTACAAACGGGTTCTGGTCACGTTGCTGGATATCACCGCTCAACACGAGGCCGCCGAGGAGATGCAACAGGCCGTGCGCGTGGCGCAAGAAGCCAACATTGCCAAGAGCTCTTTCCTCGCCAATACGAGTCACGAAATCCGAACCCCAATCAATGCGATCATGGGCATGGCGCAGGCACTGCAAGACGAAGGCCTGACGGAAGCAGCGGAAGATCAGGTCGATACGATTCTTAGTGCGTCGGATGCCCTGACGCACATTATCGATGATTTGCTCGACTTGTCGAAGATTGAAGCCGGCGAACTTTTTCTGGAGTCACTGCGATTTGGTTTGGCGGAAGTCATCGAAGAAGTGCGGCGTACGGTGGTCGGTGGCGCGGCCGCAAAGGGTTTAGCCCTGGCAATCGATATCGCTCCTGGAACGGACACAGATGTTGTGGGGGACCCCGTTCGCATTCGCCAGGTTCTGCTCAATCTGTTGTCGAATGCCATTAAGTTCACCGACTCCGGCGCTGTGAGAGTGGCTCTTTCGTCACAGCGACACGGGACGAGTATTTTGCTTCGCTGCGCGGTCGAAGATTCCGGCATGGGCATCAACCCTGATCGTCTGCAGGATATTTTCGATCCCTTCACGCAGGCCGACGGCTCCACAACACGACTCCACGGTGGCACAGGTCTCGGATTGTCCATCTGTAGACGCCTGGTGGAATTGATGGATGGTCGAATCGATGTGGAGAGTGTCCCCGGCCAGGGAAGCACCTTCAGATTTAGCGTGAGATTGCAGGTTCCCCAGGGGGATGAGGGGTCCGCCAGTGTCGAAGTCAATCTCCCGCCCACGTCTGAAACACCGCCACTGCGAATACTTGTAGCCGAAGACAACGAGCTGAATCTCAAAGTCGTTCGCGCCCTGCTGCGCAGTGATCACCACGATATTGACGCAGTGGAAAATGGCCAACTTGCCGTAGAGGCTTGCCAGAATTCGGGACCCTATGACGCGGTGCTGATGGATGTGCAGATGCCGGTGATGGATGGCCTCACGGCGACGCAATTGATTCGCAAACATGAGTTGGCCTCCGGTATTTCACGAACACCGATCATCGCCGTCACAGCCAATGCGATGGAGTCGGATCGGGAGCGCTGCCTGGCAGCAGGAATGGACGACTTCGTCACCAAGCCGGTGCGCAAGCAAGCCCTCCGGCGCGTCCTTGCAACACTTTCCCCGGGAACCGCGCCAGCTGCTGCCATCGCCCTCGACACCCCGAATCAAGAGAACACAGAGCTCCTTGATCCACAGCCACTGGAAGAGTTGCGCGAATTGGCCGAACTCGACGCCGACTTCAGCATTCAGGGCTTCGTTGATCTGTTCCTCTCCGAGGCACCAAAGACACTTGCCGAAGCGTATTCGGCCCTGGATCAGGCAGATCTGGAAGCACTACACCGGCATGTGCATACCTTGAAAGGCTCGGCCCGCGAAATCGGCGCAACACGATTGGGTCTTGCTGCCCAAACCTTGGAGGCCCGCTTGAAGGTTGGCGATATCTCGAATTGCCGGCAGAGCCTGGCCGAACTGGAGGAAATACTCGGGCATGTCGCTGAGGCGCTTGCCACGATGGTCAGCGGAGACAATGAAAAAGGGTAGTTCAGCCGGAAGCTGAACTACCCTTTTGTTTGCTCAGTCGCCGACAAATCTCTTAGGTCAACGCTCCTCCAGCGGAACGTAGCACATCTCAGTGGGACCCGTGTAGACCTGTCTGGGTCGCTGAATCTTCCCGTGTGTGATGAATCGGTCTTCATACCACTGGGCGATCCACCCCGGCATCCGGCCAATGGCGAACATCACCGTGAACATTCGCGTCGGGACACCCAGCGCCCGCAAAATGACACCTGAATAGAAGTCGACGTTGGGATACAGCTTGCGCTCGATGAAGTAGTCGTCCTCCAGCGCGACGCCTTCCAACTCTTCCGCCAGACCCAGCAGTGGATCCTTGATATCCATCTGTGCCAGCACATTCTCTGCCTGGGTCTTGATGATTCTCGCGCGAGGATCAAAATTCTTGTAGACGCGATGGCCAAATCCCATCAGACGAATTCCCGCCTTCTTGTCCTTCACCTGCTGCACGTAGTCCTTTACGGAGATGCCCTGCGCCTGGATCGTCTCGAGCATATCAACGACGGCCACATTCGCTCCTCCATGCAGTGGCCCCCAGAGGGCACTCACGCCGGCAGAGACCGAGGCAAACAGATTGGCGCCGGAACTGCCAACCATGCGCACGGTAGACGTCGAGCAATTCTGCTCGTGATCTGCATGGAGCAGAAGCAGTACATCGAGAGCACGCACCAGGACCGGATTTGGTTCAGCATCCTTATATGGTTCGGAGAACATCATGTGGAAGAAATTCTCACAGAAATTCTTCTCTGGATGCGGATAGACCAGATAATGACCCATGTCATGCTTGTAGGAATAGGCAGCGATCGTGCGAACCTTGGAGATAATGCGCGCCGCTGCTTCTTCGAATACATCGACATCTTCCGTATCGAGCAATTCGGGATAGAAGCAGGCCAGAGAATTGAGCGCAGCAGACAACACCGCCATCGGCGGCGAACCCGGTGGGAACACTTCAAAATGATGGCGGATCTGTTCACGCAGGAAAGAATGCTTCGTCATCAATTCGCTGAAGGTATCCAACTGCTCTTTGGTAGGTAGACATCCCCAGATCAGCAGATAGGCGACTTCGACAAAGGAACTGTGTTCGGCGAGGGTTTCAATCGGAATCCCCCGATAGCGAAGGATACCTTTTTCACCGTCGATGTAGGTGATCGCACTCTGGCAGGCGCCCGTGTTGCTATATCCCTCGTCGAGGGTGATATAGCCAGACTCGGCGCGCAGTTTGCTAATGTCGATGGCGTGTTCATCCTCGCTGCCAACGACGATCGGCAGGTCGTAGGTCTTGTCACCCAGTTGGAGACGGGCGCTGTCGGACATGGATCCTCCGGGTCGCTTAGAGCGGCGAGTAGCGATGGAAAACGCGGGGTGGGATTCTACCGCCCCTGGAGCCGCATGTCAATCTCCGGCGGTGTCGTCACGGGTGATGGACCCAGCAGCCGTGATACGGGTTCAGCCAACCATTTGGCCACAAGCGGATGGGCGGCGTCGGTGAAATGGCCAAAGCCATGTCGATAGACACCCGAACCATCCAGGTTGGCCTGAACGAAGCGATCGCGGAGCCAGGTGGAAGTGACTCCTTTGCGCTTTAGCACGTGCTCTACCATCGCTTCTGTCTGATAGCGTTCATCATCTATTGCAACTGTGCCGATCCCGCGGTGCTGCTGAGCCAGGTCGTGGACAAGGAATGGATCCGGAATGACAAGAACATGCAGAGGCAGGGACTGCTCCTGCAGATCGTCGATCAGATCCTTGAGCAGTGTCTCGCCCACCTCGAGCATATGCCTGTGTTGACCGGCTGCGTGGCGCGCCAGATCTGGTGTGCTGACCATCCCGGCTGCGCGTGCGATCGCCATGGCAGAGCCACTCGATTTGATCACCCGCAACCAGATCCAGCGGCCCAGACTCGAGCGCGCAAGAACCTCGTCACGCAGCCAGATCCGCAGCCCCCGCGCCGGGACATGCGACTCGGCAAGGGTTCCCTGGCTGATGGCAAATCGGGGCACGGCTGGTGAGGCGATGGGGGCGAAATTGTCATGCAGATCGTTACCGAGAAACAAGCACAGTACTACCCCGTCAGCATGCCAGACAGCCAATTCCTGCCTGACCTGAAGAGCATACACACCCAACCCATAACCGTGCACACCGAGATTGACGGCCTCCATGTTGGGGAGAAGCCGCGCCAGCCGTTGGGCAAAACTGCTGTCGATTTCTACCTGATACGCTTCCAGGAAGGAGTCACCGAGAAACACGAGACGTTTTGTCCCGGGGGGCGACTGACTAGCACGTGGATGATCATGAAACCCGGCCTCATTCAGGGTCACCATCCGCGGGCGTCCGAACATTTCGCGATGCCAGATGGTCTGCGCGCGACTGCGGCCGCGAAAACCAAGCAAGGGGTCGTGGACGAGGGTGACTTTCTCCGTCGACCATGTCCAGCGAAGGATGCCCTCGGCGACGAGCAAGGTCATTCCCACGGCGACACCGGCTAGCAGCAGATTCGGCCACCACGTATTGCGTGTGCCCCTTGGCATCAGCGGACCAGGGCAACCCGACGGAATACAGCCTCGTCACCCGCTTGCAGACGCAACAGATAGACACCCGATGCAACAGGTCGTCCATCATCGTCCGTCGCATCCCATGACCGCTGGGCAGCCTCGATGCCCGGGCGTATCTCCTGCAGCGTTCTAATAGGCCGTCCCAACAGATCGAACACAGTCAATTGCGCTGGAAGATCGGTACCAACCTGTACCCCCACGTGGATCTCGCCGTTGAATGGATTCGGGTAGGCGGCAGACAAGGCAAGCGAACTGGGTTGGGTCTCGGTCAGAGACTCTACCACGGTAGGCGACCGCAGGGGCAGAATCCACGTATCGGCGAGGTGACCGTCATCTGATGTCCCACCAAACAGAACAAGACGACGCCGGCTCTCATCATAGAGCAGGACGGCTCGATCTCGAGGCGGTGGTCCCTCACCATCGGCACTCAGCAATTGCCATTCGGATCCCTGGTTGGAAAGAGCCCACAGATCAGCGTAACGCGTGCCATCCTTCTCGCCACCAAACGTGAGAAATCTCTCCCCTGCTGAATCAAAACTTGCCGCGGGAAATCGTCGTCCACCGGCAGGCATGGCAGGCAGGGCCTGCCAGCGATTCGTCCCCAGGTCCAAGGACCATACATCGTCGAGGGCGTCGGGCCCACGTTGGCCGCCAAAGATGATCATGCGTTCGCGGGCCGAGTCATACGCACTGGTATGCAAACAGCGTGCACCGGGGCGAATCGGCGCGGAGACATCCCGCCACTGGCCGCTGCCAGGGTGCAGACGCCACGTGTCATCGAATCGTCCTTCGTCGGTGAAACCGGCAAAGTTCACCAACTCGCCAGCGGCGACATCAAATATGGCCGCCGTGCCATAGCGGGCGTTGGGGGCACTGCTGGCGGCGATGATCTCGTGCCACACCATCGTCGCCAGATCCAGGCTCCACACATCGTTGCGCAAGGTGGAGCCTTCAGCACTGATGGAACGCCCCGACCAGATCAGCATCTGGTGCGACCCTGGATCGTAGACCGCATTGTGTGTATGCCGTGCAGCAGGTTTTGTCCCCGTCGTGCTGAGTTTTTGCCACTGCAGAGTGGGCAGGTCCAGCGCCCACGTGTCATTCAGGTCGCCGCTGGAACTGCGCCCCCCCATCAGAACGACACGATCTGCCACCGGATCGTAGATCGCCGCGGCATTCTGTCGCGCCGCCGGCGGGTTGGACATCGCTTCCACTGGCTGCTGCCAGCTTTGGGCAGACACGTTGCTCGCCATCAGGCAAAGGTTGCTCATCACCAAACACAGGACGATGGCCTGTTTCGTCTGTAGTACCTGGGTCGTAGGATTCATGGACTTCTCTCCACTGCTTGGGTCTGTCACACCTGGTTTTTGCAGCCTCATCTCACACGCCTCTACTGAATCGTGGCAGCACAGCGAAAACCAACGGTATAGTCGTAGCGCTGCTCGGGGGGATATCCAAGCCGGTTGGTGCTGCGATGAATTCGCGGATTTTGATCTGCCATCGAGCCCCCTCGCAGGACTTTAAGTCCATCTGTCTGAGTGTCGTTGAAAGGATTTACATCCTCGCCACGGCCATAGAAATCTCGCGAATACCAGTCTGCCGTCCACTCCCACAGGTTTCCCGCCAGATCATAGACCCCAAAGGGACTCACCCCTGCGGCACGGCTGCCGACGGGCCAGGCCATTTCGTGGCCGCACCCATCACCCCCCTCATCGATAATGGCCCGTTCACAAGTTGCCTGCTCGTCACCCCAGGGATAGAGCCGCCCATCGGCAGAACGCGCCGCCCACTCCCACTCCGCCTCGGTGGGCAGACGTTTCGATGCCCAGTGGCAGTAGTCTTGCGCGTCGTACCAACTCACGCCATTGATCGGGTGAGCGTCGCGCCCCGGTTGTTCCCAGTTAAGATAATTCGCCTCGTGCGCGAGCCTGTAAGCTGCCCCTCCGTAATGAGGAGTTCTGCACTTCCCCATCTCGACACACTGCCGAAACTGATCGACGGTCACCTCAAAACGATCCAGCCGAAAGGAGTCGACGTAGACCGTACGCAAGGGACGTTCGTCCTGGTCGCCATCTGCACTACCCATCAGAAAGCGGCCCATGGGAATCAACGCCATGTCATCGTCCTGTGGGACGGGCCGCACGGGCTGAGTGTCCCCTTCAAGATTGGCGACGATTTGATTTCGATCCAGCCAGAAAGTCGTCGCCTCTGCGGCTGCGGTTTGTTGCTGTATCACCTCCAACCCCATCGGCGACGCTGATTCACGATGGCCGGTCACGGCCAGCGCACAGCGCACACCGACGTAGGGCCACCAGCGCAGAGCAGAGAAGGCAAAACGATTGGCTGCACGCAAATCAGGATTTGGATCGCTGTAGTACCAGGAATTGCCGCGAACGGAACGTCGGGTAGAGCCTTGGTTCGACTCGTCAACGAGAGGATCTGTCAGTGGTGCCGATTCGTAGGCTGTCGGCACATAGGTATCCGCCGTCCATTCCCAGACATTTCCCGCCAGGTCATCGATCCCATAGGTGCTGCGTCCAGCCGGTCGCTCACCTACAGGCGCCGTGCCATCATGTCCACACCCAAGGCCGAGACCGGCTCGCATCATCACCGCTCGGTCGCAGTCACCGGCTCCACCCGGCCGTCTGCTGCCCCATGGATACTCGTGACCCTCAGCACCGCGTGCGGCCTTCTCCCACTGTGCCTCTGTCGGTAGAGACAACCCTGCCCAGCTGCAGAATGCCTGAGCATCATACCAGGAGATGCAATTGACAGGATGATCTTGTCGGTCCGCCGCGGCCAGATCGTTGCAGGGTGATCCCGTCGCTGGCGCTGCGCATGCACCCGTCTCGACACAGCCCGCGTACGCAGAGACCGTCACCTCACGAATACCCAACAGGAACGACGAAAGCATCACCGATCTGGGGGGTTGTTCATCCGCATAGTCATTGCTACCCATAGGGAATGGACCCGCCGGGACACCGACCAGTTCATAATCTGGCAAAGCGGCGGGCATGGGGTACATGAGACGACGAGATGAAATCGTATAGGTGCCCTGGTCGCCCGCTGCCGAGATGATTTGTTCACTGGTTTCGATCGCATGGCCACTGAATCGCAGTCGTAGATCTAGTGGCTCATCCGTTTTGATAGCAACCGGCGCAGCGCTGCCACCATCGATGAGTGTGACCTTGCGAGATTCAGAGCCGTGAGCCGTCTGCAATCTCACCAGATATACACCCGCCGCCACACGGCGGCCGCCGTCGGTTAGACCATCCCAGGTGGTCTCTCCTGCTCCCGCCAGCTGCAGTCCAGTCAGAAGATGGCGAACAGGCTGACCGCTCATATTGAAAACCGTCAGAGAGACCGGTTCGAGGGCGGCCAGAACGTATGGCAGCCGTACGCTGGGATGAAATGGGTTTGGGTATGGCCTCATCAGATGAGTCGTTTGCGGCAGATCCGATTCGCCTTCGACTGATCGCGACTGCAGCCCAAAACGTCCGAAGTTATCTGTCCTCGTACTATCGACGACGACGCGGGCAGCATCGATGAGTTGAACCTGAACATGGATGGCAGGACGGGAGTCGACATCAAGAATGAGCGTGCCCGTGATCACTGCCGACCATGCCGGTGCAACCAGCGATAGAAGTCCCAGGAGGATGCAGGCGCCCCCTCTCACGCTTGCCGCTCAGGGAACCTGTGAGGAGAAATCAGCCCGCAGCACCGGGCGCCACCAACCGAGTCCGGCAAGCAGGCACAAGACGGGCATCACGGGATGACGAAAGCGACTCAGTGACATCGGTCCTCCGGCGGCGACCAACAGAATCAGCACGGCGGCAACCAGAACAAGGGCCAGGATGGGGCGCGCTCGCGCCAATTGCCACGCTCCGCGGCCCGCCGCGACATAGAGCGTCAACAGGAAAAGCCCGAAGGCCCCCTCCACGACAATGAGCTCCGGCCGTTCGCGAATGAGATGTTTCCCTGTGGCGAGGAGACCGTCATCGACGATCCGGCCCAGAAGACCACCCGTGGTCGGATAGGCGCCCAACAAGCGCATTACCTCGACGCCCCCGGGATCAAACAAGACACGGATCACACCGCGCAGATGGATACCGGCGTAGACAAGTGGATGGGCGGCGACGGTCCTGGCCCCTTCGACGCCCAGCTGCTGCAGCCGTGGCCCCTGAGGCAGAACCGCCAGTCCAGGTCGCAGGTCGTTGAAAATCTCGACATCGTGGTAGCCCAGTTCATTCTGAACCTCGTAGAAGGAACGATCCTGGAGCCGCGCCTGGACGGCGGCGCCCTGGTAGAAGTAGAGATTGATATCAGTAATCGCCGACAGGCCGCGGTAGTCGGCGACGGCAAGATTTCTTGCCTGCCAGGCGACGGATGGAATCAGCATCAGACCCATCGCCGTGAAGAGCCAGCTCGTACGCAAAGTGCCCCTGGCCCCTAAAGGCCGAAGGCGCATGTAGGTGAAAAAAGCCAGGGCACCCACGGTGAACACGAGGACAAGTCCGTAGCCAATGGGTCGAACCAGCGCAGAGGCACCAAGACATGCGGCCCCCAAGGCCCACCGCCGCTCATCGTGATCGAGGTATCCACTCACCAAGCCCCAGAGACTGGAGACCAAAAGAGTCGCAAAGCAGGTCTCACTCAGCACTTTGACCGAGTAGATGACGCTGAGAGGCTCGAGACTCAACAGGAGCGCCGCCGTCGTCGCCGCAGGCTGGCCGCCAAATCGATAGGCAAGGTGATAGACGAGCAGAATCGTCACCAGACTCAACACACATTGCAACGCGATGCCCCAGCCAACGGCGCCACCGAGCCAAATGCCCGGAACCAGCAAGAGCGGAAACCCAGGGGTACGCACGATATCTGGCTCTCCGGCGCGGCTGAAGGTCGCCGCTGTCGCCAGAGAGGTCGCCGTATCTATGTAGGAAATGGAATCAGGTGCGAGGAAGGGCTCGGCACCGCCTTGAGCAAGCGACCAGGCGCTGAGTGCGAGGCCCACGCGCAGGGTCAGGGCCAGCAGGAGAATCCAGATACGATGATTGATACGTGGGCCCATCTTCCTGTCGTGGTGACCATGTGTTGTGGGACTGAAACCATCTTGTCCCTTCAAGCGTCTGAGTATAGCTGGACCACCTTCGTACCCCCTCCGTACTTTCTCATGGTCGGTCGGCACGTGCTGCCCGGCGCCAAGGTATGATCCCTCTTCCTCCGGCACCAAACCGACGCCATTGTCCAATCTCCGCATCTACCTGACAACCCTGGCACTTCTCTGCCTCCAGGTGGGCTCTGCCCACAGTGACAGTCAGGTGCAAGTCGTGACGGCTGACGAGGCAGGCCTCATCGTCGACATCCATACGACCCATACGGGCCAACGGGCGATGGCGCACGTGCGCGGCAAGACCGGGGTGGCCTTGCCCATGGTCGCCGAACTGCTCGCCGTGCCACCGGGTGCTCGCGTTGAGATCGAACCACAGATTTTGTCCACCCAGATCATCGACGTTGCCGATCTGCCCCTGGCTGACGAGTCTGCTTCCCCAGACCCAGGTGTGCTGGCTCAAACAATTCCTCTTGGTGTACTTCGGGGCGTCGAAGCCTACGCGCTGCAGGTATTTCCTTTCGCCTATGATACCGAGACACGCAGACTGCAGGTTCACGACCATCTGCAACTTCGTATTCGCTTTGTCGGGGGCGCCGCCTACCGACCTGCAGCGGCTGAGTCAGCTGCCAGCCCCCTCTATCGGGCCTTCCTCAATCCGCCGACTGGCGGTTGGGCACGTCCGACGCCGGCCGCGCGACCTGCTGGTAACGCGTTAGCCAATGGATGGTACAACTCGTCTCTGCCGTGGGTGAAGGTCTTCGTCGACACCGACGGTATTCATCGCATCACCCCCGCCCGGCTGCGTTTCTTCGGCATTGAACCTGATGATGTCGATGTGACGCGGCTACGCCTCGTTCTAGGTGGTGTCGATCAACCCCTTCATGTGACCGGTGATGAGGATGGTCACTTTGGTGGCAACGATGAGATTCTGTTTTCTGGCCGCTATCGCAGAGCACCGGGGCCGGATGGGGAGCGAGACCATGAGAGCGAGTATGGGGCCAGGCAGACCTATTGGCTGACGTGGGCAGGTGAGCAGATCAGTCCACGATTTACCCAGGTTAGTGGTGAGCCGGTGGCTGATTTCGCTGAAACCAAGTGGTATACGCACCGCCAGCACTTCGAGCAGGACATATCCTTCGATCAGCTCGAGGAAGCACCCGATACCTTGAGTGATCGCTGGTTCTGGCAGAACGACCGCCCCCTCATCGCCAAGGATCCCGTCACCCGAAGTAGCCAGACAAAAGTCGGGGATATTTCAGGATTCTATGAGGAGGGCGACGCGTACGATGTACGCCTGCGCGTCGCAGTGACGGGGAAGACACCGGCTGTCGTCGGCGATCATCACGCCTTCTTGACGTTTAACAACCAGTTTCTTGCGGAAGCGATTTGGGCAGGTCAGACGTCTTATGTGTTCGACGAGATCGTGCCTTCGACACTTCTTGCGGAGCGCAATCGGATCCTGTTCCAGGCCCTTGCAGACCTTTCCCGCGTCGATGAAATCTGGTTCAACTGGTTCGAACTAACCTTCAGGCGGCAATTTCATGCGTATCCCGGCCTGCTGAGCTTCACTACCGAGGCCGCCCCTGAAGGGCATCGAATAGCCGTCGAGGGATTTCGACACCCCGCTGTCACGCTGCTGGATGTCGCCGGCCATCGCCTCCTCACAGGATTGCAGGTGACGGCAAATGATACCCTCTATGACGCCACCTTTGAGGATGTCTCTGCCGGCGTCCCAGCATATGTGATCGCTGACAGTCTGTCGATTCTTGCACCGGTGCTTGAGATGGATGAGCCATCGGACCTACGCAGCCACGATGGGGGTGCCGAGGCCGTCATCATTCACCATGCCGATTTTCATGATGCTGCCCAACGTCTGGCGGCCCATCGCGCCAAGACGAATGGCGTGAGTGTGCGCACCGTGTCGGTGCAGGATGTTTTTGACGAATACGGCGACGGCCGCTTTGCGCGCGAGCCCCTGGCTGAGTTCATCGAGGACATCTTCTGGCGCTGGACGCCACATCCCGTCTACATCACGCTCATGGGTGACGCCACCTGGGACTACCGCGGCATACGCACGGGGCGACGAAATCAGACGCTGGTGCCAACGCTGTACTACAATGCCCGTGGCCGCGGTTATTCGCCCTCCGATCACCTGCTGGCCATGATCAGTGGCGACGACTTTCTTGCGGATGTGGTCATCGGTAGGCTGCCCGTGGACTCAGCAGAAGAAGCAGATCTCGTCGTCGACAAGATCATCGCCTATGATGAAGAACCTGCCGTCGGAGACTGGCGCGGCCGGACCATTCTCGCCGCCAACTGGCATGGTCAGGATATCTGGGCCAATGGCAATGACACCCTTTTCGCTCGCCATATGGCACCCATGGGATTGCGGGCACAGCGCTTTTATGCACCGGACAACACCGATCTCCCCAATGTCACAGGCAAGGGGTTTCTAGACGCGGTCAATGCGGGGGCCCTGATTGCCAACTTCTCCGGTCATGGGGCTGTGGCGACGATGCAATTTCTGTTCTCGGCACAGTTCCCCGACTGGGACTACATGAGTCAGGTCGCCAATGGACCTCGCCTGCCACTGGTAACGGCACTGTCCTGCCTCAATGGTCTATTCTCCGAACCGACGACGGAGTCCTTGAGCGAGCAATTCGTTGAACTACCTCAGGGTGGAGCGATTGCCTTCATCTCGGCGACCGCCGAGAGTCGCACAGCCCAACACGACCTGCTCAGTGATTTTCTGTTCACCGCCCTGTTGAACGACAATCCAAGTGGCTTCGGCGATGCTCTCACCTGGGCAAAGGCGCGATTGCTCACCGTGCATCCCGGCTGGACGGACGTACCGCTGACGATGCAACTGGTCGGTGATCCCATGCAGAAATTGGCGCTTGAAACAACCGCCGACTATGTCGCCCAAGGGATCGATCTCGATTCCACGCCTGCCCTGCGTGGTCAACTCGTGGCCTTGGTAGCGACCGTGAATAGCCGAGCCCGCCTCGGCGCCGACAGTGTGCTTGTAGAAATTCTGGCAGAGAGCAACTCTGGCGTGGACACCTTGATGCAGGAGCGTCGTGCGCCCTTCTCGGGGGTGGACAGTCTCCACATTCAGTGGCGCCCAGCCGCGGGTGGACCTCATCGACTCAGTGTTGTCATCGATCCGGATGATTCGACCATCGAAAGCGACGAAGCAAACAACCGGTTCGAGCAACTCATCGAGGTCCTCGTCCCACGTGAGATGAGTTTGCTATGGCCTCCTGCGGAGGCGGCAAGTGCAGACCTGAGCTTGCAGGCTCTGACCCCCCTCGACATGCGCGCCGTCGACGACGAAGCCGGTGATGTCGTTGAATTTTCTTTGTCCGTGACGGCGGACTTCACTGACCCTCAGACTCGCACATTCGTTGCTCCCGTCGAGCAAATCGGCGTCGCCCAGGTCACGGCGGTGGCCCCAGCGGGCGCCGCCATGGGGGACATCCTCTTCTGGAGAGCGCGGCTGATCGATGGAAGCCAGCTTGGCCCCTGGTCTGAGCATCGGTCTCTGAGATGGGTTGAGGAGGGAACCGACTCGGTGCGCTGGCTACAGCGCGGGCTCAGGTTGCTTGAGGAGAGTGGCACCGGGGTTCGATTGCGCAATAACGAAGTCGTCGCCACCGCCCAGTTGCCCACCTTCAGGCCCTCCTCCTCGACGCGACAGATCGGCTTTACCGTGCTCAGTCTCCCGGGGGCGGGCGTGTTGGCGACGGATGGCACCTACCTGTATGCGAAGCGTTGGTTCAATGATCCCTCGACGATCTACCCCGGTGGGGATGTGTTTTCGCGCATTGGTACGGGCTTCAATGGAAGCATCCGCGGTGGTGACTACGGTACGGTGACAGACACAACCACAGCCGGAATCAGCGCCGCATATCATGACGGCTTTCTGTACAGCGAAGCGGGGCAGAGTTTCCTGATCGAGCGCATCGATCCTGCCAGTGGACATCTCGATACGGTGAATGTGCCGGACGGCTTGTTGGATTGGATGACAGGCCGTGTTGTGACGTCAGAAGAGAAGTTTGCTGGACAACGATTGCATGCATTGATCACCTCCGACGGCCGGCAACTCTACAATGTGTCCATGAGTTCCCACCTGGGAACCCGTGTGGGCTGGGGTGTTCGCGTCTTTGATATCGATGCGACAGGCGATTGGCAGTTGCAGCGTGAATTCGTCATCCCTCCCACCCAGACAGGTTTCACCTTCCGCTGGACAGATGGCATCGTCGCCGATGGCGAATACCTGTATCTGATTGAATTCGCCGGTGAACGACGAATTCGCATGGTCAGCGCCGAGGATGGCACCTTCGTCGACGAGTGGCGATCGGACCAGGACACGACGCGCATCATCTCGGGTCAGTACGACGTCGCGAACGATCTCGTCTGGCTTGGAGATCTGTTGGGTTCCGGATTGTTCGGCTATGGTCGCGACGGCTCAGTCATGGCGGGCGAACTAGTGAGCGCAGCGACGGGGCCCGCCGCATCTTGGAAGACACTGAACGTCGAAGGGGATGGTGCGCATGTTCAGCTTCAGGGCCAGAGCAGAAGCGGCGACTGGACAAATCTGGTTTCCGGCGTAGCTCCCCTGCAGATCGATCTGGCCAATGTGGATGCCGGGACACACCGATTCTTAAGACTTCGCGCCGACGTAGGACCTGATACGCTGCAAACCCTTCGCAGTTGGTCCTTGGATTTCGCGCCCGCCGCTGATCTCGAAATGGGCGCCGCTTCTGCAGACATTCTTGAGAATCAGCTGCATCTGCAGGCCTGGGTTCGCAATCGTGGCCTCACGATGGCAACGACGGCACGGCTGACCTTGGAGCAGGAGGGTCAACCTCTCGCAGAAGTTGCGATTGAACCCCTCGCGCGCGGGGAAACACGACGCGTGCGATTTGATCCCCTGTCGCTACCAGCATCCGGGGAGGGCCTGTTCCTGCGATTGCACCCGTCCTCGGCAGACGGCCGCGGTAGCAACGATGTCCTGGAATTGGTGCTCACCTTGCCTGGCCTGACGACGATCGCCTTTGTCGCGGCAGAAACAGGCCAACGATTGCAGAATGGTGATGCCGTCGGCGCGGGCACAGTCGTTCAGGTCCGGGCACCACCCCTGGCGTCGGGCCATCTGGCGCTTCGCATCGATAACGAGATCGTTGTGGCCGACTCCAGCTGGACCACCGAGGCGGGTGCCCTGGTGCTTGCGCATAAGTTGACCACTGGCAAGCATCACTTGCGGGCAGCACTGGTGCGGGATGGGGTGGAACTTGGGGTTGGTGAAGTGACACTACAGGCCGACGAGCGACTGCGCCTGGCCAATGTGCTCGTCGCCCCTCATCCGCTGCGTTCGACTGGGGCCTTTACGTGGGTTCTGTCTCACACCGCCCGTGTTCACATCGACATTTATAGTCTCAGTGGTCGCCGGATTCGGCGCCTTGGACCGCAAGAGAGTGCTGCCGGATTTGGCAGTTTGGCCTGGGATGGAACCGACGCAGATGGTCGCCGATTGGCGTCAGGAACGTATGTCTACGTGCTGACGGCGAAGGCGGTGGATACTGCAGATGAGGTCGTGCGACAGCATCGAGGCGCCGTCGTTCTTCTGCCTGAGTAGCCTTTGTTACAGCGATTTATTCGGCCGCACGAATGGCGGCGATTTTTGCATCGCGTTCGGCGAAAATCTTCTCTTTGACAGAATTCATCTCCACGGCAAACTGACGTTGATGCTCGGTGAAAGTCTGTGGATCCGCTTCTGCCTGCACTTTGGCGATGCGCTGTTGTAGCACGATCTCCTGTTCCGCCCACTTGGCTTCGTATTGCTTCTTCACCTCACCAATGGCGCTGACCTGCTCCGCTGTCAGCTTGCCCTTATCCTCTACGAGTTCGTCGGTCTTTTCCAGGGCCAGTTCCAGGGCTGACTTCATCGTGCGATATTCCTGCGCATGGGGAGAAGGACAGATCAGCGCGAAGATAGAGGTCGTCCATCAGGCTTACAAGGCAAAGCCTTAGAAAGGGATTTACCCATGCAGCGACGTTGGAATGTCTACCTGTCAGGAGAAATCCACAGCGACTGGCGTGATCGGATCACAACCGGCACCGAGGCGGCGGGCTTGCCCGTCGACCTGAGTTCTCCTGTCACCGATCACGAGGCGAGCGACAATGCAGGCGTCAGCATCCTCGGGGCAGAAACGGATGGTTTCTGGAAGGATCACAAGGGGGCACAGGTCAATGCCATCCGAACTCGCACACTGATCCGACATGCGGACATTGTGATCGTTCGCTTCGGCGACCAGTATCGTCAATGGAATGCAGCATTCGATGCGGGTTTCGCCGCCGCCCTCGGCAAGCCACTGATCGTTCTACATGACAGTAGCCTCACGCACGCCCTCAAAGAGGTCGATGGCGCCGCGCTGGCTGTGGCGTCGCAACCTGAACAGGTCGTTGACCTGCTCAGCTATGTCATTGAAGGGCGGCTCTAGCAGGCCAGGCGCGGTCTTGCGTCAGATGAGCTTGGCGATTCGACGTACGTCGAGTCCCCACTTCATGCCGAAATAGATGTATTGGCGCCCCATAGACAGCTGCGCACCGATCGCCTTGCCTGAGGCGGAAGGAAAGAACATGCCCAGAGTACCGTAGACAGTTCGCGGCTTCAATGCACGTACACCCAGACCGACATGGATCACACCGAGATGATCAGCGACATAGAGCTCGGTGACGGGTAGAAAATTGACGTCTACCGTCATGGAGCGCAGTACGTCGGTGTCGCCGGAACACTTGTTGTAGTTGGTGAACTGCTGCGTCTGCTGGTCGAAGCAGAAGTCGCCACCCGTTTGCACATCAAAGATGCGGCGATAGCGACTCAGCGTATTGCTCTTCCGTTGCAGCAATCCCATGTCGAGGACATTTACTGTCAGCAATGCCCGCAGGCGGCTGGCGAGCAAGGTAAATCCCAGGGGAAGATCGACACCTGATCCCGGTTCTACATCGATCACGCCGACGCCGAAGGTCGCGTAGAGCCCATCCTGTAGGGTCGGTTCCGGTTCCAGGGTCGTTGAGCTTGCTGACGATGTCTGCGACGTGTCCTGTTGGGCAAAGGCGTGGCCCAACAGCAGGAACACAGCGAGGGCCAGACGCAGCAGCAGCGTAGCAGATTTGCCTCGGTCAGCCACCGAGAATGGAATCACACTGACTGACGAAGTCTTCGCGGTGCTGAACGATCTCTTCGACACTTTTTTGCAATCGAGAGGCGTACGGATCCATCTCTGGTATCAACGCGTCTCCAGCAAAGCCGATTTCCATCGTGCGCACAGCGATATCAGCAATGTGTACCATTGCCGCGAGGCGACGATGCTGATTTGACTGACCCGGCTGGTGATGGGATGTAATAGCCGTTCGCACCTCGCCGGGAAGATCCCAGTGAATGGCCAGCTCGCCACCGCAGTCGGCGTGCGTGATGCCGAGCAACTCGTATTCGGCCTGGAGAATTGACTTGTTCTCGTTCTCGACCACCTCCAACACCTTGCCATAGTGATCGGGAAATTTCACCAGGAAGACCGCCTTGCCAATGTCGTGCAACGTGCCGAGCAGAAAGTGGGTCTTCTTCTTGTCCGCCTTGCCGATGACCTCCATGGCCATGCCCACTGCGAGCGAGTGCCGCCAGAGTCCGTCCATAGGGAAGGCCTTGGTTGCCTCATCCTCTTCGGCGTCGCCGAAGACATCATAGATGATGGCGGACTGCACGATCTTGCGCACGACGGCGACCCCGAGAAATGCCACGGCCTGCGACATCATGTTGCCCTGGAAACCAAAGTAGGCTGAGCGGCATGTCTTCATCACCTTCATCGACAAGGCCGGATCCTGCTCCAGTGTCGACGAGATCTGCCGCATATCAACCTCTTCGTCAGCCTTGCTCAGCAGGGCCAGCAAACGCGAGTGCGCCGCCGGCATGGCAGGAAGATTGGAGAGATTCTTGATCTCTTCCCGAATCTCCATGTGCGTCGGCCTCTCGATGGGCTCATCGGTCTCGAGCACCTCGGTCAGCTTCTTGTGCAGCGCATTCAGCGTAAAGGGCTTGAGCAGAAAGTGCCCGATCCCATTCGCCTGGCCCTCACGAATGACCCCACGGGCCAGCTCTTTCTCCGGCGGCAGACCAATCACGACAGGGATCGTATTGTACTTTTCGTGCATCCGCAGAATTCGCGCCGTCTTCACACCACCCATTTTGATGCCATTGTCCATCAGGATGACATCGACGGGCTGCTTACGCAGCTCCATGGCAGCTTCAGCGCCATTGGTACAATTCACAGCGTCGAAGCCCTTCTCACGCAACTGAGCGGAGATGAGACCCCCAATTTTGGGGTTGTGTTCGACGATGAGGACGCGTCCGGCCATACTTGCTTTGCGAAAAAAGTTCAGTGGTTGAAAGTCGGAGAGTGCGAAACGAATTGGAGCCTAACTGGGTTAATCTAGGGCACCTTACGGTCGAATCAAGCGCCTGATCAGGACGTAGAGTTGAACAGGGGTTGCCGCATCAGTAGAGGAATCCTTGGTTGTCCTGTCGAGAATCATCGAGATGAGTGATCATCGCCCATGGGAAGGTCTTACAGAAGTGGCCGATCGAGAGACGGGAACGATCAAGTGGTATAACTCCGGCAAGGGCTATGGGTTTATCGCCCGGGAATCGGGAGAAGACCTGTTCGTCCATTTTACCGCGCTGGGAACCGCTGACGAGATCAAAGAGGGCCAGCGGGTCGAATTCGACGTCGATGAATCCGGTAACCCCATGGCCCGGGACGTTCGCCTCCTGTAGTCATCTCCTGTTTGTCAGCGCGAAAAGACAGAGGGGCACCCCCGACTGGTTGTGCCCCTCTTGCCTGATCTATTTCACTGAAAGTACCCTAGGCGTCGGCTGTCTCCTCGACAGACTCCGCGATCTGCTTCAGAAAGTCATAGCGTGATGGATGTCGAAGACGTCCCAGAGCGCGTTCCTTGATCTGACGCACCCGTTCACGCGTGACACCGATCAGATCGCCGATCTGTTCCAGCGTCAGTGCCTCCATGCCATCGAGTCCAAAGTAGAGGCGGATGATCTTCTGCTCACGCTCATCCAGACTATTGAGCACATCCTCCAGCTGACCTCGGGCCGATCCGCGCATGAGCTCGGAATCGGGCGCCCTTTGATTCTGATCAGGGACGATGTTCAGCAACGAGCGCTTTTCATCATCATCGAATGCACCGTCGAGCGAACTCACGGGTCGAGCGCTGAGAATGGCATCGGTGACAACATCTGGTGGTAGATCGAGCTCTTTGGCGATCTCCTCGACTGCGGGTTCGTGATCCCGGCCGTGACCGAGTTTGCGCGTCGCCTTGGAGATGTCCTTCAACAGGCTGAGCTTGTTCAGCGGCAGTCTGACCGTCCGTACATGCTCGGCAATCGTTTGCAGGATGGACTGTCGAATCCACCAAACCGCGTACGAGATGAACTTGTATCCGCGGGTACCATCGAAACGCTCCGCCGCCGTCATCAGACCGAGATTGCCGGCGCTGATCAGGTCGGGGAAGGACAGGCCACGGTTCTGGTAGTTCTTTGCCACGTCGATGACGAAGCGAAGATTGGCCTGAATGAGTTCATCACGAGCGCCTTGGTCACCGTCCTGAATGCGGGCCGAAAGTTCGACCTCACGTTCACGCGACAAGGGCTCAGAGTCGGCGATATCGTCGAAATAGGCTCGTAAGGTCGAGCTTTCGCGGTCACCGAGCGCTTCGAGCATAACTCTCCTTCTCTGTCTTGTGTGTCAGAAGTGGGTGAGAGCACACCGTCACGACACTACTCGAATCGGCCACAGATTTTGAGCGGGCAAATTGAGGGTAACAGCGTCGCAACGTACACAGAAAACCCGCGACAATGGGAGGTGGGCAAGTGCAAATGCCATCAAGTTGTCGCGGGATGAGTCAGGGCCTTCATACATGAATTATGATACAAGGTTGACACATCCGGATCAACGGCAAATCTTGCCATTCTGCGGTTTTCCACTGTCATCTTCAAAGAAAATTTGAACCTCAAAGGAAATTTGAACCTCCCATGCGCATCCCCTGGTTGCCGGCACTGTTGCTGTCCGGTTCGCTCACCGGAATCAGTTCCGCCGCGATTCCCGTCGATCAATACCAAGACCTGACCTTCGACGCACCCATCGAACATCGGCTACGCGCTGGCGACGCCCTGCGTTTTGCGGGACGTGTCGAGGATGCTTCGATTACAGCCATCCAGTTCGTCTTTGAATCCGACACGGGCACAGAGCATGCCTTCTTCTTTCTCGTGCGACCCGACGGGCGATTCGAGCGAGATCTCGTCTTTATGGCGGACCAGCAAGGGTCCTATCATGTCCATGCCTTTGCCGGTGCTTTGGGAGAGCCGATCCCATTCAAGGGGACCTTCTCGCAGGTTGTGGTCGATGGCGTCAATGAACCGGTACAATGGCCCGTCGGCTTTTTCGATGGAATCCGCCTCGACCATCCCCTGCCGAGCCGCTGGCCCATCGGACGTCCTCTGCCCCTTGCAGGACAGATCCTCGATCCACGGGTCCAGCAGCTGCGCGTGGATGTCGACACGCCGGGGTCACAACGATCTGTTTCACTGGCCCACGACGAGGCTCATTTCGATGCGCAGCTGAGACTCACAGCAGAGGACGTCGGCGAGTCCCACATAGAACTGATCACCCGTCTTGTAGATGGAAATTTCTGGGGTCGGGGACGGATTTCGCTCGCCTTGACCCAGGACCCCCTACCCCAACTTCAAGTGTCGGCATTGTCAGTGAGCCTGACCCCCGGTGGTGAGACGACGATCTGGATAGTCAATGCGGGCGCTGGGGATCTGACACTGGATGCGCCTGCCATCGAGGGACCCTTCAGCATTGTGTCAGTTCCGCCGAGACTCAGCCCGCTGACGCGTGGGCCCATCGTCGT
>Ga0233434_1000133_pt1 | contig 98323 bp, 99 predicted proteins | sample SI_122_August201_4_FD_182738 | JGI IMG/M metagenome (GOLD analysis project Ga0233434, IMG submission 182738) | Seawater microbial communities from Saanich Inlet, British Columbia, Canada - SI_122_August2016_120_MG | ecosystem: Environmental > Aquatic > Marine > Inlet | place: Canada: British...
CCGTTTCATAGTGCCCTTATGAAGCCGGCTGAAATAAAGCTTCAGAAAGAACTGGAGCAGACCGAGTTTCACGACCTGTCCTATCCTGTAATCACCAATATCGAGGCCAAACCCATCACCAAAGGGAGTGATGCAAGATCAGCCCTTGTTAAGCAGGTTTGTTCTCCCGTACGCTGGTCTGAAACGATGCAGGTGCTGGTGGATCAGGGGATTGAAACGGTTGTCGAACTGGGAGCGGGAAAAGTATTGAGCGGTCTGATAAAAAGGTTTGATAGAAGTATCAAATGTTGTCAGGTGGGTGACCGGGAAAGTTTGTCGCAAACCCTGGCGGCTTTAAACGGAAATTGATTTAAACGTGGATTTTTAATGGAACTGCAAAACAAGGTGGCTTTGGTCACAGGAGGGGCTCAGGGTATCGGCAAAACCATCAGTGAGGAGCTGGTCCGCAATGGAGCTCATGTGGTGCTGGGGGATGTGAACCTGGAAGGTGCAGAGGCCACAGCCGAGGCCATAAACAATAGTGGAGGCTCCGCTTCTGCTGTTAAAATTGATGTCTCAAATCCTGCTGAGGTGAAACAGGTTTTTGATTCCATCTTGAAAGATAAAAAGCCGGTGGATATCCTGGTCAATAACGCGGGGATCACTCGTGACGGTTTGATGATACGGATGAAAGAATCAGATTGGGACCTTGTTCTCGATATTAATTTAAAAGGGAGTTTTCTTTGCGGCCAGCAGGCGGCAAAGCAGATGATGAAACAAAAAAGTGGAGCCATTGTCAATATCGCATCGATTGTTGGGGTGATGGGCAATTTTGGTCAGGCCAACTATTCCGCATCCAAGGCTGGAGTGATTGGTTTGACAAAAACCATGGCCCGTGAAGTTGCATCACGAGGAATAAGAGTGAATGCGGTGGCACCCGGTTTTATCGATACGGAAATGACACGAGTTTTAGATGACTCGGTGCGCCAAGCTTTGATTGAGCAAGTGCCTCTGGCCAAACTGGGTTTGCCGGAAGATGTGGCGCGCTGTGTTGCTTTTTTGGTTTCCGATAAGTCTAGTTATATAACGGGACAGGTTATTAATGTTAATGGTGGTATGTTGATGTGATTTCAATAAGGAGTAATTATGTCTGTTGAAGAAAAAGTTAAAGAAATTATCGTTGACCAGTTAGGGGTTGATGAAAAACAGGTCACAGCCGAGGCATCTTTTATTGATGATCTTGGAGCGGATTCTCTGGATACGGTGGAATTGGTTATGGCTCTTGAGGAGGAATTTGATATTGAAATTCCCGATGATGAGGCTGAAAAAATTGCCACGGTTAAAGATGCTACAAGTTATATAAACAGCCGGACCAACTGATTGGTCATAATAATCCCCAGGGTGTATGCATGAAAAGACGCGTTGTCGTTACTGGATTGGGGATCGTTTCGCCTTTGGGTCTTGGGCTGAAGGAAAATGAAACGGCTTTATTTGAAGGCCGGTCAGGGGTTGATTTTATAAAAACCTTCACTCCTGATGAAAATTTTCCTGTTAAAATCGCCGGGGAAGTTAAGGGGTTTGATCCAGAAAAATATATAGACCACAAAGAGATAAAGAAGATGGATCGGTTTATCCATTATGCCGTGGCCTGTAGTCAAATGGCCTTGGAGGATTCCGGTTTTGAAATCAATGAGCAGAATGCGGAGCGGGTCGGCGTTATAGTCGGGGTTGGTTTAGGCGGCTTGCCTGCGATCGAAAAATATCACGATATTTTCAAGGCGAGGGGAGTGAAAAAAATCACTCCTTTTTTTATTCCCATGCTGATTGCCAACCTGGCATCCGGTCAGGTTTCCATCACGTTTGGAGCCAAGGGGCCCAACTCCTGTGTGGTCACCGCCTGTGCTACGGGAACCCATTCTATTGGCGAAGCCGCAAGGTTTATTCAGTATGGCGATGCTGATGTCATGTTTGCCGGGGGTACCGAGTCGGTCATCACTCCTCTTTGTGTTGGGGGCTTTAATGCCGCCAAGGCCCTATCTACCCGCAACGATGATCCTCAGGGTGCCAGTCGACCTTTTGACAAGGACCGGGATGGTTTCGTTATAGGAGAAGGCGGCGGGGTGCTTATCCTTGAAGAACTCGAGAGTGCCAAAAAACGCGGGGCTAAAATTTATGGTGAAATTGTCGGTTATGGTCTCAATGGAGATGCCTACCATATCACTGCTACTGCTCCCGGTGGCGAGGGTGCCGCGCGTTGTCTGAAACTGGCCTTGAACAACGCGGGAATTAATAAAGAAGATGTAGACTATATTAACGCCCATGGAACTTCTACCGCCGCAGATGCAACGGAGACGCAAGCCATTAAAACCGCATTTGGTGATCATGCCTATAAGCTGGCTGTCAGTTCTACCAAATCCATGACAGGTCATTTACTGGGAGCCGCAGGAGGTGTCGAAGCAATTTTTGCCCTTCTTGCTATGGAGAAAGGGGTGATTCCTCCTACCATCAATTACACCACTCCTGACCCTGACTGCGATTTGGACTATGTGCCAAATGAGGCCCGTGAAAGAAATTTGAATGTTTGTGTTTCCAATTCCTTTGGTTTTGGAGGAACCAACGGAGTCCTTATTTTTAAGAAATTTTAAAACCAATTTCCGCTATGATTGAAGTTTCCTCCGATCGCGCCCAAGAAGTTGCTTCCCTACAGGAAACCCTTGGCTATGCCTTTTCCGACCTGAGACTTCTCAACAAAGCCCTGACTCATAAATCCTACGTGAACGAAAGAAATGAAACTCTCAAGCATAACGAGAGGTTTGAATTTTTGGGGGACTCCGTTCTTGATATACTGGTTAGTGATTATCTGGTAGATGAGTTCGGTGACTATGCAGAGGGGACTTTGTCAAAAATTCGTGCGGCGGTTGTCAACGAGAGTTGCTTGGCCGATCTTGCCAGGAAAATAGAACTGGGGAAATATCTGCTTCTTGGGAAGGGAGAAGATTTGTCTGGCGGCAGAGACAAACCTTCGCTTCTGGCAAATGCTTTCGAGGCGGTTGCTGGAGCCTTGTTTAGAGATGGCGGGCTGGACTCTGCAACCCGGGTATTTCTTCCTTTGGTAAAAGTGGAAATATCTAAATTTGCCGACTCATGGTCATTCAGGGATTTTAAAAGTGACCTGCAGGAGTACACACAGAATCAATTTATTTGCACACCCTCCTACAAAGTGGTCAACGAACTGGGGCCGGACCACGCAAAAGAATTTGAAGTTGTCGTAACGATCAAGAATAAAGTTGCGGGAAATGGTTTTGGGAAAAGTAAAAAGGAAGCGGAACAGGCGGCGGCTAAAATGGCCATGAAAAGTTATTCAGACTCCTCTAAAGCCTAGCGGATCGTAGAAAAAGTAGAACCTGTTTGGTTAAAATAGCATCATAGAACTATGCTGGAAGACTGGATTTTAAAAAAGAAAGAAGTTGAGGCTTCTAAAAGTAAGTTGAGGGGGATAGACCTCAGTAACGCCAAGTTAATGGGTGCTAAACTGGATGGGGCAGATTTGACCCAGGCCGATTTGACTTCCGCTTACTTGATCAAGGCAGATCTCCGTAAAGCAAGTCTGGCTGGAGCTGATCTGACGCAGGCGGTTTTGAGTGAGGCAAACCTCGTGGATGCGGACTTGAAGGATGCTGAACTTATGGATTCTTATTTGCATGGGGCGAATCTGAAAGGAGCTGTCAACTTGACTTGCGACCAGTTGGAAGTAGCCAACTTTGACAAAGACACGATTTTCCCCGATTATATTACCATTCACTGGACCGAGGATGGATATTGCGAGTGCCAGGAATAACAGAACCCCTGATCTGAAAAATATCTGCCATGCCCAACCCCAGATTACCTTATGAAAGAGATCCTATTCCCCAGGACAAAGAGCCTCCGAGTTTTGAGCCGGAAACTATTGGATCGAAAATCGTGTTTGGTTTCAGCATAGCACTGGGATGCTTTTTTGTAACTCTTGTCTTGATGGGAATCTGGCGATCTTTTAACCAGTTTTTCAATTATCTGTCCGGGTTGTTATAGTCTCCCTCACTGACTTTGTGAAAATATCCTGTGAAAAATAAAAAGCATATGATCATCCCCATATTTGTGTCCCATGAGGGGTGCCCGTACCGTTGCTCATTCTGTAACCAGACGAAAATAACCGGCACAAGTGAAAAAGCAGATAAGGTCATGCTCGAAGAAACCCTGCGTACTTATTTAGGGGGGCTGGATCCAGACTGCATGCCTGAGACAAGAGAGGTGGCCTTCTTCGGAGGAAGTTTTACTGGTATTCCTTCGGAGCGCCAGGAGTATTTGCTCTCTTTGGTTCAGCCATGGATTTTATCGGGACAAATCCAATCGATCCGGGTTTCAACTCACGCCTTGTTCATTGATGAAACCCGACTTGCAATGTTGCGTCAATATAATGTGAAAGCAGTGGAGCTGGGCATTCAGTCTACGGATGATGATGTTTTAAAGTTGGTGGGGCGTGAGTGTTCCTTTGATGTTATTTTGTCGGCTGTCGAGAAAATTCGCGGGATGGGATTTCGTTTGGGTCTGCAATTAATGCCGGGGCTCCCTGGAGACAGTGAGAAAAAATTCCAAAAATCGGTTGAGGATGTGATAAACCTCAGTCCAGATTTTGTCAGGATTTATCCCACGCTGGTTGTTAAAAATACGGGATTATTTGATATGTACCGGCAGGGGACATTTGCTCCCTGGGATTTGGAAAGAATGATTAAAGCGGTTAAAGAAGCCGTTGTCCAATTTGAAAGAGCCGGAATTTCTGTTATTAGAGTGGGCTTGCACCCAGATCAATCTTTGCTGGAGAGTTATGTGGATGGACCTTTTCATCCCTCATTCCGTTATCTGGTCGACAGCCGTATTGCCCGGGACCAAATGATAAATATGATCCGGGCATTGAATCAGGCTCCATCATCGGTTACTTTCAGGGTGCCTGCAAAAAAGCTATCTAATTTTGTGGGGCATAAAAAGGAGAACCTTTCAATTATTAAAAGTATTTTTGGTTTAGAATCTATCAATGTGCAGCAGGGTGCGAGAACGGAGTGCCTTGTTGCCTGATAAAATTATTGTTAGCTGTTTAAAGAGGAGGGCGAGATGGTTACCATAGGAATGAACTATAAAATGATCCCAGGGAAAGAAAAGATTTTTGAAGACGCTTTTGTTACGGTTATAAAGGTGATGAATGAAATGGAAGGGCATTCTAAATCGTCTTTATATAAGGATGTGAGCGATGCTCAGTCCTACCTGATTGTTTCAGAGTGGAATTCTGAGGATGCATATAATGAATTTATCCAGTCTGACAAATTTAAAGGTGTAGTGAATTGGGGCAAGGAAAATATTCTTGCGGGCCGTCCTTCTCATACGGTTTACAAACACTAAATCTTTGGCGGGGTGGGGAATTGGCAAGGGTTTTTCAAGCCGAGAAAAACAATTTCTCGCCAAGAAAGTCACTGCTCATCGGGTCCAGCGGTACGCTGGTTAAGGGGAATCCTGCTTCGGGGTGTGTTCGTAGAGTCCGTCCCGAACGCATTTTTGCACTTTTTTGTAGAATAGCTCGGTGTCGTGGGGAAGCTGGCCGTCAAGCCGCCAGCGCACTTTAACTACTTTCCCATTTGGATGCTCAATGATGGAAGTTATTTCTCCGGTGTTTCTGGAAAGCGGTTCATAAAGGTTGTCGCCGGTTCTTAGCTTCATGGTGAAAAGTGGGTTAAAGGTTGCTTCATTATACTGTTTAATATCTCAGGAATAAATTGTTTTAATCCATATCTCGGGTTTGGGGGGAGCATTATGGAAGATTATATTGTCATGGCTTCCATGTATAACACCATGACTTCCGGCAAGGTGGATAAATATCTGGTCAGGAAAGGCGATAAAGTTGTGCCGGGTACTGCCGTGGCTGAAATTATTTCCGAGGGATATTTTACCTTGCTGTCGGAGGTGGAAGGAATAGTTAAAGAATTTTATGTGATGGAAGGGGATTATGTTGAAGTGGATACCGCTTTAATTGAAGTGGAACTGAAAGAAGAGCCAGCATAACGCGAGACCCGACTACCAATGACTGTCTCTGCTAGAGTAAGAGATTATTTTTTTTGCTCAAAAATCTCTTTATAAAGTTGAGAAAAAATAGGCCGCTGTCGCAAGATAAATTGCCAGCCCAAGAATATCGTTGATGACAGTAATGATCGGACCCGTGCTGATGGCGGGATCAATATTCAGGTTTATGAACAGGGTAGGGGTCAATGATCCCAGCAGGGATGCCAGGGAGACAGCGAGGATAATTCCCGTTCCAACCACCCAACCCAGCACCGGGTTGGTATGCATGAAGGACTCAGAAGTCAGGTAAACCAGGCCGCCGCACAGCAATCCAAAAATCACACCATTTAATATTCCAACCGAAATTTCACTTTTGACCACTGTGGCGAGATTATCTTTTTGAATATCTCCTGTTGCCAGCCCTCTCACAATAACAGTGGCACCCTGAATTCCAACATTTCCTGCTAACCCCATTACAAAAGGAATGAAAAATATAACGGCGGCATAATCGGCAAGTGTTGTCTGGTAAGCCCCCAATAACCAGGCGCTGACCAATCCTCCAATGAAAGTTGTGAGTAACCAGGGTGCCCGGGCAATAATTTTGTTGCTTATTTTTTTTGCGAAGGGATCTACCTTGGCGGTTCCAACCATTGTGTAAATATCTTCACTGGCACTGTCCTGCATGACCCGAATTACATCGTCAAAGGTGATGATTCCCTGAATCACATTGTCATCATCCACAACGGGCAAGCTACTCAAATGTTCCTGTCCCATGAGGTGAGCCACCTTTTCGCAGGGATCATTCAAGTACACTTTGGGAGTTTCGGGGCGGATGAATTCTTTTGCCAGGGCTGAGGTTTGAATATTCATCAAGTCCCTCAACTTAAAAAATCCTAGTAACTGATTGCTTTGATTTACGACGTAGAAATAAGGAGGAATCTCTTTATTGGATTCTCTCCTTATCTTGGTAAATATATCTCCAGCCCTGCTGTCAAAAGGGATTTTGTTAAAATGCGGAGTCATCAGGCCGCCAGCAGTTTCTTCTTCATAACGGATCAGGTCCTTGATGATCTCAGCGTCCTGAACCTCCATTTTGCTCAGGAGTTCGTCCTGGGCATCTCCAGGAAGCTCTTGAATAATATCCGTAGCTTCATCTTCCGGCATATCATCCAGAAGGGCGGCTAAATAGTCTCTATCCAGATTTTCCTGAATCTCAAGCCGACTATCCATGTCTGTTTCATAAAGAAGCTCCTGCCTCTTCTCATCATCCTCAAGAAGGTGAAAGACCCTTACTTTATGTTCCAGGTTCAATTCGTGAAGTCGCCGGGCAATTTCAAAGTGATCCAAGTCGAAAATGAGCGAACGCAAAGCATCATCCTGGTTTTCTGGATCTTTGAAAGCTTCTTTAATTTTTTCTATCGGCATGAAAAATAATTATAAAAGGGGCTGAAAATGTCGTATCTTGAATAGTGTTGGACCAATTCCGCTATTCTTAACCTTCATTATATGAGGTGACTTATATGGTCATGAATATGTCCCATGAGGACAAAAAAAAATATCTAAAAACATTTGGCAAACGAAAACTCCGAACCCGGGAGCAGAGGTCTGTAATCCTATCAGATAAAACTAAAAACCTTCTATCAAAAAAATTCGAGGACGGCCATCCTGAGGGTAAGAACCAGGACGCTCCCCAGATTGATGCTCACGTGAAAATGAATGATAACTATCTTCGTACGGGACCCTATAAGCCCAAAAGCAAATAATATGTTCTAAAACACATTAATACTCTCGGATATTTGCGAACAGGGTAGGTGGGGGATTCGGGGGTTTTTTATTTTTCTTCAGAGCTGGTTTCGTGTCTTTCCTGATACGTCTTGTAAACCTCTTGCTCAATGAACAACTGGACCAGACTGTTGTCCAGTTCTCCACCTTCGGCCATGGACCGAAGAATTCGATAGACCGTTTCCAGAGGCATTGCTTTTTTGTAGGGTCTGTCGGATGCGGTCAGGGCTTCAGCAATATCTGTAACAGCCATCAGTTTACCTTCAAAAGGAATTTCGTCCCCCTTCAGGCCCAGAGGATAACCTTTCCCATTAATAAATTCATGGTGGGCTCCGGCAAAGGCAGGGATATTCTTCAGCTTTTTGGTGAAGGGGATCTGTTTCAACATTCTTAAAGTCACTGCGGCATGATCCTGCATCTTCTTTCTTTCTTTTTCGGTTATGCTTCCACGGCGGATGGACAGGTTGACCAACTCATCTTCTGTCAGGAAGGGTTGTTGCTCTCCTGCCTCATCAATATAGGTCTTTTCAGATATCTCTTTTAACCTTTCCAGAATTTCATCATCAAGAAATTCGCCTGGCTCATTGCACTTGTTAATAAACTCCTGTATTTCTTTTAGCTCTTCGAGCTTGTCGGAAGTTTCTTTTTCCAGGGCCTTTAATTTTTCGGGATCAGAGCCATTCTGTAATATCTCTATTTTGCTATCCTGACCTTCCAGCATGACTTTCTGGCTGATGTAAGTCAGCCTCAAACGAACGTATTGGATGCGGTCAAAAATAGTTTGGAGTTTTTTAGCTTTTTCAACAATTTCTACCGGTGATGTAACCTTTCCTATATCGTGCATATAGGCGGCAATTCTTAACTCATACATCTGATCCGGAGAAAAGGTTTTATCTTTAAAATCTCCCTCCTTCAGGTCATTGATGACCTCGGCCATGATAAGGGTCAGGTCTGCTACCCTCCGAATATGACCCCCTGTGACAGGAGATTTTTCATCGATGGCGGTAGCCATGACTTTAACAAACGCTTCAAACAGTTCCGTCATGTTGGAAATCAGCTTGGCGTTAGTAATGGAGACAGCCGCCTGCGAAGCTAATGATTCAGAGAGATTTTCATAATCCTGTGAAAATGCAATGACGTTGTTGTTAGCAGGGTTCGTGGCATTCAATAGTTGCAAAACACCGATGACATCCCCATCGTGGTTACGCATGGGAACCACCAGCATGGACTTGGACCGGTATCCGATGGACTGATCAAATTTCTTGGGGCCGGTAAAATCAAAAAGGTCGGTATCATAGACATCCGGGATGTTTACGGATACGCCTTTCAGGGCAACGAAAGCGGAAACATTGGTTTCTTTTAATTCAACCGGTGGGAAGGGAATGGTTTCCCCGGACTTACCCCCCATCCTGATTTTCAAACTATCATTTTGAACGATTTGAAAACGGAGGGTGTTGTCCTCAACAATATATAAAGTCCCTGCATCCGCGTTAGTGAAACTGCGGGCCTGGTCGACAATCATTTCAAGAAGGGTGTTGAGATCGTAAACCCCTGAGAGGGCACGGCCAATATCTGACATCTTCTTTATTTGTCCGCCCAGCCGCTCTGCGTAAGCGCTCACTTCCTCAACGACACTGCTGAGCAATGTGTTCAGATTTTCATCGCTAGCAAACTGACGGACTTCAGCCGCTTTCATCTTGTTAGGAGAGTCATTCATGTCAACGAATCACGATATAAAATAAATGAGTTATGGCGATCTCTTATATTAACTCTGGTTGTTGTTATGATTATGAGACAATTATATCCCGAAATCAAATCAAATGAAATATCCTTATGAGAATATGCGCGTTTGATTCCTCAATTTAATTGAAAAACCGCTTATACCATCCTTAGATATCCCTAGAGATAATCCTTTAGCAGTAGAGGTGCATCTGAAAGCCATACGCGTTTACCGCATACATTGACGAACACCGGCTCCTCGGAGTCAAATAGGTTCAAGTGGGCCTGATACAAATCCTCGGCGGTTGTTCTGCAATCACCATAAGCTTCTTTTTCTTCCGCAAAGATTCCTTCTTCAAACTTTTGTATGCCTTCCTTGGAACTCTTGCCTTCGAAATAGGATCGGAGCAGAGGGTCCTTCAGGTTTTCTGGATGTTTTGCGGTTTTTCTTAAAAGCAGTTTAATGCCACGGGACGACTGAGACTCAAACAGTCCAGCACGAATGCAGGCATGCCGGGCTTTGCCTTTCTCGACTGTCCATTTTTCAATGGCTTCTTTTGAGTGGCCCATTGCCCCATAGGTAGCCAGTTGGTGCCGGATAACATAAAAGGTGGAATAGGCAACAATGGTTTTGACATCCAATTCAGACTCCAGTTTCAGGATGGGGTCAAATGAAAGTTTGTTGGATGTAGCTATCGACTCGGGTGTCGCCTCACGAATGGGTACTCCAACCTCACCAAGAGCTGTGGCATAAAATAAGGTGTCGAACTGGCCATTTTCGAACGCTTTAATTTTTTCCAGAACTTGAGGATCATTGATATCACCAAACAGGGTTTCGTCTGCACCCTCGATGCTGAAACCGGGCTCTTCTTTACCATACCAGTTGGCCAGAATATTTGCTGTGTCGCCAAACTTTTCGCGAATGGCTTTAATCGCCGCGGTTCCCATCACACCTGTTCCACCTATGACAAGAAAATTATTCATTGTGTCCTTTCACGTTTTATAAAGATTTTATTGTTAGGTTCAGGAGCCACCAACGTCTTCATCCCAATCCGCATAAGGCACTTGGGCATTTTCATAGAGAGCCTGAGACATATAGGGATCGGTTTTGAAAAAAGTCTCAATTTGATTTGTCAGGTCTTCTGTTTCTTGAATTACCGAGCCCATGCGCTCTTTGCTATTTATTTTTTCAGCAAGCTCAAGATAACCTTTAATAAAGGGCTGTGCCGTCTCAATGGTGTGAAAAATTTTTTGAGTGTCCAGAGCCCGATGCCGATTAGCGACAGCAAACTTTGAAAACTCAAACCAGATATCGATTTCCCCCTCACTTTTGCCAAGAATGATCAACTCTTTTTTAAATTCCTCCGCTCCCTTTTCTGCAAGGCCTGCTGATACGTAGTCCGATAACTCATCAAAAGGAATACCATCTATGGTGTTGCAAAGGTACTCCAGTTGAAAAAGAATGGTGTTGATCTTGTTGTCCAACGTGATTCCCTGGACAGAGTTGTCCCGAAACTCAGTTGTTTTCTGAAACAGTCCCCAAATCCCATCCAATTCCGCTACCTGATCTCTTTTAGTACTCAGGGGGGTCACTTGTTTCAGACAGGTAGATGGCTTGTCTGCCCACGCTGGATGAATTGAGACACAGAAAAAGCATAAAACCAATAACACGGTGGGTTTCATACAATTACTGTCCGCTTATATGCTCGGATGTTTCAACGGCTCCTGAAACATGGGTGCTCTGGGTTCCGCTGATATGCAGATCGGGTTGTAAGTCCTGGGCAGAGGGTGAGTTGGGGTAGGGCACGGTGGGCTGCGTTTCTACAGATGCGGGTGCCGACTGTTTTGGGGTCTCCTTGTCTGCGACATCTCCGGAGCAACCACTCAATAAAACGATCAAGAAGATAAAGGCGGTTCCTGCTTTCATAGGCGTATTTCCATCCAAAATTTCATTATCCTGAATCTATACTTCCATAATTTCGAAGTCAACGGGAATTTCTTTAGTCCCTTGCGCCGAAGGGGCTTCGCATAACCCGTCTTTGCGAGCAAAGCGAAGGCGTGACATCTTACCTAAACTCTCGTGCCCCGAAGGGGTAAATCCAGCGAAACTCTGGATCACCACGCCGCTTTGCGGCTCGCGACGACGACTCTGTGGGGTTTGATTTGTCATGCTGAGCTGCCGTGATATTTGACCTTAGCCTTCGTGCCCCGGAGGGGTAGAAGCATCTCGCTTTTCTGCTTTATCGACTTACGCAAAGGTCTCCCTTGGCAGGAGAGGCGACTGGGCAAGAACTTAATTGCGCCGAGAGAAGCCTTTGTTCGCCAAATAAAGCGATGGCACACCGGCCCCACGCCTAGTGCCCCTTGGCAGGGGAGGCAGATAACAAAGGCTCGTTAAGCCGAGACAACTCTTTGTTTGCCAATAAAAGCTATTGCCAGTTGGCCCCACGCCTAGTGGATCGAAGTCTTGCCCATTTTTAAGAGAACCTGACTTTCTTTTTTGGTTACCGGCATGACAGATAAACGCGACTGTTTTACCAATGCGATTTCCTGGAGGTCCTTATGAGATTTAACCTGTTCAAGGTTCACCGGATGCGCGAATGCTTTTAGAGGTTTAAGATCGACCACAACCCAACGTTCGTCATCGGTGGTAGGGTCCGGGTAAGCTTCGCGAGTCACCTTGGCAATGCCCTTGATCTCTTTTCCAATGACGCTGTGATAAAAGAAAACCAGGTCGCCTTTTTTCATGGCTTGCAGATTATTGCGGGCCTGGTAGTTTCGTACTCCATCCCAATAGGTTTTCCCGTCTTTGACAAAGTCCTCCCAACTGTATTGGGAGGGTTCCTGCTTTACTATCCAAAAAGATGTTTTATTATCCATAGTTAGGCGATATTTGATGAGAATTGAGTTTGTGTGTTTTTGGGTGTTGTCTCCAGCCTTACTGTATATTTTGGTAAAAGCACTGTCTATTAAAGGATTAAAGAATCAAACAGGAATTATCTGATTGACCCTGACCGATATAAGAAATATAATCAATTTCTCCAATTTATTGAAAATTATACCCAAATTCATTTTTACCGGGGGATGTATTGATCCCGGTTGGGAGTTTTAACAACATGTACAGAAAAGAAATAAAAGTATTGGATTGTACCATTCGCGATGGTGGTTTGATGAACAATCACCTGTTCAGCGATGATCTGGTTCGCAAGGTTTTTCAGGCTGTCAATAAATCCGGCGTTGACTATATCGAACTGGGTTACAAAGCAGATGAAAGTCAGTTTAAACGTGGCGAATTTGGCCCTATGAAATTCTGTTCCGAACAAGATCTGGAAAACATTGTCGGGGATACGGAATTGAATTGCAAATTATCTGTCATGGCCGATATCGGGCGTTTTGATCCCAAGGCAATAATCCCAAAAGCTGAAAGTCTTGTAGACATGATGCGGGTTGCCTCATACGTCAAGGATATTGACAAGGCTATTGATCTTGTTAATACGCTCAGTACAAAGGGCTATGAAACGACTATCAATATTATGGCGGTATCGCATTCCAGGGAGCGGGAGTTGGATGAAGCACTCGAGCAGATAGAAAAAGAAAGTGCTGTTGATGTCGTTTATCTGGTCGATAGTTTTGGAGCTTTATATTCGGAGCAGATTGCTCATCTTGCCCAAAAATATAAGGCCGCGCTTCCGACCCGGGAACTTGGCATTCACGCGCATAACAACCAGCAATTGGCCTTTGCCAATACCATTGAATCGATCATCCAGAATATTAACTATCTGGATGGAACGATTTGGGGAATCGGCAGAGCCGCCGGGAACTGTCCTCTGGAACTGCTTCTGGGGTTTCTCAAAAACCCAAAATTTGACATTCGCCCTATCTTGGAAGTATTAGAAAGTCATTTTGTGGAACTGCATAAGAGTATTGAATGGGGATACACGATTCCCTATATGATTACTGGTATTCTGGACTTACATCCTCGCGCAGGTATGAAGCTTAGAAATTCTGACCAGAAGGATGGCTATCTGGATTTCTATGAAAAACTTACTTCAGAAGCCAACGTCTAAATCCCCATGGCAGGTTTTGATTTAGCTCTCTTTGAGAAAAAACCTGTGCTGGGTATTCTCCGCGGTATTGACGAAGGCTCACTTGAGGGTGTGCTGAAAGCGGCGTTTTCCGGTGGACTCCGTTTTCTGGAAATCACCCTCAATACTGCTTCTGCATTTTCTCTTATCAAAAAGGCCAGCGAGCAGTTTCCCGATTTTTGTGTAGGGGCAGGGACGGTTTTATCCGCTGAATCTGCTCAAAGTGCTGTTGATGCTGGGGCAAAGTTTATTGTGGCCCCAAATTTAAGTGAAGCGGTGGCAGAGTTTTGCCATCAGAACAATACCTCCTACTTCCCTGGTGCTTTAACTCCCACAGAAATTGAAAAAGCATGGAGTTTTGGTGCGACAATGGTGAAAGTTTTTCCTGCTTCACAGATGGGGCCGAACTATTTCAAGCTGTTAAAGGGTCCTTTTGACCACATCAAGCTGATGGCGGTTGGCGGTGTGGGACCCCAAAATATCCCCGATTATTTTTCTGCAGGGGCCTCTGCCGTGGCATTGGGAGGGTCGATATTTTCCCCAAGCCGCATGGCAAATCGGGAATTTTCACCCATACAAAAAGAAATCGAAGAATTTATGTTTGCAGTGGATAAAATTTATTCTAATATAAATGTAAGAGATCTTGCGAACCACTCAAGTTAGGGGAGACGACAAGTATGACCTTTGATTTTATGAAAGACTTTATGATGTTTGAGGATGAAGAACGGTTTGCCGGTCTTTGTGAACAGTTGGAAGAGGTGATTCGTGAAGCGGATGGTGGTGAAGGCAAGGTTTCTGAACTCGAAATCATGCAGGCGCTGGATTATGTCGGCTTCAACCTGTTTCGAGACAACTGGGAAGAATATAAAAAGATGGATATGCTCAACCAAGACCAAACTCTTTCTTCAAACTCCAAGGGCAAGGAAAAGCGATACATTCATTAGTCGGTCTGTTCCAGTTCTCCGGTCTGTTCCAATTCCCCCAGGTTTTCCATTAACCGGTGCATTTTTTTGTCGAGTGTATTGAGGTGCCGGCTGATTTCCGTTATTTCCTTTTTCTCCTGATCCATATAAACCAATTGGCATTTTTCAATGTGTCCTGTGATGTGCTCGATCATGTCATGGATTTCCTGGCTCTCCAGCGAAAGCTCCTCGGTGGTTTCAGTCAGTTCAATCGCGCGATCCGTCGCCAAATCTCCCGTCGCTATTTTTCGGCTCTTAATTCTGGCTCGGTAATAGGCTATGAGAATGCCGGATAGTGTCAGGAAAATGAGCCCGAGAGTCGCCAAATCAACAAGCATGTAAGAATAGGAACCGAAAAAACGACCGGTATGAATTTCGGTTACCAGTTTGACAACATCCATTTTCATTTCATCTGGCGATAACTGGTTGACCGCTCCGCTCAAATCTATAGTTTCCCAGTTCTGTCCCTCATCTTGAGAAAAGTACAGCCCTGATGAGGTGCCAACATAGAGGGACTTTCCTACCAGACCAGCGATTCCGGTAATTGTGATATCAACTGAAGTTCCAGAATCCGCATTTATTTTTTGGGCGAAGGAGGAGAGGTGTTTCCATGAATCTCCCCCATCATCGCTGGAATAAAAATTTGCTCCGCTACCCAGGTATATTTTGCGATTTGCAAAAATGGCGTTGATGGATGTCTTTTTGAAGACCGGATCGGGAACCCAGTTTCTGCCACCATTGAAAGATTTGTAAAGGCCATTGGGAGTGCCTGAATAAAGAAACTCCGGGTCGGTATTTAAGGACACCAGCGTGGTTATAGCAGGGAGGACCTTTCCCCAAACCAGACTCCAATCACGTCCGCTGTTATTACTGCGAAGGGTTCCAGTTTTGCCTGATGCATAAAGGATGTCAGGATTCAACGCGGAAAACTCAACGATCTGAACGGGCTGTTCGGTGGATACAGATTGCCAACTTTCCCCGGCATCCAAAGATTGAAAAACTCCCCCATCCGTTGCTACAAACAGGATTTCGGGATTATCAGGATGCAGGGTGATATCATGGATTTTGGTATGGGTCAAACCTGAGGTTTCATCGAACCAGTCGCTCCAGCTATCCCCGGCATCTTCAGACTTGAACACGCCTCGACTCGTTCCGGCATAAATTGTATTGGAGTCTTCAGGATCAATTGCCAGGGTACGGATATCCTGATCAAACAATCCCTGATTGATTTGAAGCCAGGTTTTCCCGCCATCCTGGGATCGGTAAACACCAATGTCTGTTCCTGCGTAAAGAATCTGCCCTGAACCTGGGACTGTTGCCAGAGACTGGATGCGGCGACGGGCGTGTTGAACTTTGAAATATTTTTCGGGCAGGTATTTTCCGCTGATCTGGGCCTGCTCAATACCAAACTCTTCCGGATGCATTAATAGAAAACCCGAAACAGAAAGGATAAGAACGAATATCGCAGACAGGATTCCGATCCATTTGTGGATGATGCGCGTGTTTTTAAAAAAGCGAATATTCACGGGGATGCCTGATTCTATTTGTCCTCAAAGGCTTTCTTGGCCAGTTTCTCGTATTCGTCCTGAAGCTGGTTTTCTACGTGTTTTACATGCCCGAACAGTTCGTGAATTTTGACGTCTATCTCTTGCAAATGTTCTGACAACTCTTTCAAGTCCTCGTCCGGGGTGTCCTTCAGGAACACCTCACAACGTTTGGCATGATGGGAAATATGCTCCACCAGATCGTGCACCTGGGCGATATTGCTTTGCAGATGGTGGGCTTCTGCCTGCAAGTGGGTGGACCCCAGCTCGGCCTTAATGATGAATGTGTAAACCAACGCAAAAACAAACGCCGCAAACAATATGCCCTGACCGATGAATGTTTCCCAGGTGGGGTACATGCCCAGCCAATGAATACTGGGCAAAAAATTCGCCGCAGTTATAGAAACCTGCTCGCCCATTTGTAACTCATGAATTCCTTTTCCCATGAAGGTGAATGCCATGTAATACAAAAGCACACTGGTGAAACCAAAAAACCATTTAATGGGAATTCTCATCCCCAGAGTGTTGATCAAGTAAAATACTCCTGCTAAAACCAGACAACCTGCCAGAAACCCCGGTATGATTCCTCCAGTAGAACTATCTGCATAGAGGTAGAGGGCTTTGTAAAAAAGAACGGTTTCGAATCCCTCACGGTAAACAGATATGAAGGCCACCGCGCCCAGAGTGAACGCATTTCCTTTGGACAGGGCACCACGCATTTTTTTGTTGATGTAGTCCTGCCATTTTTTGGTTTCTATTTTTGAAACCAGCCAGTAGCTGACCCAGAATAAAACCACAACAGCCGTCAACATGATCCAGCCTTCAAGGAGTTCCTGACTGGCCATGCTCAGGTGAAGGATTTCTTGGATAATATAGGCTGTCGCAAAACTGGCAAGAATACCGACTACCACGCCGATGTGGATGGATTTCACCCTGGCTTGATTGCGAGACTTGATTAAAAACGCTATCAGTGCGGCGATAATCAGAATGGCCTCAAATCCTTCCCGAACGATGATGGAGAATGATTGAAAGAACATCCCGGTAAAGCCAACCTTGCTCTCAAGTAATTTCAAACCTTTTGAAAGGTTCTGGTTGATTTCATTGTTTAGCGATTGCACATGCTCAAAAGGTGCGCTGCGCTTGATTTCCCCTCGATAGCGACTGAACGCAGACTCCAGGCTTACACCCAGACTCTTATCTTTTGTGATGAGGTTGGACTCTATTTTTTCATATGCCAGATACGCGTCAAAAGCCACCTCGGCCGCATTCTCAGTCTGACCGGATTTATAAATCTCCAGGCTTTTATTAAGAAGTCCCCGAACCTCGTCTACGACCGCGCTGGCAAGGTTTCCTCCAGTATCCGATGATGATTCGATAGCCGCCAGTTCCAGATTGACAGGGGGAAGTTGTACATTTACGTTGGAAAAAGTCCGTAGATAATAGGTTACATCCCAAATTTGTGTTTCCGAAAGCACTCCGGCCCAGGCCATCATCGCTGTATTGGCAATGCCAACGTTAATCACCTCAAAATTGTCATAAGCGGTGGTGTTTGCATCGCCAGTAAGTTTTGGATTAGATAAAACGGCAGGGGAGGGATCAAACTGACTGGCCATGGGGCCATCCCCGTTTCCGGTCAGGCCATGGCAAACCGAGCAGTTGTTTTCAAATATTTTTTTGCCATTAGCTAGCGATACCGGTGTGATCGGTGTTTTATTGATTTCAATATTGAATGTTGCCAGCAGTTCGGAGTTGATGCTGTTCACTTCCTGCCATACCTTTTGCGAATCCACTTTATCTTTAACCAGGCCCATCAGGTTGGTGAGCCGGTTCTTAAGAATTTCGGCTTTTTGTGAGTCTGCAATTTCCGCAGACAACCTGGAAAATCTTTCGATAGCCTGTTGTAAAAAGACCTGGCTCTCTTCATATTCCGGCGGCACGACAACTTTGCCATCCACCACACCTTCCTCAAATTCCTTGGCGGCAATATTCAGCATCATGACTATTTTTTTGACTCGGTCTATGGATGCCTGGTTCAAGGCTTCGGCTTGGTTTGCGACCCAAAAATGTTGGCTTAAAAACAGAAGAGATAGGATGATAATTTTTAGAAAACTGGATTTGTGTGGCATTGTTAGTTTTGGGGACAGCATGTTATTCATTGAAATTGTTGATTTTAGGTGGAAACTGGAATTGGGTTCCCAAAATCCTAAATTAATAATGAGAATTGTTATCAATAATAAGATAAGGCCTTTAAATTGTCAAGGATATCCGACTTTTTTTAATTCTCTAAGATGACAGTTAAAATGGATCAAATATGAAGGAATGAGAGGTGAGATGTTAGGAACCAGTCTCGAAATCTTTGAGCTTTTGTTCCCATTCTGAGATGAGTTCGCGGAAACGGCTTACATGCTTCTTTTCTTCCAACATCAAATCATGGTACATGCTTCGCATCCCTTTATTGACATCCGAATCTTCAGGGGTTTTATCAACAAGGGTCTGGTAATAATTGACCGAATTCTCTTCGCTGACAATACCTTTGCGTAAAACATCCAGTCGACCCTGCACTGTTTCATAGGTCTCTTTATTGGATTCCATATATACCTCAGGATTTGATAATATTAATAAACAAGGTGCATCAAGCCACCATCCAGATTATAGCAGAGTTAATAAACGGAGTTTGTCATGGTTAGAAATTTAACGGGTTTTTTGTTGATAGCCCTTGTTCTTTCCGGTTGTTCGTTGCATTCCGGTTCCACGTATGACCGAAGTGAAATGGGTTCACCGGAATATTTTAAAAAGGGTGTTATTTTATCGGTGAGAGAAGTTGAAATAAAGGGCACAGAATCTGGAACCGGGGCCGTGGCGGGGGCAACGGCAGGTGGGCTTGCCGGTTCCACTCTGGGTGGCAACACAGCGACCCGTGCGCTGGGAGCTCTAGGGGGTGCTGTTGTGGGTGGCGTGGTAGGCCATGCCACCGAAAATGTAATCACCAGTGGATCCGCATCGGAATTTATTGTCCAACCTGATGAGGGAGAAGCCTATGCCGTCGTGCAAGTCAATGACGAGGAGCTTAAAGCCGGAGAACGAGTCCTGATAATGGACTCGGGTAAAGTACGAGTTGTTCGAGACCAAACTCAATAGGTATAACGCGATGCACGAAGACTTAAAAGAAGATTATTATGCACTGGTTCACCGGTTGTCGGAGAGCAGTCGGTTGGGCGGAATCATGGGTATCCTGCATTGGGATCAGGAAGTCATCATGCCTGCGGGTGCCGCAGAATCACGTGCCCAGCAGATCGGAAGCCTGGCCGGGGTCCTGCATGAAAAAACCACGCATCCTGAAATGGGAAGGTTGCTGGATCGGCTTTGGCGGAGCGAGGAAAATGGATTTAACACTTTTGAATGGTGCAATATACGCGAGGCCCACCGGGAGTTCCATATGGCTACACGGGTTTCCAAAACGCTTGTCACGGAGTTGGCGGAACTATCTTCCCGTGCACACCAGATATGGGTGAAAGCCCGTTCTGAAAACAGGTTTTCCGATTTTGCCCCGGTGCTAAAACAATTGGTGGATTTAAAAATAAAGTGGGCCGGTTGTGTTTTTCCGGATATGGAGGCCTATGATGCCAATATCGATGTTTATGAAAGAGGGTCCACCCAGAAGGACATCACTCCTATATTTGATAAACTTAAAGCTGAACTGATTCCATTGATAAAGGCTATCCAGGAGTCGGATTACAAACCGGAAACCAGTTTTTTGTCAGGCCAGTTCCCTGTTGAAAAACAGGAGGCGCTGGGACGTAAAATCAGTGAAGAGATGGGTTTTCTGTTCGACCAGGGGCGCATGGATGTGTCGGTACATCCTTTTTGTGGCGGCAGTCATCCGACCGATGTCCGCATCACCACTCGCTATCGGACGGATAATTTTGTCGAATCGTTATACGCGGTGATTCATGAGACTGGTCATGGGCTTTATGAGCAGGGGCGCATGCAAGATGGGCGGGACCTGCCGGTATCTGAGGCCCTCACCATGGCTATCCATGAATCGCAATCGCTGTTCTGGGAACGAATGATTGCGCAGGGAAAATCATTTTGTACACGCTACCTGCCGTTGCTTGCCGAAACATTTTCACATGATTTTAAGGATGTAACTCCAGCACGGTTTTATGAGGCCGTCAATGTCAGCGGACCCTCGTTAATCAGGGTAGAGGCTGATGAGGTGACCTATCCGATGCATGTTATCCTGCGTTATGAATTGGAAAAAGGTCTGTTTGATGGATCGATTCAAGTTGAGCATTTGCCAGAGATGTGGAATGCTAAAATGAAAGAGTATTTGGGCGTGGAACCGCCAACGGACACGCTTGGTGTTTTGCAGGACACACATTGGAGCGGCGGAGCCTTTGGCTATTTCCCTTCTTATACGTTAGGAGCGATTTATGCCAGCCAGTTTTATCAGGCATTAATTCGCGCTAAACCTGATACAGAAAAACAGATCGAGATGGGAAATCTGGCTCCTGTCCGGGAATGGCTGGGCAAGCAGGTTCATCAGCAGGGCAGGTTGTTATCGGTTCCTGCTCTGGTCAAGCAAGTGACCGGAGAAAATTTGAACCCGGACAACTTTCTGAATTATCTGAAAAACAAGTACCGTCAAATTTACCGACTTAACTAGAAGGTGGCTGATGGACTCTAGCAGGACGTCTTATCCCAATATAAAACGTGAGTATCAGTATTGCGATACTTGTGGAAGCCTCCTGCCTGCTCCGGGTTTTTTTTGCGTCAAATGTGATCCGCCAGAGCCTCCGGAACCTGATCCGGAAAAGGGCCTGGATTTTTCCCAGACGTATCTACGCATTGCCTTATTAGCACTGATTTTTATGGTCGTGGTTGTAGTCAAGCTGGAAATCAATCCGCTGTCCTTGTTTCATGATTCGAGTACTGACGAAATCCCACTTCAAGTTGCAGAAGACAAAGATTATGAAATGTTTTTCAAGGTCAATGTGAGTTTTGCCAATTTGCGTGACGCGCCCAATACCAAGACAAGCACTATTTTATTTGTACTGACCCAGGGCACTGAGGTTGAAATCCTGGAGAAAAAGGGGAAGTGGTCAAAAATCCGCTCAAAACCGAAGGCAAAAGAACTCGCCCGAACCGGGTGGCTGGCCAGCAAACTCATTGATTCTGAAATCAAATGATGTCGCTTAAGGCTTCCAGTTTTTTGCTGGCCTCAATGATTGCTGTTTTGAATTCATCATAGTCCCGTGTTACGGGAAATTGGGGAAACTCTTCCACGACATTATCAGGAGCCCGGAATAAAATCCCTGCATCGGCTTCTTTAAGCATTCCTGTATCGTTATAGGAATCTCCGGCGGCGATAACTTTCAGGTTTAGCAATTTTAAAGCCGCCACTGCCTTGGTTTTCGCATCGGGAATTCGCAATTGATAATCAGCGATTCGCCCGGCCTCGTTAACAACCAGATCATGACAAAATAGGGTGGGGTAGTCGAGTTGCGCCATCAAAGGTCCGGCAAACTGGTTAAAGGTGTCAGACAGGATGATGACTTGGAATTCACTTTCCAGCCAGGATAAAAATTCCTTCGCACCGGGAAGAGGGGCAATGCCTCCGATGACTTCCTCGATATCCGCGAGTTTAAGATTGTTTTCATCGAGAATTTTGAGTCGTCCTCGCATCAGTTCATCATAATCGGGGATATCCCGCGTAGTAAGCCGCAATTTTTCAATTCCAGTTTTTTCTGCGAAGGCTATCCAGATTTCAGGAACCAGAACTCCTTCCAAATCCAGGCAAGTGACTACCATAAGTGGGCTATCCTTTATTTTATGAGATCTCTTGTTTTTTCTTTCTCAAATCCAAAAGAAAACGCCATTCTTCGTTTCGGGTGAAATGAGAGATTAAGGCATATACCAGTATTCCAATAGATATGCAAGCCGTCAGGACAAATAGTCGGGTCGATAGGGGATCGCTGACATGGAAAAAGCTCTCCTTGGCGAAAAAAGTAACGGCACCCATAGTTATGGCTGCGGAAGACATTTTTACAGTCGAACGCAGTATTTTTCTTCCACCCATTAGCCCCAGGCGTTTTCTCAAATGGTAGATCAACAGTGCGACATTGAATAAGGCCGACAGGGAAGTGGCCAGTGCAAGACCTCCATGTTGCAAGGGACCCATTAAAATTAGATTTAAAACCATATTGAGAAGCATGGAATAAATACCAATTTTTGCCGGGGTCTTGGTGTCCTGCAGAGAATAAAATGCCGGAGCGATGATTTTGATTCCTGAATAGGCGCAGAGGCCTACTGAGTAATAGAGCAGGGCAATAGCTGTGCCTTCTGTGGTAGAAGCCAGGAACTCTCCTCGCTCCCACAAGGTATTGACGATGGGTTCGCGCAGAATGATCAATCCTATCGTAGCGGGTATGGTGATAAAAAGAATGAGGCGAATACTGAAACCCACCGTCTGGACCAGCTCTTTGAGGTTTCCCTTTGCGGCCTGGCTGGATAGTGTGGGCAGAAGGGCTACTCCTAGCGCGACCGCAAATATGCCCAGAGGCAGTTGCACCAGCCGGTTGCCATAATATAAGTAGGAAATGGACCCGCCCGGAAGCAGGGAAGCGAGCAGAGTATCAACCATGATGTTAATTTCATAAACAGCAAGGCCCAGTATAACCGGTCCCATTAGTCTGGCGATTTTAACGACTTCTTCCTGTTTGAAATTAAGTGTTTTTTTAAAGCGGAATCCCCTTTTTATAACAGCGGGAAGTTGAATCAGTAATTGCAGAGCCCCGCCTACCAGAACCCCGATAGCCAGTCCCATAATAGGCTCATCCATTTGCGGAGCAATGATGAGAACCGAGAGTATCATCGCAACATTTTGCAAAATGGGGGTTGCAGCTGGCAGGGCAAAAACTTTCAGCGAATTTAAAATCCCCATACAAAAGGCGGCCAGTCCAATAAAAAAAAGGTAGGGGGCCATCCAGCGTGTCAATTTTACCGTCAGTTCAAATTTTCCGGGTTCATCAAGAAACCCAGGGGCAAAAACCGTTATCACAGCAGGTGAAAATATCAGGATGAACAGGGATGCCAGGGTTAATGCAATAAAAAGAATATTGAACAGGTTGGCGGTTATTTTCCACGCTACCGATTCTCCTTTTTGTGTCAGCGTTTCGGTGAAAACAGGAATGAAAGCCGCTGTCACCGCGCCTTCACCCAAGATCCGCCGTTGCATGTTAGGGATTCTAAAAGCGACAAAAAAAGCATCGGCGGAAGCCGAGGAGCCAAAGGCCATGGCGATGACCACATCGCGCAGGAATCCGAAAAGCCTGGATAAAAGAGTCATCCCGCCTACGGCTCCTGCCGCTTTACTTACTTTTTCTTTACTGTCCATTCGGGGCTTCGGTTCAGGTGGGAATGAGTGAACGCTTGTTTGCGAGGTCTTGCCTGCACGCAGTATAGCAAAACCGGAGTTAATGGAGGCAAAGAATTTCTACAGCTAGCCTGTATATTGCATGAGGGTTGGGGGGATTTGTTTTTTTCTGTTGGTTGCAAGCGTGCTATATTGCAATCGACAAACATTTTTCCCACCAGAAAGCACTATGCCTAAAATTAAGGTTAGAACCAAAGACCAGAAAGTTTACGAAAAGATCGTTGAGGCTTATGAGCAAACGGTCATTCTTCAAAAACAGAAACGCCTGACATACGGGCACTGGGACTTCGTGGTTTTCGGCCAGACGGACAATAACGAGACGATTCTTCGCGAGGGCTATGCGGAGCAGGCATCAATAAAAAGGGTCCCCATTTATATTGCGTCTTTGGCACAGCCGGGACTCACCAATGTAAATGGCATACCCATCGAAGAGTTTGTCGAAGAAGATGTTCCGGAAAAATACAAGGGACTGGAAATCATTCATGTCGACCCCCTTCGTCCGCTTACTATCAAAAAGAAGGAAACCGTTCCCGGAGCCAGTCGGGCACAGGATCAAATTTGCAAGGACTATGAGGATGCGAATATTGCAATCATCCATTCACCGCATGAGTCGGACTGGATGATTGCAGTGATGAAGTATCTCAGTGAATGCGATCGCTCGTTTCCTGACCCTGTTCAGGAAGCATTTTCCCGTAACTCCGCTCGACATGGCGATTTTCTGTCCCTGGAAAAGCCTTCTTCCGACCGTTTGAACTGAGTTAGCTACCTATATTTCGCACATTTCAGTAACCCGTTCAAATATCCTGGATAAAACGTTGTGCGTAGGAGCGAATATTTTTCCCGTTCAGCACGTGGAAGCGCCTTATTTTCTCAATGGTCTGATTGGAAAATCGTTTCAGAGGAATATGAATGATCCTTTTGCCGTATTTTCGGGCAAGTTTTCGCCAGGTTATTCGAGGTGCGCAAGGGGCAACAACGGTGACGTTCTTTTCTCTGGAATGAAAAAAAGCCGCCTCTAGAAGTCTTTCTTCCAGGGTCTCGGATAAACGAATACGAGGGTCCTGCCATATATCCGGAATGGGACGGGGAGGGTAAATCATCATGCATCCTCCATAGGTGGCTTGTCCGATGCCCGGTCCGATTAAAGAATCCATATACTCGGTGGCGAAAAAACATAAGGTGGACTCCTCATTATGTTCGGCGTACCAGGTTTGGCACCAGTTATATTTTTCGGGTTCGGGCTCAGGGTCAAAAAGAAAGACGATAATTTCGACCTGTCCTCGGGACGGAGGAATTTCTTTCACATAAATATCGCCTGTGTGCCAGTGGCGCAGGGTGTCCCGAATATCTATGCCATCCTTAACGGAGGAGGTAAATTTCTCGGTTCGGGCCAAATCGTGACTCAATAAAAATTTGGTTTGCTCACGCACATGGGTGTTCAAATTTTCTATTTTTTCATCCTCCGGCGGCCAGGAACACTGACCATATGGGTCCCAACTGTGTTGCCATTTTTCCTGGGTCTTGATATCCGGTTCGGGTTTTAAATCCAGTGACCGCCATTCAAACTGGGTTTCCGACAAACGGTTTTTCATGTTTACTGGTTTAGCGCCTTCTTCGTCTGGCAAAGCCTGATCAATTCCAAGTGCAAGGGTCTCCTGTAAATTTTTGGGTGGGTCAAAGGGATATTCTCTTGCCGCTTCTAAAACCGCAATGGCAAATGGATCTCCGCCGAACTGCTTGGCGGTTTTTACCAAGGTATAGAGATCCGGCAGGAGGCGAGCCTCCATTAAAGTCAGGTTGCGAATGTATTGCAATAGTGTCTGAAAAGTCTGGGAAGTCAGGTTGTGATAGCGAACTTTGTGTTTTTTAATGAACAGCTCACGGGCACGTAAAAGAATTTCTTTAACTCCATCCACCGGCGTATTGCTGTCCGGCCTCAATTCCTGCCGTCTTTTTTCATATAAATAGGTCACATAAGGAAACTCTGAAAGCGCAAAAAACAAGGTTTGACTGTCCACGCCGTGTAATGAGGGCAATCCTCCTGGTTTTTGCGGGGGAAGAACCTCCAGGCGTTCATCAAAAGCTTCCTTGATCCAGGGCCAGTCCAGAACGGAGCACAGGCAGACTATCTGACTATATTCCAGCTCAAGCTGATGAAGTTGATAGGCCATCCATCGCGCACGCCAGAAGTGCTGGCTTTTATCCTTGGGACGTTTTACGGTTAAAAGCAAGGTGCTGATAAACTTTTCATAAGATAGTTTGCTCAAGGCAAAGCTGTCCGGAAAGTCGACACCTCTTTTCTCATAATTTTCCGTGCTCCAGTCGATGAAATGACGGGGCATTCCTTCCTGTATGGCAATGCGTAGACCCATGATCATTGGCTGGCTTGGATCGATGGGCACATAGTTCATTGAGCCATTTTGTTCAACTTGACAGCTCAGGGAAATGCCGGGGAGGAGTTTGATCCCTTCTTCAACCGTTTGTTGGAATTCAGGGGGGAGTGCGACAGCCAGGCAATCGCAGGGGAACGATAAAAGCCGGTGGCGCACCTCGCGCGCAAAACTGCCGCTACCATGAACCACGGGCAAAAATTGGATGCGATCACTGAGTTTTAGGACCTGACTCATGAGTTTAAGTTTTTAGTGGTTGCTATATACGCTGGGTCCAGCGTCACGCTGGTTATTTATCAATATCAGGGTGTAGGGGGTTGTCATCACTGAAAAAGAAATCGCCCAGACCCATAGGAAGCCTTTCCTCGCCGAGAGCCCTGCGGTTTCTGGCGGCAAGAGCATCCAGATCGAGAGCCTCTTCACCAAGAACCTTGCTGACCGCTTCTTGCCACATTTTGTCTTTGGCTAGAGGATTGTCTTTCTCCTGACTGATTCGTTTCAGGGCGTATTGAATAATATGTATGCCGTCACGGGGAGAAAAATCCAGGTCCAACTGATGAGATTTTTGCAAAAAATCAGCAGTCATTTTCAAAAGATCTTCTCCTGAAAATGGAAGGTGGTATCTGAGTATCGCCAACTCATCCTGATAACTGGGCATTTCCATCTGCAAGGTGGGTTGCAAACGGGACAGGATATAGTCGGGAATTTCGAAAGTGGATTCGTCATTATTCATTGTCACGCAGGCACGAAACTCTTTATGAGCGCGAATCTTGATTCCCGCGATAATGGATTCGACATAACGCCGGTGATCGAGAAGGGGAGCCAGTGAAGCCCAGCTTTTTTCATTCATGCGGTTGCCTTCATCAAGAATACAAATGCCGCCTTCAATGATGGCGCATACGAGAGGCGATGCATGATATGAAATCTTTCCCTTTTCCGAGAGAACCGGTGTGATCAACAGGTCTTCCGGGCGGGTGTCACTGGTGCACTGGAATATGTATAGAGGCTGCTTTCTCTGGTTCGCGGCTACCATAGCCAAAGTGGTTTTCCCGGTACCAGGCATTCCGGTTATTCTGGGTGAAAGCGGGAAGTCCTTTTCGGATATCACCATCCAGCAGGCCTGAATCTGTTTGAGGACTTCTTCCTGACCAATCCACTCGGAACGGGTGTTGTCGGGTTGGCTCAAATGTAGAGCAACCCCATCTACTTCTATTGTCTTTTTTGTTGTCGTATCCAATATGTGACCCTTCTGGCAAAAAGTTGTCTTGGCTTGTAATACCCCTCCTTAGCCTTCATGCCCCGGAGGGGTACAATGAGCTATTGCTCACTGGTCGACTATGTTGCTTTAATGATACACTATACACAAATAAATTTTAACAGGAGATGGAGTGGACAATCTGGTTACAATTTTATTAGTGGCGTTTCCTTTGGGGATGATGATTTTGTTGGTCAAATACGCAAAATTCATCCATAAACAACCCAGAATGGAAGAGGAACGCCGACAGAATAGCAATAAAGAGAATCGCCCACCTGGCGAGCAGACCTGAAATGACGATGGACAACCATCAAACCGATGCCTTTTTTGCAGAGTATATTGAGCGGCTTTTATCTGGAAACAGGGCCACTCGTTATCTGGATAATGCTCTTTCTGCTTGCGGTGTGGGTTTAATGCCCCTGATTGATCACTGTGCCATACGAACTCTCGATGTCGACATGCGTGCTGAAGATATTCTTCAGCTTGGTTTTTCCCAGGATCAAACATTAGGCACCCTGGAATTCGATAACTGGTGGGCCAAGGTTTATAGAAAACCGGGTTACCCGAGTTTGTTTGTCGATCAGGCTTTTGAGGGGGAACGCGGTGAACCCAGCTTGATTCCCGATTGGGTTCGAACACATGGGGATCAATGTTTTCATCACATCGCCGTTTTGGTTGAGGATATTGAGTACGCCATCGACAAAATGAAAGCCGGGAATATAGAGTTCTCCGGTCAGATAGTGGGTGCCCCGAATACAGACTTGCGGCAGATTTTTACCCAGCCAGAAATTATAGATGGCAAGGCCTATACGGTTCTGGAACTTATAGAACGACATAACGGTTATCAAGGCTTTTTGCCCCCCCAGGCCGACGGCTTAATGGAGTCTTCCCGCCTTTAGGATTCATGAAAATCCAATGATTAGAAAAACGGCACCTGAATCCATAGCCCCCTACTTAAGAGATGCTTCCAATTTTTCAGGAGGAAATGCTGAGGAGGTTGTCATTCCTGAGACCTCGGATGAGTTGGTGGATTTCCTGGAAAATGAAACCCGGCCGGTAACCGTTGCAGGTGCAGGAACAGGGTTGACTGCTTCACGCATCCCGGCTGGAGGCGTCATTGTTTCATTGGAGAGGTTAAATAGGATTGTAGAAGAAGGAGAGGGCAGAGTAAGGGTCGGCCCGGCTGTGACGGTAAAAGAACTGCAAGGTTTTCTGCCAGGATGGTTTTATCCACCCAATCCGACCGAGACATTGGCATCGCTGGGTGGCACCCTGGCAACCAACGCTTCCGGCTCCCGCAGTTATAAATATGGGGTAACGCGTGATTATGTCGAAGAGGTTGAATTGCTTCTGGTGGATGGCAGGAAAACTTTGCTCAAGCGAGGATTGAAAATAACCGAGCCACTCACGTTTGAAGACGGCAGTAATATTGTTTTTCCGGACATTGCGTATCAAAGTCCAGAATGCAAAAACGCGGCAGGGTATTTTGTCCATCCGGGTATGGATTGGCTGGACCTGTTTATTGGGTCAGACGGTACGCTTGGGATATTTGCAGATATTGTTCTGCGTTTGATTCCCCGTCCGGATGATTTTGTCAGTGGTATTTTGTTTTTTGAGGAGGAAGACTCCTGCTGGGAATTGGTCCCAAAAATTAAATCCCTGGGTGGGAAAAAGATCGACCCCTGTTCCTTGGAATATTTTGACGACAACGCCCTAAAAAGATTGAAGAGCAAACATAAAAACATTCCCAACCGCTCCAGTGTGGCATTGTTTTTTGAACAAGCTGTCCCTGAAATGAAAGATTATGATTTGATATTGGAAAACTGGTATGAATTTTTGAGCGCAGAAAATATTATGCTTGATGATTCCTGGTTTGCTCAAGGGCCAAAGGATGTGCAGATGTTTCACGATTTCAGGCATGATGTCCCGGTAATTATCAATGAGGAAAACAGCCGTGCCGGAAGGGTGAAGCTGGGTACCGATATGGCTGTCTCAGACAAGTATTTTATGTCGATGATGCAGTTTTACCGGGAAACCCTGAAAGCTAGTGACTTGGATTCCGTCATGTTTGGACATTTGGGGGATAATCATTTGCATATAAATCTTCTGGCAGAAGATAGGGATAGGGCGCAAAAGGTTTGTGATCAAATGGTAAATCAGGTTTTGGAATGGGGCGGGACGGTTTCTGCAGAACATGGCATAGGAAAACTGAAAAAAAAATATTTTGCCAAAATGGTTGGATCAAGTGGCTTAAAAGATTTAAATAAAATTAAATATTGCTTCGATCCGGAAAACAGGCTGGGTGCCGGGAATATGTTGTAAATGCTTTTTGGCACCCTCGCTATTGACAGTATAAGGATGGAAGGAGTAAAATTTTCCGAGTTACCTTAGTAAGGCCCAATTAAAGCAAATCAAGTTATTCCAGCGAGGTTTGGAAACATGCTCGATGCGTTTAAAAGCCTGGTTTTGAATTATTCTTATGAGCCTCTCCAGTTTTGTTCTGCTCGTCACGCTATAACTATGGTTTTTGGTGGCAGGGCTGAGGAATTGGACAGTGCCGGATATTTAGTCCACACTCCCTCTACCAGTTTCGAACTTCCTACTGTGATACGCGTTTTGAAAATGGTAAACCGAAACCGGAAAAAGGGTTTGGCGTTTAGTAAGAAAAATATTCTAAGAAGAGATGATTACACTTGCCAATATTGTGGGATTTCCACCCATCCCCTAACGGTGGATCACGTTCTCCCCAAGTCCCGTGGAGGAAAAACCAACTGGACAAATATAGTTGTTGCCTGTAAAACCTGCAATCTTAAAAAAGGTGACCGAACTCCTTTGGAAGTGAATATGCAATTGGTTCGCCTTCCCAGAAAGCCGGATTATCAATTCATTCCTTTTATCGTTCCATCCGGGCCGGACTCCCATGTTGAAATCTGGCAAAAATACCTGCCCAATAACATCCTGGCCAAATCTGCGGCCTTTTAACCCGCACACTATGCGAGTATACTGTTATTGGTTTTCTACCCGTTGATAGACCTGAACTTTTCCTGTAGGCGATAAAATAGATGGAAGCTAAATCCCTTATTCAGATTATTTCTGAGGATGAATTTTTACAGATAGCTCAAGCACCTTCAAATCTGTTTTTCAAGGTCAGCGCTTTATTTTGTGAGAAGTTGAAAGGCGGTAAGGAAATATCTCGAAAATTTTATTCCAGTCTTATCCAGGAAACTGAATATCTGGAAAGTGTTCTGGATGAACACGGTGCCCGGGAAAACAAGACCTGGTCCTTTTTTTCGGAATATGTTGCGTGTGTACGCAATCTTTCTATTGCCGCATTTTACATAAAACATATCCTGGATCGGTACCCTTACTACAACCTTGGAGAATCTGAAGAGGACGCCAGAGTTTTCCATGAAGGTGCTCACGAGGCTCTGAATTTTCTGAACACTTCCATAGTAGGTTTAAGAGCTGAGGTTGTCCGGACAGGACAATTAAATGGTCTAGAAATTAGCGAAGAGCCGTTTTCAATGAACGAATTCTCTGAAATTGAAACGAACAAGCGCTTGCCAAGAACTATTTTGGAGGATGAAGTCAAAGAGGAGCAGGAGAGAGTAATAGAACTTTGCCATAAATACCGGAAAGTCGCAAAAATGGTTAAGGACATGGGGGTCGAAAGAAATAACGACCCTGAGGCGTTCCGCCATGTTATTCCATCAAAGCTGGATGAGAAACTGGTGCGAATGTTTAAGGAGCTGGTCCATAGTGTCCAGTCAGAATACGACACCTATGTTAAGAATACCCGGCTGGAACAGGCTCGGGAGGATTTAAAAAATATGAGAGGATATATTTCCATGCCCCTCCACCTTCTTGAGGTGGTCCTCTGGCTGGCCCATTTTTATGAGCGTCATGAAGATGATATTCGTCACGGAGAGTGCAGGCAACAAATTTCCAGAGTGGTGAATAAGGATGTTTTGCTGAGGCAAATTTTTAATTTTGGTTTTCACTACAGCAAATATTACCTTCAGCAAGGAGACAAGCTGGTCAAGAATATTTTGAAGGGGTTTGTGGAGATCGTGAAGGCTGAAGTTCCTATCCCGCAGCCTTTAGGGTTTCATGCCAGGCCATCAACGTTTATTTCCTTAATTGCCCGCCATCATGAGGGGGACTTGCACATGATCATTGATGAGGAAAAATTTAACGCCAAGTCGGTCATGAGTCTTTTGCAGGCAGGAGGTATTCTTGCTGACAAGGGTTATAAAAAAGTTTTCATGGAGGGTACCCAGCAGGCTATCAATGATGTCAAAGTTCTGGCCCAGAACAATTACTGCGAAGAAGGAGAGTTTCCCCGCCAACTGAGCTATCTGCGCCCAGATCAAGGCAGTGACTGAATTTACTATGAATGTTGAAGATGAAATTTATGACATTGTCGATGAAAATGACCAGGTAACAGGACAGGCCAGCCGGAAACATATTCATGGAAATAAACTGCTGCACCGATCTGTTCACATCCTTGTTTTTAATTCCCGAAAAGAATTGTTCTTACAAAAACGAGCTCTCTGTAAGGATGAAAATCCGGGACTGTGGGACACTTCAGCCGCCGGGCATGTTGATGCCGGTGAAACTTATGAGGCATGCGCTCATCGCGAACTTTTGGAAGAGCTGAATTTAAAGGCCAATTTGGCAGCCTCTGTGAAAATTTCAGCTTGTCAAGAGACCTATGGAGAACATGTTCAGGTGTACACCTGTGTAACGGATGATACGGTTAAAATTAACTCAGACGAAATCAGCGAGGGAGATTTTTTGAGCCTTGCCCTGATTCAGAAAGAGATTTCTACCAATCCCACTGCGTTCACCTCTTCCTTTAAAATGCTTTTTAATCAGATTCGCGATATTGAAAATATTTCATTGAATAAAATAGAATTTGTGGGGAAAATTTAAATGACCTCTTTTGATATTTTCGTTTTGGTTGTACTGGGTTTCTGCCTGTTTTTCTCTGTAATGAAAGGGTTTGTGCGGGAGATTTTCTCCCTTTTAGCCTATGTGGGGGGATATTTGATGGCTGTCAAATATCAGGATACATTTGCCCGGCTTCTAATGGAAAGTATTCCCAGCAAGCCTCTGTCTAAACTAATAGCCTTTGTGGCAATTTATATAATAACTGCAATTATTATCTCCCTGATGGGCAAGGTTGCTAGTGCAATGCTTTGGTCTGGCGCAAACCTTTCGATGTTCGACAGGTTATTCGGTGGTCTTGTTGGTTTGGCAAAAGGTGTAGCTATTCTGGTTGCTGTTACGTTCCCTCTGCAGTTTTTCCCTGAACTGGCTAAAAAATTCACGCAGGACTCCTATGCTGAGCCTCATCTGGCAAAGGTAAGAGATTTTGTAAAGAAGAATCCGGGTACCCTGAATATCAGAAAAAATCTTTCCAATTTTGATATGGAGGGCGCTAAAGAAAAGCTTAACGAGTTAAAGGATTTGAAAAAGTTGTCGGACACATTTGATGATTTAAAGAAAGCCATGCCTGGAAAAGATAAACCCCAGGACCAGTACTCCAAAGAAGACCTGAAAAAGTTAAATGAGATTTTAAAATCCGTTGATAAAAATTAATATTTTTTGATCAGTAAACAGGCAATGGCTACAAAAATAAATTTTAATGGAGAAATCCATGACCAGTTGAATGTTTCAGTTTTGGATCATGGCTTTTTGTTTGGTGACAGTGTTTATGAAGTGGTTTGCACTGTCGATAAACAACCGTGTTTTTTAGATAAGCACCTCGACCGCCTTTTTGCTTCAGCTAAAGCAATTTCTCTGGTTGTTCCGCGTGACAGGGAATGGTTCCGGGAGCAGTTGAAAAGTACGTTAGGGGCGGCAAATAATGATGAGTCCTATGTGAGGATTATTGTTACCCGGGGAGTTGGGGAAATTAATATTGATCCCTCAACCTGTCACAGTCCCAACATAATTATAATTGTGATGGAAATAAAGGAATACCCGGAGTCCTGCTATGAAAAAGGAATTCATGTTGCTTTGGTTTCCATTAAGAGGAACGCGAGTGATGCTTTGAATCCGAATGTTAAAACAGGAAATTATTTGAATAATGTTTTGGCAAAAGTGGAAGCGAACAAGCTTGGTGCCCAAGATGCCATCATGGTTAATGCATTGGGGCACTTAACAGAAGGGACTACAAGTAACCTGTTCTTTGTTCGCGAGGGTCATATTCTTACCCCTTCACTGGACTGTGGAATTCTCTCAGGAATTACCCGGGAAATGGTGATTCAACTTGCCAGAGAGAATGGATTCCATATTGAAGAGGGGAAATGGCCCGGAGAAGAACTTTGTGAGGCTGATGAGATATTCCTAACAGGGACCATTAAAAAAGTAATGCCGGTATCGCATCTGGATGCCCGACCTGTTGGATCGGGCAAGCCCGGGCCAGTTACTCTAAAACTTATGCGGCTTTATGAGGATCTGATAGCAAAGAAAATTATAAATCGGTGACTTGTGTCTTTACTTGTAGGCCTGACAGGCGGGATCGGTTCTGGAAAAAGTTTGGCAGCCTCTTTTTTTAAGGAGCTCGGTGCCCACATCATAGATGCTGATCAATTAAGCAGGGACTTGGTCCATCCGGGGCAAACCGCGCTAAAGGAAATTGTCAATTGTTTTGGTGAGAATATCCTGGATTCCACTGGGAATCTGAATCGGGGAAAGCTCGCTAAAATAGTGTTTCAGGACTCAGAGAAAAAGTCTGTTCTGGAAAAAATACTCCATCCCAAAATTTTTAAAAAAGAGCAGGAAATCTTTTTGAAAACCTGCAATGAAGACCCTTTTGCCATCGCTATCATTGATGCGGCCCTATTGATCGAGACTGGAAACTATAAACACGTTAATAAAGTGATTGTGGTTCGATGTAGCGAGGAATCTCAAATTCAAAGGATTTTAAGCCGAAATGATGTCAGTTCTGATGAGATAGTGACCCGAATTAAGAATCAGATGAGCCTTGAAGAAAAAATCAAGTATGCGGACTTCATCCTGGATAATAATGGGCAACAGGAAGACCTCAGGCATGCGGTTCAAGAACTTTATCCCAAACTCGTGAATATCTCAGAAAAACCAGATAATTCAATTAGTTAAATATTGAGTTCTTAGGCTTTAATACCGTTAAATTCTTTAGGATTTATGTAAACAGAAGAGATGAATTATGGCTGAAGATCAGGAAGCTCCAGAAAAAGAGCAGGATTTAACTACCGATGAGGCGGCGGAACTTGAACGCCTGCTGGATGATACCGGCGGTGAGGAAGGAGCGGCTGGCGGCGGCCTGAAAGGGTTGCAGGCAAAATTCAAAAAAATCCTCGGTAATAAAAAGCTCCTGATGATATATGGTGGCGGGCTCTTTGTCCTGATTCTGGCTATCGGTGCAGGAGCTTATTTTTTTCTTGGTGGAAAAGAAGCCGAGGTGGTTCCTTTGGAGGAACAGGCCGCTGAAGAGGAAGTTGTAGAGGAAGCAGAAGAGGTCAAAATTTCAAAGGTCAATATTTATAAGTTGGAACCTTTTTTCCTCCCGATCCGTGATGAAGGCAAAGAAACCGGTCGGTTTATATCCATCTCCGCAAATCTTTTGTTGAGTAATCGAGTCTTGAATCTGGAGATTGACAAGATACTGCCTCTGGTCAGAAAAAATATTTATAATATTCTTAGAAGAAAGAGGCCCAGTGATTTCACCCTCAAACGTTCCCGGACCGAGGAAAGAATCAAAAAAGAAATTCTGGTTGCCTCCAATGCCCTACTATTAAGTGGTACCGGAACAATCACCGATGTTTTTTTCACCAGGTTCATGGTTAAATAAATCGTTCTCCGAGCTTGACTTATCTTGTCCTGAACCCATATTTAGTTAGTCTGTAACAATAATTCGGGTTTCGATTATGCCTACAACACCTCTTGTTAATACACAGCAGGTCCTGCAGATGGGGAGTCATACGGAAAAGCTCCAGCATACTATGCAGACCCAGCCCACTGTTGTGGCTCAGCAGGCGGACAAAGAGCGAAAACTGGCGGATGAGTTGAAGCGTGTGCAGGTACAGGATATGGACCCCACCCATCTTCTGGAAAAAACAGACCCTGAGACTAGGGCCAAAAAGCGAATTCGAGTTCGCAAAAAAAATCATTCCGATGCTGAAGATGAGGGCCCCGAATCTCCTCTCCCCGAAGACCCTCATCGAGGGAGCTTAAATATCATTGCCTGAGCCTAAAAACTGCCACAAGAAAATTACTCCAACTAATTGGAAATAAGGAGATAGTTCGGTTTTATTCCTGCCCTGCAATATTGTGATTGTGGCGGAGAGGCAATTTGCCGATAAAGAAACAAGTCCTTTTCATTCAGGACCCATCACACAAGCGGCTAAACACTCCCTTTAGTATAAAAAAATGTTTAAGAATTTCAGCCCCCTTGATCCGTCGACTCAGATAGAAAACTTGACCCAACAGGTCTTAAAAGTCCTCGGTGGCAAGGACTCCAATCCAGCAACTCTCAAATTCATCAGCGAATTACAGTCTGGTAATCTTTTTAAGGCTGTTTTTGTGAAAAACCTTCCGGGAGGAAAAGGGGTTTTGTCACTTGAGGGCAATAAAGTGATCGTTGAATTGCCGCTGTCATCTAAGGGTCAGGATGGGCAGAAGGATTTGACAGGAACATCTCTAACTAAAGGCCAAACAATCCTTGTCCGGGTAGAAAACTCAGGAGCTAAGCCGGCTCTCAAAATCATTCCTCCCCAAGAAGACCCGTTTAAAAACGTAGAGGTCACAACGAATCTGACTTCCCGAGGAAAATCGATTTCCAGGTTTTTAGGTTTGGAAGAGTTTCAGCAACCGTCTTCATCTGGCAACAATATAACAAATGCTCGTGTCATCAGCGTTGTGGATTCTAAATCCATATTGGTGGAAATGGGAGGCAAGAGCTTTTCAGTGCCGATGGAAAATGCGGAAAACTTCAAACCTGGGTCGCAGGTCAATATCTCTTTAAACAAAACCCAGGCTGGGCAACAGCCTGTATTAACACAAAGTGGCCAGCAGCCCGAATTGGTAGAAACGGGTGCAAGCAAAATAAAAAAACTGGACTTTAACTCGTTGAAGCCTTATTTGCCAGCCCGAATGCCCTTAGTAAAAATGGCGTATCTGCTGAAAAGTGAAATTCTTGATTCACCATTGATTCCAGACCTGAAAATACAATCCGATGTGGTTGCGCGATTGCGAGATACCTTGCGCTTGCTCCTCCCTGGTGAAGGGGAAATCCCCAACGCAACACAGGTACGGCAACAAGTGGAATCCTCTGGAGTCAGCTATGAGGCAAAAGTGCGGCAGGTCCTTGAGTTCCCTTCAAATAGACAGGCCCACAAAGAATTAGCCGGAGACTTGAAGGGTTTGTTGATGAAGCTTTATCATTCCGCAGAGCAGGCCTCTGCAAAGGCGGTACAAGGAGCACCTGCTCGGTTTGCCGAGTTTCGACAAACGATCAAATATGCCATCGACAATATTGAGCTCAACCAGCTCTCTTCGCAAATATCGAAGCAGGAGAACCAGCCACTGGTAATTCAGATTCCTAATCCGCTGAGTTCCGGAAATAAAACTATCCAATTATTTGTTCGTGACGATTCTTCAGAAAACGAGACCGGATGCAAAAAGGAAAAAAAGAGCCATCAGGCAGCTTTTTTCCTGGACCTCTCTTTTCTGGGGAAAATCAAAATTAACGCAAAGATGAATCCCGAGAGTTTGTCTGTAAGCATTGATGTAGAGAGTGAAGAAATCGCTGATTTCATTCGCCACAGAACAAGCGACTTTGAAGAAAAAATGAGCGAAGATAAGATCGATACATCGGTAGAATGCCATGTGGCCCAAGAAGTCAAACAGGAAAAAGATAACTTGATTGAATTGCTGGTAAGTCAAAACACATCTCTTATAAATATCAAAACATGAAACAAAAAAAAGTAAGAAATTCTGCCGTATCTCTTAAATATAATGGGAGCAGTAACCATGCTCCGAGAGTGACTGCCAAAGGGCAGGGCTGGGTAGCAGAAAAAATTATTGCCATGGCGCAGGAGCGGAATATTCCGATCAAAGAGGATAAAGACCTGGTTGAGCTGCTGGGGAAAATTGATGTTGGGAAGGAAATTCCGGAACCATTATATAAGCTCGTTGCAGAGCTTCTCGCCTGGGTTTATCAGTTAAACAAGGAGTACCCTAAAAACCGAAAAACCAAAGAGTCTAGGGTTTAGGGCACTGTTTTTTTTGCGGTAATAGCACCCTTTGTTGCAGTGTTATTCCGATTTATCTTGACCTGGTATATAGGCTTTGATATCCTTTGAAATCAACGCCTTACTGTGGTTTTGGTGATGGTGTGCGGGGCTGTTGCATTTGTTTTTTTGTCCCTTCTGTTCACAGGTAAGAATTATGCAAGATAATTCTTTTTCATAAGAGAGCCAGCGATTGCTACGACCTATTAAAGTCCTCATAGTTGCCCTTATCTTTTCATCGACTTCATGGTTTTCTGGTAATGCCAGTGCCAGTTTCTCGTATGAAGTTCATACTCTAAACAAATACCACTTTTCCACCCCTCCCGGCCTTCAAAGTAAGGTTGAATTCTGGAAAAAGATTTACTCCGAATACAGCACCAAACATGCGGTGGTTCACGATATCAAGAACCTGGATGTTATCTATGAGGTAGTCTATTTAGGTGAGAAGCCATTATCCCGAAAGGCGAGGGAGCGCAAACTGGAGAAAACCAAAAGGAAGTACAGGAATATTTTGCGCAAGCTAGGTAAAACAAAGGACAAGAAAAAACTGAAAGGCGAAGAAAAAAGAATCTTTACATTGGTTAAAAAGGATTTTTATAAGGCATCGAGGAATATACGGGCCCAGCTCGGTCAGAAGGACCGTTTCCGGGCAGGGATTGAGCGATCAGGTTTGTATAATAAAGAAATTAAAAGGATATTTAAGCAATTCAATCTTCCGGAAGAACTGAGTGTTCTTCCTCATGTTGAGTCCTCTTTTCAGATAGGTGCCTATTCAAGCGCCGGAGCAGCTGGGATATGGCAATTCACCCGTGGCACAGGTCGCTTGTTCATGCGTGTGGGTTATGATGTGGATGAAAGGCGGGATCCGATTCTAGCCAGCTATGCTGCCGCCAAATTATTGAAAAAGAATTTTGAAAGTATAGGGTCGTGGCCATTAGCCATTACTGCATACAACCACGGTTTGCAGGGGATGAAACGCGCAAAAAAAAGAGTGGGAAACGATATTGTAAAAGTAATAGATAAATATAAAAGCCGAACCTTTGGTTTTGCCTCACGTAATTTTTACGCAGAATTTCTTGCCGCATTGCACGTAGTTAGGAATCAAAATAGATATTTCCCTAACCTGGAGATAAAAAAACCAATTCGAAGAGTTTCCTTTGCATTGCCTGATTATATTCATGTCCGTACGGCTATGGATTATTTTAATATGACGCGGGACGAAATAGCGGATGCAAATCCTTCTCTTAGACGCCCGGTTTTAAATGGGGAGAAACGTATCCCAAAAGGATTTGTTTTTCAGGCTCCAGTCAGGAAGATCGACAATCTGGTCGCTCGGTATGGACAAATTCCGCAAAAGGTGAAATATGGCAGTCAATTGCGATCAAAATGGTATACCGTCAGAAGAGGGAATACCTTGTCAGGAATTGCTTTGCGCTTTGGGACAACGGTGAGGGCTTTGAAAAGTTTCAATAATCTGGGCAGGCGCAATCGTATTTATGTCGGGCAGGTGCTTCAACTGCCGAGTGGGAAATCCCGGCGTCAGCCTACATTCCAGTTGGCTAAACTGGATTCCAGCCAATACTCAACAAGAATTGTTTCTTATAAAGTTCGCAGGCATGACAACCTTTCCAAAATCGCAAAGCGCTTTGACACCGATGTGAACCATCTTACTCGTATTAACCGATTCCGGAATCCTGATTCTCTTTACCCGGGGCAAAAAATAAAAGTTCCTCGTCGGGAAGTCATTGATGAAAAAGTTAAGTTGGCCTCCAATAACGTAAAAAGTAAAAATTTTAAATTATCGGTGAATCGGTCGCAGGTCTCCAAATCATCCAATACCGCGAAAAAGTCAACGAAAGTAAGAACGGCTGTCCCAACTGGCACTCTTCAAGTAGCCCGGAACAGCACTGATCGTATCAACAAAAACCGTCCTGCTTTTAAACCGGTATCGTTTTCTCCTGCTGGGAAATCTGATTCTCTTGTAGGCACTATCACCGTTGACTTTGATGAAACGCTCAGCCATTATGCGGAATGGTCGCGGCAATCAGTGAAAGAGCTGAGGCGAATGAACCGGATTGGAAAAAGAGGTGGCATAGTCGCTAACGATAATATTCGCGTTAATTTTTCCAGGACCCGTCCCGGAAATTTTGAAGAAAAAAGGCAGGAATACCACAAAGGAATTCAGGAAGACTTTTTCAACAATTTTGAGATCAGTAAATTATCCATAAGAAGTGTTGAAAAGGGTGAGACTTTGTGGGAAATATGTAACGAGATTTATACCATCCCTCTCTGGCTTTTGAGTAGCTACAATACTGATAAGGATATCAATTCGCTGGCCGTTGGCGAGCCCATCGTTATACCCGTAATCACCCCTAAGGATAAAAGCGCCTGAGTTTTATTTTTTCCTGGAAAAATAATTCAACGCAGTATCAATGGCCACTAAATGGGCCTCTATTCGCACCTCCATTGAAAAGCTGGTAGCAGTCTCCAATGTCAGGCACCTTCTGGTTCCTTTGGAGAACGAGTATAAAGCCATAGGCCACCAATCTTTGGGCTCATTTTCTTGAGCTATAATTCCTTCTTGAGCGGAACAACCATCTATCTCGGCATTCAGATTTATGGGCATGATATTTTTTACGGCCTGCAGGATTCTTTTACTTAAGCGATCGTCTTCGGCATGTGTTCCCTTTTGATACAGGTAATACCCAGGGGTCATGAAATCTTCATGAAGCTCAATTGTCAGGTCATAAGATGATTCAAATATAGACTTCGCGAACCTGACCTCTGTGGGAGGCGACTCATGTTTGAACAGTCGATTCAGGTCCTTGCCTTCATGGTTTTCTCTTGATCCATGTTCATAGCCATAGGGATTCAAGCAGGGTAAAAAGGTCAACTCCCATTCATCAGCAAAATTTTCAAAGTGGTTGTTTTCCAAGAATGAACAAACTGCTTCCACACCACCGGGTTCATCGCCATGAATTCCCGCCGATATCATTGCCTTAAGCCGATTTCCTTCGCCTAAAACAAATTTGATCAGGGAATACTCTGGGGTTTCCGTAAGATGATTTATGGAGAATCCATTCTCCCCAGGCAAATGTTTGCGTAACCTGGAGTAAATGGCTTCAATATCATTTTTTCTGGAGCTCATGACTTATTTTAGCTGTTCGTTTTTTCGGGAAAACCACATTCCTGTTTCACAACGCATTTTTGGCAGTTAAAGTTTCTGGCCGTGCAGGTGTATCTTCCATGAAGAATGAGATAACGGTGGGCATTTTTCAACCATTTCTTTGGGGTCACCTCTAAAAGCTTTAATTCTGTCGCCAACACAGATTTTCCAGGTGCTAACCCTGTGCGGTTTGCCACTCGAAAAACATGAGTATCTACAGCGATTGTAGGTTTTCCAAATCCCTCGTTCAATACTACATTGGCTGTTTTACGTCCTACGCCAGGTAAACTTTCCAAGTCTTCCCGGATATCAGGAACCCTCCCATTATGTTTCTCCAATAAAATTTTGCAGGTATTTATAATGTTTTTAGATTTAGCCGGGGCCAGGCCAATAGGTTTAATGATTTTTGCGAGTTTGGTTTGCCCGAGGTCCAGCATTTTAGTTGGGGTAGGGCAGGAGGAGAAAAGAGAGGCTGTAACTTTATTTACCGTTTTATCTGTGGATTGAGCGCTTAAAATGACTGATATAAGAAGCTCATAATGATTTTTAAATACCAGTTCCGATTTAGCCTCTGATAAATTCTTGGCGAGTTTTTGATATAGGCGATTTATATTTCCAGGGGTCAAGGCGTATTAACTTTTTACTCATTTAAGGTGACAAAGCACAGCGGACCCCCACCCAGTAGGAAAGGGTCGGGTCAGACATGCCCCCGTGGCGGGCAGTGACTCGCACATGTTGCTCATCACTCATCCATGAATTGCCGCGAATGACTCTAAAACTTGTCGGAGCGGCTGGACCTTTTGGGTTTTTAAGTGGGCTACTTTGATAATAATGGATAGAGAACCAGTCTTCCACCCATTCCCAAACTCCGCCAACCATGTCATAGAGTCCCCATGCATTGGGTTTTCTTTTGCCGACATCAGCAGGTACTCTGGATGCATTGCCAGCATACCAAAGATAGTCATCGTCAATCTCGTTACCCCAGGGGAAACGAGTCTGGCTCCCGGCTCTGGCGGCATACTCCCATTCCGCCTCCGTAGGCAGTCTCCTTCCAGTTTTTTTGCAATATTTACGCGCTTCTTTCCATTTGATATGTGTAATAGGTTGCTCGGGATTGTGGAAAACAGAGCGGTTGAAGTTCATCACAGCATCCCATTTATGCTGTGTGACCTCAAACTTCTCGAGATAAAACTCATCCAGGCACACCTTATGGGCGGGTTTTTCCCTGGTACTATCCTCGTCATCCTCGTAAATACCCTTTTCGTTGGTGCCCATCATGAAACACCCCGCTGGAATCCGAACCATATCGGAGGGCAGTTCTGCGCCAAAAAGTATTTGGGGAGAAAAAATCAAGGCAAGCAATATAATTGTTGTGTTTTTCATCCGGTGGATTGTACTGGTTGGAAGTGGTTGGGTCAAGTAATCAGATCAGAATTTCACCCCACTCCAAATCAAAAAAATTTTCCGAAATTAGGATGTAGATTTACGAAAATATGTCGATAGTAGGATATAACCTCATTTTCTTTAAATCAATAAATTCAATGAAAAATAAAATCTGGTCAAAAATTTTCATTTTGGTATTTTTTGTCCCCTGTTTATTGATCCCATCCCCATCTCAGGCATTTTACAAAAAAAAGGTGTTGGTCGGACAATTCAAGGATCCCGCTGGCTGGAATAAGCCTCATCACCCCGGAAAGATTATTGCAGATTTGTTGACTCAAGAGCTCACTCGTGAAAAACGTGTGCATATGCTTTCCATACCTGGAAATATGCAGAGGTCAATGGATATCCATGACCTTGATAGCAATGGTGTAGAGCCGGCCATTTTTGACCCTGAAAAAATGGGCTTTCCCGGAATCGTATCCATACAGGGGCTTGGAATGGGAAAACCTATGCAAAAAATGAATCAGGCTCCCATGGCTCCCCATTGGCCGGTTGGAATGGGGAGGGCTCCCGAAAAAGCTTCGCTAACTGAAATCAGAGGGGAAGTCACTAAATTTCTGCCTGACATGAAAAAGGAAAGTTCATCCGAATCTCTGGGATCCTTCAAACGTGAGAATGCTGAACTTCAGGTTCATGTTGAGCTTGTCCAAAATAAAACGGGTAGAATCCTTTTTGAAAGAACTTTCAAAGCCTTTTCTAATTTGGGAAACGGGCCTTTTTCCTGGGAAAAGCTGAACATGGGAAATAGACAAGGGAAATATGAATCGAGTTCCATGAATCATGCGCTCGACTATTTAAAACGAGAAATGGGCTCATTCATAATGGATAAACTCGATTCCTCTATGCTGGAAGGCGAAATAATAGCCATCAACAAAAAGGAAATTACCCCGCAAAAGGGTGGAAAAGGTCAAGTTGAAGAGGAGATTCTAGTAAACCTTGGCTCAATTAACGGGGTTCGTATTGGTGATTTATTTGAGGTTCATGTCATGGGTTTAGGTTTGCATGACCCTTTCACAGGAAGTGACTTGGGAGATATTTATGCCAGGGCCGGAGTCATTCAAATTTTGCATGCATGGGAAGGATTCTCAAAAGCCAAATCCTTGGGTGGAAAAGATTTTAAGACAGGGTTTCTTATTCGATCTACAACCGCTTTGGGGAAAAGCAAGAGTTCATCAGCAACTGGGAATATTATGAGCTCGGAAGAAGAAAAGATACCTTGGTGGGAGTTTCGTAGAACCCGAACTGCAGATCAATGGGAGTAGGTTCATGAATTTGTTCCATACTCCTGTATAGATGTAATCGAAAGATCATCATCCTGGACGAATTTTAAAGCCTTCACCAGAGCTGACGCACCAGCCACGGTCGTGCAGTATGGCAAATTTTGATTCAGCGAGCTTCTCCTGAGGGAAAATGAATCGTTTATAGATTGCTCGCCAAATACTGTATTGATAACGATATCTATTTGCTTCGCTTCAATGGCTTCCACACAATGCGGAGCCCCCTCCTTGACTTTATTGATGGCTGAAACTTTAATTCCATTTTTTTTCAGATAATCAGCTGTACCCCGTGTCGCGATTAAACAGTAGCCCATTTCCAGTAGTTCTCTACCAATTGAAACTGTCCTTGGTTTATCAGAATCCTTGACACTGATGAAAGCTGTGCCCTCCAGAGGAAGTTTAACTCCGGTCGCCAATTGTGATTTTGCAAAAGCCCGGCCAAAAATGGTATCAATTCCCATAACTTCACCTGTAGATTTCATTTCCGGGCCCAGCAGGATATCCACGTCCTGAAACTTGTTAAACGGAAAGACGGATTCTTTCACGGCAATATGGGGGAAGGATTTTTCCTCGGTGAAGCCTAATTCCTTTAAAGTTTTTCCTGCCATAACCCTGGCGGCGATTTTGGCCAACGGAACTCCAATGGTTTTGCTTACAAAAGGTACTGTTCGCGAAGCCCGGGGGTTCACTTCAATGATGTAAACTGTTCCAGCCTTAACCGCAAACTGGATATTCATTAGTCCAATGACTTTGAGTTCTCGTGCCAAGGCAAAGGTTTGCTTTTTTATCTCATCGATTGCTTCAGGGGGAAGGGAAAAAGCGGGTAGGGAACAGGCACTGTCGCCAGAATGTATTCCGGCCTCTTCAATATGTTCCATCACTCCTCCAATCACTACATCCTGACCATCAGAAATAGCATCAACATCGATTTCCGTGGCATCCTCCAGGAAGTCATCGATCAGGATCGGGTGTTCGGGAGATGCTTGCACCGCGTGTTGCATATAATGTTCCAGGCGATCCTGACTATAAACAATTTCCATGGCCCGACCTCCCAACACATACGAAGGGCGAACCACTACCGGGTAGCCAATCTGCTCAGCGATTTTGCGGGCTTCCTCATAGGAAGCGGCGGTTCCATTACTAGGTTGATGGAGTCCCAGTTTATCCAGAACTTCTGTGAAAAGTTTTCTGTTCTCGGCGCGGTCAATATCAACAGGACTGGTTCCAATTATGGGAACCCCAGCATCCATCAAAGATAACGCCAGTTTTAACGGAGTCTGTCCTCCAAGCTGAACAATCACACCATCCGGTTTTTCCACTCTTGTGATATTCAGAATATCCTCGAGGGTCACTGGCTCAAAATAAAGTCGGTCCGAGGTGTCATAATCCGTACTTACAGTTTCGGGATTGCAATTGACCATGATGGTTTCATAGCCATCTTCCTTAAGGGCAAAAGATGCATGAACACAGCAATAGTCAAACTCTATTCCCTGGCCGATTCTGTTTGGCCCTCCACCTAGAATCATGATTTTTTTTCTGGAAGTCACATCGGCCTCACATTCTTCCTCATAGGTAGAATATAAATAGGGAGTGAAAGCCTCAAATTCAGCACCGCAGGTATCAACTCTCTTAAAGACAGGGTAGATATTGGACTTGGCTCGGCGTTGAAATATATCTTTTGCATCACAGTTTAGAAGCTCTGCCAAATAGATATCAGAAAATCCCATTTTTTTAGCGTTTACGAGAGTTTCTTCATCCATGCTGGAAACTCCATTTAACTGCAATAATTTTTGTTCAAAACTGATGAGGCAATGCATATTGTCCAGAAACCAGGGGTCAATACCTGTAATCTGATAAATCTGATCAATGGGGATGCCTCTTCGCAAGGCGGCGGCAACATGCCAAAGCCGGTCCGAAAAAGGCAGGCTCAAGGCGGCTAGAATTTTTTCCTTTTGTTGGTCGGGGGACAAACCAACCTTGTTCAGGCTGAATCGAAATTCTTCCTCAAATCCATGAAGCCCTGTTTCCATGGACCGGATAGATTTTAGCAAAGCCTCCTTGAAAGTACGGCCAATGGACATGACCTCACCTACAGATTTCATTTGTGTGGATAGGATAGGTTCCGTTTTCAAAAATTTTTCAAATGTGAAACGCGGAATTTTAACAACACAGTAATCCAGGGTCGGCTCAAAAGAGGCGGGGGTGACCCGTGTGATATCATTCTTGATTTCATCCAGGGAATAGCCAACTGCTAATTTTGCCGCAAACTTTGCAATAGGAAAACCGGTGGCTTTAGATGCCAGAGCGGAACTCCTGGATACTCGAGGATTCATCTCAATGACTATCATCTCTCCAGTCTCTGGGTCCATGGCAAACTGGATGTTGGAGCCACCCGTTTCAACACCAATTTCGCGGATGATGTCGATCGCCGCGTTGCGCATTATTTGATATTCTTTGTCGGTAAGGGTTTGCGCGGGAGCAACCGTAATACTATCTCCGGTATGGACGCCCATCGGGTCCAGATTTTCTATTGAACAGATTATGACTACATTATCTTTTACGTCCCGCATCACTTCCAATTCATATTCTTTCCAACCAATGAGGGACTTCTCGATCAATACTTGGGTGACAGGACTTGCTTTAAGTCCAAACTCAACGAGTGCTTTGAAGTCATCCTTGGTATAGGCGACACTTCCCCCGGTTCCTCCTAATGTGAAGGAAGGACGAATGATTGCGGGAAAACCTGTTTCCTCAACTATTTTCCAGGCCTCCTGCAAAGATTCGGCATGACCACTGGGTGGAACACTCTGTCCGATTCGAACCATGGCCGCTTTGAAAAGATTCCGGTCCTCGGCCTTATGGATGGCATCCACGCTGGCCCCGATCAACTCCACATTGTATTTATCCAGAACTCCTCTGTCAGCCAGTGCCAGCGCCGTATTCAAGGCAGTTTGCCCCCCCATTGTGGGAAGCAGGGCATCGGGTCTGTCACGTTCGATAATTTTTTCAACTACCTCGGGGGTGACCGGTTCGATGTAAGTGCGGTCCGCAAACTCAGGGTCGGTCATAATGGTTGCGGGATTGCTATTTACCAAAATGATTTCATAGCCTTCTTCTTTTAAAGATTTGCAGGCCTGAGTTCCTGAATAGTCGAATTCGCAAGCCTGACCAATAATTATGGGGCCGGATCCAATAAGAAGAATCTTTTTTATGTCGGTTCGTTTAGGCATTAGTTTTTATAAATATCTGATATATCTATTTGCCGGGAGCGTTCCCACTTCAAATTCATATAAGCTAGTCTGTTGACCAATTCCGAAATCAGCCTGCGTCCTTCAATTTTTATTTTCTCCTGTTTCAAATTTTCCATCTCTCTTTCTTTCTGCTGGGCGCTGATTTCAATTTTCGCCTTGTTTTCTTCCAGGCCAAAAAGTTCACCCGTCAATTCATCTCTTTTTTTGCCCAAATCAGTGCGTTCAATTTTGGTTTTAATTTTTTCTATAGATTTAGAAATTTTAAGATATGTTTTTTGAATCTTTGCTAATTCTTTTTCAAATTTCTTGAGTTCTTTTTTCCAGGTTCTCTGTAATAAATAGATTTTTTTTGTTTCACCTTTTATATACCGCTGTGTTTTGCTGGGATGGAAGCAGAAGTATCCTGTGAAAAAATACTTGTCTTGATGAGGAACAATGCGTCCCTGAAAAACGTCATTCTTCCTGAACGCTAGTTTTGAGTCTTCCTCTTCAACCTGGTATTTTTCATCTGTGAATAAATCCAGAACCGTTACCGAGTTGTCACGAACTTTCCTGACTTCAAAAAGAGCCTGAATATTATTGGAAATATTTCTGTATGCTTCCAGACGCTCTGGAGCCCATGATAAGGAGTTCTGCTGAATTATATTTTCCAGGATAGTGTGGTGGGTTCCTGGTTCATATTGGTCCAACAGATACCATTCTAAAAACAGGGCCATCCTGGCATTATAAGATTTGTCATCCTCATAAATTTCCCCTGTCGTTTTCTGGTATTCCTTCTTGGCCACCATGATTTGCTCTGAAGGAATATGCTGAGCAACATATTCAAAAAGTTGCTCCAAAGTTTCTTTAAACATCAAACTCCTGCTTTCATGAGATTTGCGAATTGCTGGAAAAGATGGCTGGAATCGTGTGGGCCTGGTGAAGCCTCAGGGTGATACTGAACCGAAAAAATAGGCCACTCCTTATGGCGAATGCCTTCAACCGTTTGATCATTTAAATTGATGGATGTTACATCTATAGAGGGGCCGACAGATTCCGGTGCCACTGCAAACCCATGATTTTGGGAAGTGATCTCAACTTTTTTTGACTGAGTATCCATTACAGGCTGGTTGCCTCCGTGGTGTCCAAACCTGAGTTTAAAGGTTTGTCCGTTTAAAGCCAGGTTCAGGATTTGGTGCCCCAGACAAATACCAAAAATTGGAATTTTACCCAGCAGAAATTTAATATTTTTAATCGCGTAGGATACGCCTTCGGGATCGCCTGGACCATTGGACAAAAAAACCCCATCCGGCTTCAGCGCCAGTACCTCCTCAGCCGAAGTAGACGCCGGAACAACACGAACACGGCAACCCGCAGTGACCAGTTTTCTCAATATGTTTCTCTTTATTCCGAAGTCATAGGCAACAACGAAGAATTTTTTATCTGCGGCAACATTAGGGGAGGGCTTGAAAATATCCCATTCACCTTCCTCCCAGTCATACGCGGACTGGCAAGTCACTTCTTTCACCATGTCTTTGCCCTCAAGGCCCTGAGAATTCTGCGCTTTACGTATCAATTCGTCAGGGTCCCGGGTAACTGTGGACAAGACAGCCTGTTGTGCCCCCTTTTCACGAATACGACGTGTCAAGGCACGTGTGTCTATACCTTGAATACCGATGATACCGAATTCCTTTAAGAAATCTTCCAGTTTCCCCCTTGATCTCCAATTGCTGGCAATGCCACTCAATTCTTTGATGATAAAACCGGAAAGATGAGGGCGGTCGGACTCGAAATCTTGAGGGTTGACACCGTAATTACCAATAAGGGGATAAGTCATTGCCACCATTTGACCACAATAAGAAGGATCTGTAATCACTTCCTGATAACCGGACATACTGGTATTGAACACAATTTCTGCATCCACTTCACCCTCGGCGCCAAAATGCTCTCCCTCAAAGACTTTCCCATCGGCCAGGGCCAAATATGCTTTCATAAATTTTTTGGATTTGCGTTATTTGTTATCGGCAGAATAAACAGTTTTTCCTGCTACCAGGGTGTGCAGAATTTTTCCTCTTACTTTCCAGCCTTTGTAAGGAGAGTTTTTACTGCGGGACTTAAACTTTTCAGGTTCTATAGTGTACTGCGTTTTGGGATTGAAAATTACAATATCCGCATCTTTTCCAATCCCCAGGGACCCTTTATCTAAATTAAAAAGACGACTGGGCTGATGCGTGAGAAGATCCACCGCTTTTTGCAAAGTAATCACTTTTTCATCGACCATTTTAAGAGTCAGGGGAAGTGCTGTCTCCAAGCCAACGATGCCAAAACAGGCCTTGCTGAACTCCATCTGTTTGTCGGCTAAATCATGGGGAGCATGATCTGTAGCAATGATATCTATTGTCCCATCTCTCAACCCCTCCTTGATCAACTCCAGGTCCTCGTGGGTCCTTAGAGGGGGGCTCATTTTGGCGTTGGTGTCATAATTGCGGCAGGCCTCTTCCGTAAGAGTGAAATGATGCGGAGCCACTTCGCAAGTTACAGGGAGCCCCTTAGCCTTGGCTTGGCGAATCAGGTCTACAGCCCCTCCACTGCTTATATGTGCTACATGAAGGCGTCCACCTGTTTTAGGTAACAAGCAGATGTCCCGAAATACCATAATATCTTCCGCTTCAACCGGCATTCCTTTCAAACCTAATTCTGTGGAGATGATGCCTTCGTTCATGCAACCTTCGCGTGTCAAATCAAGAATTTCGCTGTGCTGTATGCAGGGCAAGTCAAACATTCGGCTGTATTCAAGCGCCCTTCGCATCAATTCACTGTCCATGACCGGCTTCCCATCATCAGAATAACCGATGCACCCGGCTTCTTTTAATTCGCCCATGTCCGATAAGGTTTCTCCCTTTAATCCTTTGGTGATAGCTCCAATGGGAAGGACATTGACCAAATTGGTTTTCTTGGCCTGGGAGAGAATCAACTCAGTAATTGAGCGGTTATCGTTGACGGGAGAGGTGTTGGGCATTACCGCCACGGTGGAAAAGCCGCCGGCTGCCGCTGAAGCACATCCGGTTTCTATGGTCTCCTTGTACTCATGACCAGGTTCGCGGAAATGCACATGCATATCACAGAAGCCGGGAGCGACAACGCAATTCTTCGCGTCTATTACAGGAACCTCTTTTAATTTACTACCAGATATTTTTCCCTGAGGCTCAATCGCAGAAATTTTTCCATTGTCGATCAGGATATCAAAGGAGCCATCGATCTGGTTTGCCGGATCAATAACCTGCCCGTTTTTAATTAGGGTTTGCATTATTCTCCCCGAGTAATAAATAAAAAAGGGCCATCCTGATGGCTACCCCGTTGGTAACCTGATTTAAAATGAGAGAACGAGGGCCTTCCATTACATCCAAGGCAATTTCGATACCTCTGTTGACGGGCCCCGGATGAACGATGAGAACATCATCGTGTGCTTGTGCCAGAGTTTCTGAGGTCAGACAAAAATAGTTTGAATATTCCCGAAGGCTTGATAGGAGTCCCTGGTTTTGCCGTTCCAGCTGGATACGAAGAACCATGATTACATCGACATCTTTAATCGCTTCAGCAAGATTATGACTCACCTCTACACCAAGACGTTCCACTTCAACAGGAATAAGCGGGGGAGGGCCAACAACCCGAACTTTCATGCCCATTGTTTGCATCGCTCTAATATTGGAACGGGCCACTCGGCTATGGTTGATGTCACCAACAATTGCAACTTTGAGTCCTTTTAAATCTCCCTTATGACTGCGAATTGTGAGCAGGTCCAGCAATGCCTGGCTGGGATGCTCATGTGATCCATCTCCTGCGTTGATGATCGGACTGTCCACAAATTGAGACAGGAGTTCGGCCGCTCCGGAACAATGATGCCGAACCACCAGAATATCCGGGCTCATGGCTTCTAAGTTCCGTGCTGTATCTATTAAATTTTCCCCTTTTACGGTGCTACTCGTGGAACCGGATATATTTATCACATCAGCACTCAAACGTTTTCCGGCAATCTCAAATGAAGTCCTTGTGCGAGTGCTGGGCTCAAAAAACAGGTTAATGATCGTTTTGCCTCTAAGGGCAGGGACCTTTTTAATAGCTCGTGTAGAAATTTCTTTAAAGGAATCTGCAGTATCCAGAATTTGCAGGATATCGCTTTGTGTTAATTCTTTCGTCCCTAAAATATTCTTTGTGGACAGTGCCATCAGTTGGACTGCTCCTGAATAACCACCTTGTCTTCATCATCTTCCTCGGCTAATAAAACCTGAACACGTTTGGATTTGGCTGTGGGAATATTTTTGCCTACATAATCAGGTCTGATAGGCAATTCACGGTGGCCCCGGTCAATCAACACTGCCAATTGGACGGATGAGGGGCGTCCGAAATCCATAAGTGCATCAATAGCCGCACGAATAGTTCTCCCGGTAAACAAAACGTCATCACAGAGAACGATATGTTTGCCTTCCAACGCGAAGGCGATCTCAGTCTTTTTTAATTCAGGTTTATGAATTCCGTCTGCCAGGTCATCTCTGTAAAGTGTGATATCCAGCACCCCGTGATCTACCGTCACATTCTCTATTTCCTTTATTTTGTCTCTTAGCCGGAGGGATAACACCACACCACGGGTTCGAATTCCCACCAGGGCTATATTCCCGGCACCATGATTACGTTCGAGAATTTCATGGGATATGCGGCTGACCGCACGGGAAATATCTTTTGAGTTTAGAAGAGTTGAGCTCATAAATTAAATCGGGCAAAAAAAAACCTCCTCAAGGCAAAATCAAAGCCTGGACAGGAGGTAGCAGAATATTTTTTTACACCAAACGTCATTTTTCCCCTTGATAGCCTCACAGGACTATTTTAAAGAGTTATCTTTCGCCAATATTACTGAAATCCAGTGAACAAGTCAAGCTGGATGCTGAATATTTGGTAAAGTCATCGCAGACGGGTTGTAATTGTTAATGTTTTCGATATTAATCATTATGCAACTCCCACAAATGGGGGGGCAGAAAGTGGGCTCAAAACATTGAATTTTCGATTAAAAATGGGATAATGCCAAGTATTACATAGTATAATAATGAGGCAATTTGGCCCCCTGTAATAAGAGCCAAATTATGCTTTCTGAAGTTTCTTTTCTAATCCCAGAAGAAGGCTTTTTAAAATATCCAATGGATTTGTCACTAGTCATAATTGTTTTGTTGGTTGTTGTTGTAGGCTTTATGCTTATTTTAGGGAAACCTAAATCCAATGACAAAATTGACTCAGACGCAAATTCAGGAGAAGGCTCTCCTAATGGGGCCGAATCAGGCTTTAGTTCTATAGCACCTTCCTCGCCCTCCGCCCCCAAAGGCGCAGGTGGCAGTAGCCTGCTTAATCAGTTGTCAATGATCAATGCGCGAAGCTTTCCGGCATTGTCTAAAACTCAGCTCCCCAACAAGATCCCAGCATTTTTTGGTAGAAAGGATATTGTCTTGGAAGTTATGGGGAGAAGCTGGGAAAGTGGTGGCCCAATTTGCTTGTATGGAGAGAAAGGCACCGGAAGGACTTCTCTGGCTGTTGAGCTTGCTCACCAACTGGCTCCGAAATATCCGGATGCCCAGTTTTATATCGATTTGCAGGTGGAGGGGGACAAGCCTTTGCCTGTCAGCAAGGCAATGGGTTATGTCCTGCGTGCTTTTTTCCCTAAAGAACCCATCCCTAATGATCCGGCTGCGTTGGCACAGCAGTATGGAGCCGCCCTTAAAGGCAAGAGGGTTTTGATGTTGCTTGAAAATGTTAACAAACCGAGTCAGATCAAGCGCCTTATGCCTGGAAAACCAGGTTTGATGATCTTCACATCGGGTAACAAAATTTCAGTCCCGGGGTCTTATGCCAAACCGGTTAAAGAATTATTTCCGGATGAAGCGGAACTCCTTCTTTACTTCCTTGCCCCTCACACAAAACGATGGGCACCCGAGATCATTGACTTATGCGGATATTCTCCGCTGGCAACATCTCTTGCTGGTTCTTTTTTAAAAGCTAACCCCGATCTATCGGTGGATACGTTGATCCGTGAGCTGCGTGAAGAAAGGCAGCTTATGAAGCCAGAGGGCGATGAGGAAACTGAAAATAAAAAAGAAATCATAGATAGAAATGTTGAGCCGATTTTTAACATCATGTTCAGGGATATGAGAAAGGAGACAGCTACCGTCTTTCGAAAACTGGCATTATTTTCCGGTTCCTTTGATGAGAAAGCCGTGGCTAATATATGTGGAGACAGGGATGGTGAGCATCTGGGAAAGTTGGTGTTTCTCGGACTGTTGGAGCACGATTCTATCAACAAAAGGTATTATTTCCACGAGGTGATTCATAAGCTGATCAAATCTGAAGTCAGGCCATCAGAAAAAATCCTTACCCATCGAACTTTGGCTTTTTATTATTTTGATATCCTGAAAGATGCCAATGAACTTTATGCAAGTGATGAGGATGCCTTGGAGAGTGCCCTGAATCTGTTTGACTTAGACTGGTTTAATATTCAAGCAGGACAGAAATGGTCTGCACTAAAAAGTACAGAAGATGCGAAAATCGCCAAACTTTGTGGCGACTATTGTAAGGAAGCCCGAATCTTAATGCCTATGAGGCACCCGACCGATGAATGCATTGAATGGAGTGAGTCGGCTCTAACAGCGTCCCGAGAATCGGAAAATGTCGAGTCAGAAAAAAACAACCTGCTATCCCTTGGAATGCAATTGCACTCCTTGGGCATTTATGACAAAGCCCTCGAATACCTTGAAGAGGCTCAGAGCCTATCCAACAAGCTGGGTCATGTGGGGGATGAAAAACATTCGCTGGATTTATTAGGTCAATGTTGTCTCCGTACCGGAAACTTTGAAAGAGCCATTGAGTGCTTCGCCAAAGTTCTTGAGTTTGTTCGTTTGGAAGGAAAAGCCAGCAAAGAAATGGAAGTGTTGAATTTGCTGGCACAGGCTTGCTTCCAGGGAAGCGAATATGAACGGGGAGAACTGAACTTTAAACTGGCCTTGGAAAAGGCACAGAAATTAGGAAACAAAGCATTTCAGGCTCAGGTTCTGAATGATCTTGGGCGTCTATGCAACGCGGTCAAAAAATATCAGTCCGCATTGACCTATTTGAAGGAGGGTAAAACCCTGGCCCACCAAGGCAATCTTAAATCAAAGGAAATGGATATTTTAGGGAATTTATCCGCTACCTATATGCTAACCAGTAAACCTAAAAAAGCATTGGAATGCCTGGATGCATCTCTGGAGATAGCAAGGAAAACAGGGGATAACAGGGAGCAGGGCATCATCCTTAAAAAAATGGGGGATTACCACAAAAGCTTGAAGGATTATGCCAAGGCAATTGAGAAGTACGAGCGCGGTCTACCAAAGATAAGAAAGTTTACAGTTCTTCCCGTCGAATACTCTTTATTGGAGAATTTGGGAAACACCTATTTGGAAATAGGGGGCTTTGAGAAAGCTCAAATCTGTTTTCGTCATGCTCGGACGCTTGGAAAAAAGAATGGCGACCGGTTTATGGAAGCAAAAGCCATGTGGAACCTGTCCATAGCATGCCAGAAGTCAGGAGAGTTCACCGAGGCCTTGACCCATGCAGAATTGGCTAGCCAGATCTGTTCGGGAGTCCACGATAATGAGGCGGTTGATAAGCTGGCCGAGGAAATCAAGGAATGGATGATAAAAAGAGTTGAAGACGAAATCAAAGACAGCGGTTTGTAGGAATTATTTTGCCTTAACTTTTTTCCAACTTAAAACCACCTCACCTTTGCGTATTTTAACCTGGCAACCCAGACGCATGCCTCCTTCCAAATCTTCGGGCAACAAATAATCCTTTTCTTCTTCTGTGATTCGGGACAGGTTTTCCTTGCCATCCACCACTGTAACTTCACAAACCCCACAAGTTCCTTCTGTGCAACCAAAGGACAATGAAACGTCAACCTCGTCGCAAAAATCTATAAGAGGAGTCCCATCCTCCACTTCGTGGGTTACATCATCTGTTTTAAAGTAAACACGTGCCACAAACGACTCCATAAAATAATACTATTCATAGATGCTTAACGTCCCTTATTGGATTTATCTTTCTTTAAGAAAAAAGGATTTTTTTGTGGGGGTTAAATTCCAGTATCCCGCAAAAACTGAATATGTGGAATTTGCTCTTCTGTTAATTTTTTGGGAATATTGATAATTATCCGGACCAGTTGGTCACCACGAGCTCCCGATGCAAATTTGATTCCCGCCCCTTTCAATCTCAGCTTGCTGTTATTTTGGGTTCCAGGAGGAATCTTGACGGATTTGATACCGTTCAAAGTTTCAACCTCTATCGATGTCCCTAAAAGGGCTTGCGTCAATTTTATTTCCGCCTCTACCACTACATCCCTGCCTTCCCGTCGGAAAAGAGGATGAGAATTCACATTTACTAGAAGGTGGAGATCACCACGACGATTTCCTGTAAGAGATAGCTGCCCCTTACCCTTTAGGCGAAGAACCTTTCCATGGGTAATTCCGGCAGGTATTTTTATATTTATTTCCTCAAGAACATCATTTCTGGAAATGGAAAGGGTGCGTTGACAGCCCAACGCGGCTTCCTCAAAGTTGATAGAAAGTTCCTTTTTTAAGGGAGGAATTGGAGCTTCACGTTGGGAAGGCCTCCCTTGAGAAAATGGATTGCCAAAGCCACCTCCACCGAAAGGATTTCCCTGACCGCGAAAGGGATTCCCTTCACCACCTCCAAAACCAAAGTTGCTAAAAATTTCATTGATATCAAAGTCGCGGAAAATGTCCTCCTGGGAAAACTTTTGGTGAAATCCTTCAGAGCCAAACTGGTCGTACTGGCTACGTTTCTTTTTGTCACTAAGAACTGCGTAGGCTTCGCTGACCTCTTTGAACTTTTCCTCCGCCTTACTATCATCAGCATTTCGGTCGGGATGATACTGCATAGCCAATTTGCGGTAAGCTTTTTTAATATCTTCTTCAGAGGCTCCTTTACTGAGCCCCAGAACGGAATAGTAGTTTTTCATTTCTCTAATAAGTTGATAAATAAGGGGTAATTAGATAAACTGTACTGGATATAAATATAAATTATTATATAACGTTGAGCGATGAAAAGTGCAGAGAAAAATATTTTCATTTTTTTGATAGTGGGTACTTTGACTGCTTGTGGTGGGTATCTGCCAGAAGAAAGGACCGATTGGTCTGTAAACCCAGCAGAAATGCATTCCTGGCAACCACCTGATGAAGCAACTTTGTCTGCAAGAAGGGCTAACCAGTTACGGCTTGACGGTCTGACCCAGGAAATCGAGATTCTTTTTGCAAACCATGCCACCTTATCCCGCCAGGAGCTCGCTATGCTGGAATCCATGCTCCGGATTGATCCTGAAATTAACGAGATGGATTCTACCTATAGCCAACACATCGAATCGGAACGAGAACGGAAAAAGCGAATGGAGAAGGATCTCGAAATGGCGAAAGCCGGTTTTTTGGATGCGGAAGCAAGGTTGAAAAAAATAATGGCCACTAAGCCGCCCATAATCTTTTCAGTCTCTGACTATAATTCAGCCATGAAAAGCTTTCGTAATGGACAGTTTAAAAAAAGCCTGCAGTTGTTTTTCAAACTTACCAAGCAAAAACCCCCTTTATTTTTGCAGGATAATATCCAATTCGGGATGGGGTCCGCATATTTTAGGTTAAAAAATTATCCCAAGGCCATGAAACATTTTCAAACAATACTGGATCGTTACGCCCAAGGCGACAAAAGATTTATTTCTTATTTCATGATGGGGGTTATTCATAATCTTCAGGGAGAAAAAAGCCGCGCTATTTTTTTTCTTGACGAGGCTCTCGGAAAAAATCCTCCTGAAAAAATGCGCGGTATGATCAATAACTTAATTGATGTTATCAACGATGAGCCTGCCCATGCCGCTGGTTGATTCTCCCGCCATTGATTTGGATATTGAAGAATGGGTGTTGGGTCCTTCCACTAACATCAGCAATGAACTTGGCAAGCCAATACTTGTAAAAGTATTTCAGGTCAATTGCCCCGGTTGTTTTACCCATGGAATTCCTGAGATTCTTGAAATAAAGAATAAATTTAGTGATTCACCTCTTTTAATCTGGGGACTGGCCACCGCTTTCGAGGATTTTCACCTCAACAATTCAGAAAATTTAAGGAGACTGGTGGAGTCAGGGGAGGTGGTGGGAGAAACCCTGGAGGTTTTAGGTGCTAAAGGTTTTCTTAATAACAACCGCTTGGATTATCCTATATCCTTTCCGGTAGCATTGGATAATGTGGTTCCTTATCAGCCTTCTGATTATTTATTGGAGGCGCAAAAATTCATCAAAAGAGATTTTCCTCAATTTGATTCTTTTCCAGTAAAAAATCAGAAACTCATTTCGGATCAGGTCATGACCTATTTGAAGCAGAAAAAGTTTGAGGCAAAAACTTTTGAAGCCTATCAACTCAAGGGAACACCATCGACCCTGCTGATCGATAAGAAAGGAATTCTACGAGGAAAATGGTTTGGTTCGGGTTATAATTTGGAGGCGGAAGTGGAAAAGCTTTTATCTTATTAAATAAACCAGAATTTCTCTATCTATTCAAAAGTTGAAATATTGGTGTCTTGTTTTTTTGCTTCGGCAATAGAATCTTTCAAGCGAAATTGCCTGTATATATGCATATTTTCTTCGCGTAATTTCTCTTCAAATTCCTCAGCTTGTTTAATGGTAGAGGCCGCCTCCAACCCTTGAGGACTTTTATGATTATTTTTCAGATTCAGGCCCATACTGACCTCCACATTGGTTAACTTGCTGAAATATTGGATATAATAATTATAATAGTGAAATCAGGGCACAGTCAACCTAATTTTTTGATAAATAAGGTTTTGAGTATTTTTCAGCTAAAATTGTCGTATTAATGACCCGGTAGGACTGAGAATACTAAAACAAGGATTTTTAGCATTATGGCCTTTTTAGATTTTGACCAGTTTGTTAATAAAATTGATCAGTTGGAAGAAGCCAATATTCTGATGGCCGCGTTGGAATTCCGGGTTTTTACGCACTTAGGGAAAAGGTGTTTAACCAGCCGGACTTTTGCGAAGAAAGCCGAAATTCACCCTGAAGGGGCGGAAGCTTTACTGAATGCATTGGTTTCCCTTGGGGCCTTAAAAAAATCTGGGAACACTTTCGCTAATACGGCAGAAAGTTTCAGGCATTTCTGTGAACACAGTCCAAAATATAAAAAGGGTACGGTGTTTTTACGTAAGGAGAACCGGGACGAATGGTCCCAATTAATTGATATCGTAAAAAATGGCAGGAATGAATTAAGTGATGACGATCCGGAGTTCCGCGAACCTTTTACCTACGCCATGCATGAAAGGAGCAGAGCTTTTTCCAAACCCTTGGCAGAATTTATAACACGCAAGCCTGTTGGCAAGCTGGTGGATCTAGGAGGAGGCCCTGGGTCCTATTCGGCTGAAGTTCTAAAACAGGATAAATCTGCAAGAGCAGTCTTGATCGACCGGTCAGCGAGTCTTAAAGTCGCTAAAAAACTCCTGAAAAAATCAGCGGTTGTTAAAAGATTCGATTTCGTAGCGGGTGACCTGTTTAACGTCAGTTTCGGTAATGAGATAGATACTGCCTTGTATTCCAATATTCTCCATATTTATGATGAATCCGAAAATTTGAGACTATTCAAGAAAATCTATAAATCGCTCAAGTCTGGGGGCCGATTCATACTTGTCGATTTATTTCTAAAGAATAACCGAACAGAACCTCTGGATGCGGCCATGTTTTCATTGACAATGTTGCTGTTCACTGCCACGGGAAGAACTTATACTTTCGACGAAACCGAAAAGCTCCTGAAGAAAACCGGGTTTGGAAAATTCACGCGCTGTGAATTGGGGCAGGGGAGTAGTGTAATCGAAGCGGTAAAAACCTAATTCTAACCAATAGCTTTTTCAAAATTAACCGTTAAATAATCTGTGGCCTCCACCAGTACATCAAAGAACTTGAGGTCCCGTTCAAACTCTTCATCCAACGGACTGTAACCCTCGGATAATTCTTTTTTTCTCAATATCTGACAATTCGAACGATACCAATCCGAAAATCCCGCAAAATCGTACCCCTGAAGTAATAAAGCCGTCTCTTTATTTTCCATGATATTTTTATAAAGCATTTCCATTTCATTAATGAATAACTGCTTACCTTCGGGATTTGGGGTCCTTGTACCCAAATTATTCAGTGCGAGAGCATTTAGTTTTCCGGAAATATCTTGCAGTAGTTGAACTTGTTTTAACAAAGCATCTTGTGAAGATTTAAAGGAATTGTTTAGATGAGGAGCACTCAATAGATTCTGTTTATCCTTAACCAGTTTCCTGCAGTGGGTATAAAGAGCTTCTCTTAATGACATATTTATCGCGCCCTCTATAGGGGTGCCCCCCTCGGTTGCATTGATAATATTTTGAGAGCCCTCAAAATTTTTTGAGAATATATGATTGTAACTTTCCATAGCAATGGTGCTGGCAACGCGTTTTCCGAAAAGATCGGTACCATATTTTAAATTTGGACCAAAATTTAAATACTTAAGATGATCCCAATATGAACGCGGATTCAATCGGGTTACCTTATCCAACTGTTCAGCATGATAAAAAGAATTAAGGCAGTGCAGACGTTGTTGGCAAAAAGACAGGTCCTGGCCAACCAAAATAATTGGGGAACATGCTAAAAATTGAGAAAGCTTTACAGCAGCGTGGGCTACAGAAGATACTTTTCCCAGACTCCCCTTTTCTTCTGTGTACTGTTTGAGCCACTTGGCAAGATATATTTCCGAATCAAATGCAATTCGACGGTTGGGAAATGCCTGGGGAATGGCGTTCGGAACAGCCGGGTTGTAAACCAGAAAAAAGTCATTTGTATTGGTTGAGAGATCAAAGGAGTTTATAGTTAGCTCATCGGGATCTACGGAAACGACAACATTGGGTTGAATCCCGTTATATTGCAATGGTTTCAGTGCTGTCGCGACGGCGATTAAAAAGAAACTTTCCCGGGCAGATTTAATAAGCTGAATATTTTTATCCAGGGATGGGCCAGCAGAGCAAATTATTACCGGGATTTCTGGTAAACAACCTTTGAGAGGGGTGATACCAGGACTTTCCAGCAAATTATTAAAGTTTGAAAAAATATTTTTATAATAAAGTTTTGAATGAATGGATTGTGTTTTTAAATTGATTTGGCTTTCTTGAAAATAATTTTCAATTCTTTCCAACAAAACCCCATAATATTCCCAGTCCCTGTCCACAAGAGGTTTTTGTCTGACGAGGCAGTATTTATTCAGGGTGAAATCGATTTGTTCAGGCTCCAGCAGAGCCTCCACTCCATGGGGATTGGCATCGACAAACAGTTTTACCCCGGGGTGTTCAAAAATTGAGGAAAAATCAACCTCGCTCATAGCAAGTGCGAACAATTCAGGATCTTTTTCAAATATATAAATTTTGGCCTGGCTCGATGTTTTCCGAATTATCTCCAGTACCTGGTAACCCAAACCTAGTCCCAGAATGATAAAATTTGTTGACTCGCCAATATTTAGTGTTTCCAGGTAACGGGAAGCCTCTGCAACGGGGTCGTAATTGCTATGGATTTGTTTTTTTATACCCGTGCCATCGATATGGATGAGGGAAGAAGGTCCTGACTTGGATGGTGCCACTTCATACTCCTTTGAGCCATTCAGTGGCGCAATTCTCGCGTATAAAGTAGGGTCCGATTTCTTTAAAGAGGCAAGATTTTTACTCAGGGAAGGATTGCTCATTTACCCAGTATTCCTTTTTGTTGGATATGAAATCCACCTTTTTCGAAGCGGTAAATAACAGGGATGGAAAACCACGGTTAATTTCCACGGATCAAAGTAAAGTAATACAACTCCCAGGTTGCATAAACGCCTTGTGGGATTGAGAACCTGGAATCATAGTCACGTATTAATTTCCGAAGCCCACCCGTTTTCACCATTCGGATTGGCGCGGCTCCAATTTGCTGAAGGTTTTTTAATAGTGTCAGGGTGCTGGGAAAAAATATTTTCCTGACTTCAATATCAAAACTCTTTATAACAAAACCCGAATCATGAATCATTTTTGCCCAGGTTTCATTTGCGTAAAGGTCAATGGGGCTCGCCAAATTGGCGGCTTCCCTGAATTCCGCAAGTGTTTTGGGACCGAAGGTGCTAAAGATCAACTCCCCCCCACTCTTTAGAGCATGGTTTAATTTTTTTAATGTTTCTTGTGGCTTTCGGAACCATTGAAATACCGCATTGGCACAAATCAAGTCCATATTTTCAAAATTAATGCGCTCAGCATTTCCAGAGATAATTTTTGTGTTTTCCGGCAAGGATAGAGAGTTGTTTAAAATTTCCAGCATTCCTGGCGCAATATCGTTCAGAATAAGTTGTCTTATGGGTTGCGTTAGCAGGTGTCTGGTGAATAGTCCCGTTCCGCAGCCTATCTCAAGAATATGATCGGGTAATGGAACAGGAAGGAGTGATGCCATCCTTTCTGCCATTGATTTTTGCAGTTGAGCATAACGATCATATGATTTTGCGTGTTTAGAAAAACTATCTATTAAACTTTCATCATTTATTAAATGCTTATTAATAGAATTCAAGGAGTGCTTCCTAATTTTTGAAAAACGAAACTATTGCGGGATATGGTAAAAGCTTGACTAAAAGTGGCAAGAAGTAAAGGTGCGGAATTACCGATCGCTGGCCCGTCGTCGAAGGGTGGCTTTGGGTACAACCTTCGCAGGCATTTCTATGGTAAAAGTTGATCCTTTACCTTCAACGCTTTTAACGGTTATATCTCCGCCCATCATCAGACAAAATCTTCTGCTTATGGCAAGTCCCAGCCCCGTTCCACCAAACTTCCGGGTGGAAGAATTGTCTACTTGAGAAAATTCCAGAAATATATTCTTAAGGTGATCTTGGGGGATTCCCATTCCTGTGTCAATGATATCAAACTTGATCCAGTCCACCCCCTCACGGGTTTTACGGATGACCTTCAACGTAACAGCACCATTTTCTGTGAACTTGCAGGCGTTACTTAGCAGATTGTGGAGTATTTGTCGTACTCGCGTTTCGTCAGCCTCCATAGGCCCGGCATTATCGGGACAATCTATAATTAATTTATTACTTTTATTTTCCGCCAGCGGGTGTATGGTGGCCTCAACTTCCTTGATCAGGTCATTTATGTTGAAGCTTTCCAAAAAAATTTCCATTTTACCAGCTTCGATTTTAGAAAGATCAAGAATTTCATTGATCAATCCTAGTAGATGCTTTCCTGAAGAACGGATTTTATCCAAGTCGGATTGAAATTCATCCAACCCTTCTTCTTCTGCATCTTCGAGAAGCATTTCGCTGTATCCAATAATGGCATTCATAGGGGTGCGTAGCTCATGACTCATATTTGCCAGAAAATTACTTTTGGCACGACTGGCATCTTCGGCGCGGTCTCTTGCCCCGATCAGAGTTTGTTGGGCCGTTTTCAATTCATTGATGAGTGATGCATTGCTTACTGCAACTGCTGCCTGTGAGGCCAGAGATTCCACCAAACTCTCATAGTCAGGAGAAAAAGGATTGACTTTTTTCTTGTCATTCACGTCTCGGGCATTCAGGAGTTGCAAAACACCTATTACCACATCCTCATGATTTGTTAAGGGCACCACAAGCATTGATTTCGTCCTGTAGCCAGTCTTTGCGTCAAACTTTTTGGGTCCCGTGAAATCGAAGGGTTTATAGTTATAAACATCGGGAATATTTACAGAAATATTCTTTATAGCCACATAAGCCGAAACATTGGATTCTTTGATCTCCACTGGCGGGAAGGTGATGTCAGCACCAGTAACCCCGCCCATATTTATGTTTAAGGAATCATTTTGGACAATTTTAAAATGTAATAGATCATCCTTAAGAATGTATAGGGTTCCTCCATCAGCAAGTGTCAGGTGTCTTGCTTCGTTAACAATTGTCTCCAACAAGGCGTTCAGGTTTCTTTCGCCGGATAGCGCACGACCGATATTGGAAAGCCTTTGGATGTGCCCCATCAAGTTGAAGGACCTTTTGGAATCCAGCCCACCTTTTTGAATAAACTCGGCTAATTCACTACCAAAACGATTTTTGGGTTTTGCTAATACATTGACCAGGCTAGGGTCAATAATCCATCCCTCAGTTTGAATATTGGGGTGCTCGATATCGGGCATTCCATAATGAGGTTTCCCCGCACTGTAAGCCCATGCAACTTGCGTGGAAATTAATATGGCATTTAAAATAGCGCTGTCAGATTCCTCAATACATTTCAGTTTCAGGGCATCATCCAAAAAAATTTTAAATTTGAAGTCTTGTTCAAATTCAGGCGTTTCCAATCCTTTTATAATTTCCTTATGAATAGATTGGGTATCCACATTTTTCGTCTTTGCTCCCAGAGCATGCACTGCAAAACGTTGGGCTACAAGATCAGGGAAAGTTTCCAGCACTACACGTGTGTCTTTTTTGGGATTGCAAGGGAGTATGGATACGCCTGCTTTAAGAAGGCGAGATGTGCCCTCATAAAATTGCATGGCTAATTGTTTTTGAGTAAATTTTAGCGGGCTTTCTGCACCAGCCATTGCATCGGTCAGGCGTAAAGGCTCTTTGGCACTGCCAGGTAATTTAGCTTTGAACTGTTTTACTTTTTTTTCAAACCCATCCAGCTTCCAACGGTTTATGTCTTTTATGTAGCTGTTCCATTTGTCGGGCAGGTTCATCTTTTTTAAAAAAAGATTTGGCTGGCCTAATGGGAAGTTGACACCCGAAAACCAGGGTCCCTTTTGTTTCAAAAAAGCATCAAACTCCTTTAAGGAGTATAGTGACTCCACCTTTAATACAGACAAGCCCTTACTTTTTTTAAAATCACAAATTGCGATAGTGATTGGTTTCTTTTGGCTAGGGGAATGATTAAAATTTATGCCAAATATTTTCATAATTTATGGTTTTTCCAATTCAACCGTCCTGCCAGACGCTTTAACAAGTTTCCGGGGGCATGCCCAACCCCTTGGATAATATCCAAACTGGGAATATGCCTTCTGAGCAAATTCTCATCAATGAAAATATCATTTTCTCCAACGATGGACAAAAATATTTTAGCGTCTTCTCCTTTTGCCCTGTACGTTTTCAGAAACTCCAACCCCCGCAACAAGATTTCTCTATCCGGCACATCTTCAACCATTTTTTCCGGGAATGGAAGATCGGAATAAGAAAAGAAATTCTTTAAGCTGGCGCATGTGTCCGAATTCTGCCGTAAAATTCTGGTCAGGTATTTCAATTGTGTTTCTGTAGTAGTGCCCCCCATTCCGTCTTTATCCAGGAATGATAAAATAGGAGCAAGCAATGCTTTAATAGAGGAACAGGGCAGTAAATCTTTATATTTCAGTAACCAGAGGCTTCCTAAAGAATAACCTATATAGAGGTCGGCCGGATATCGCCGTAACAATGTTTCTGCTTCTTCTACCCTTTCCGGTGTCTCCGGATAAATGACTTCTATATGGGAACCTGGAAAAGCGGAGGCCACTTCTTTCGCAAACCATTGCTGTGGCAGTGCCCACCCAGAAACAGCTGTTATGCTTGAGATTTTATCCATGGGTTAATTATATTTCCCAATTCCTCGAGGGTTTGTGCGGTTACACCCGTGTGCAGGGATATTCTCAGTCGCGATGTATCAGGGGGTACGGTAGGAGGCCGGATAGCCCCTACCATAACTCCCTTTTGCAAAAGATGATTCCTGAGCTCCAGTGTCTTGACAGGATCTCCTATCAATACAGGGATAATAGGAGAGGGGAGATTGTTCCCCTCCTCTATATTAAGGGTTTTTCTGCAGTTTCTCGAAATTTCCTGTAGATATCTGCGCTTTTCCTGCGCGGATTGCAATATCTGCAGTGCGATTTCAGCAGAACCCACCTGAGCCGGAGATAAAAATGTGGAATAGATGAATTCTCCTGCCCGGTTCACAAGAAAATTAATGATCGTTGGTGAGTCCGAAAGAATATAGGCACCCATGCTTGCCAATGATTTCCCCAAGGTTCCTATAATAATATCCACTTGGTCCTGCACTTGCATCTCCTCCGCAAGTCCGCCACCTGTTTCCCCAAAAACACCGGTACCATGAGCTTCATCTAGTATCAGTATAAAAGGGTAGTCCTTCTTCAGAGCAACGAGTTTTTTCAAGTCGGGATAGTCACCATCCATACTAAAAACACTTTCTGTAACAACAAAAACGGTCTCATAGTTCTTAAAATTAGCATCCAGCAGTTCTCGCAAATGTTCCAAATCAAGATGATGGTAACGCTTGAACCGGGCGGAACCTTGAACAAGAGCCTGGGCAATGGAGTGATGAATCAACTTGTCTGCAAGCACAAGGTCATTTTTCCCAGGCAAATGTTTTAAGACCGCTTGATTGGCCATAAAGCCTGTGTTGAAAAGCATCCCATAAGATTTATGCTTCCACTTGCACAGTTGCTCAAGCAAACTCTGATGGCAAGGAAGGAATCCTGAGAGCAGAGGAGAGGCGCCACTTCCCGTTCCATATGTCTCACAGGCTTTTTTAGCCCCGGCAATAACCCTAGGGTCCTGGCGCAACTGAAAATAATCATTGGCGCAAAGGTTAAACCGGCATTCGGGGAAAAGCCGTACCTCGCGATAAAGGTTCTTATCCCGGCTGGAGTTCAATTCATCTTCAAGACGGCTGAAAAATTGTTCGCTCAATGAGTTTCATACCCTGCTGAAAGGTCAACAATCTCAAAATTATGGTATAAATCACTCCACAAGTCCAGCGTGACGCTGGGCTCAATGAGCACGTGAGCCCCTTCCTTAGCCTTCGTGCTCCAGAGGGGTAACAACTCTCTACTCTCAGCCCGATGGAAAAAATTCAGGATTCAGGAAAAGTCTGGTGCAAGGGTTCCTCCCGCCCGGTTCATGCTGTGCGAGTTGGGAATAAGATATTTGCCACAGGCAAAGAGGAAGATCAGTCCATTGAATGCTGGGTGGATGGCGATGTGCTATGTGTTGACCTGCATGAGCCGAAACGCGAAATCAGGATTGCCAGAAAGTTCCCGCTTGATCTTGAGCCCACTCTCGCTGGAACGCTATTCAATGGCTTCACCCAAACCAAACATGCGGACGTACCTATCGTCAGTTCAGATCATGAAATAATAATATCTGGGGAAACTTACAGGACGGGCCAATACAATAGTATGACTTCCAGGGAATTCTGGAACAGCGTGATATCCCATTCGGGGGATGAAGGCAAGTGACGAGCTATTGCTAACCTCCACCCGCACCGAGTTGGCGGTCAGCGGAAATATCCCGCACCAGCCTTGCCGACTGGTGTTCCTGGGTATTCGGGTCAATAAACTCCACTTCCCCATTTCTGAGATTGATCCGGCCGACTTCCTGTTTGTCATTCGTCTCGCTGGTCCACATAAAGTTGGCACAGTTGGTAACGAATAATGAATCGATAAAGACAGCTTCATCGTCCCAATCTTTTTGACCTAGTTCAGGATCATACAAAGTCCTGGCTTCTTCCAGCGTTGGAAGGCGCCAATCACTGAATCCTCCTGCGTAAACCTGATTCATCAATTGGGTATAGGCCTTTGCCTCGTTAAAATTTCTCCACTGGCCTAAATCTCCCCATGAATCTTTAGGGAGCCAATATTTATCATATTTGGTGTCGGTAATTACCCCGGAAGAGTTGTCCTGAAAACGGTTTTTTTCGCTCATAGCACTATCCAAAAAAAATTAAGATGAAAAGCTACCATGTTTAACGGGCCCCTTCAATACCTTTTAAAAATTCATCCTGCAAAAAACAGGTCAGGATACCCGGTTTTTTGTTGCCAATATATGTCTCATCCACACGAATCACGGGAACAATATCAATCCCGGAACTGGTAATAAACACTTCATCGGCGGTCAAAACATCTTCTGGCATCATTGAGCCTTCTTCTATAGGTATTTTATGATCCCTTGCGATTTCAAGAACAACTCGACGGGTGATACCTTCCAGCACCAAATTGTTTGCAACAGGAGTTTTAAGTACACCCTTTTTCACAATAAACAGGTTGCTGGTTGCCCCTTCCGTCACACCCCGATCCGGATCGACAATTATTCCTTCCATACTTCCCTTTTGCACGGAAATTTCCCGGACCATGATATTTGCAAGAAAGTTGCAAGTTTTCAGTCCCCGTTTCACACTTGGCAAGCCAGATCCACTCATGGTGAGCAGGGTGATCTGAACCCCCTTGCTATAAATAGCCTTGGGTAAAGGATGATGAGGTCTGGCATGAACCACTAATGTAGGAGGAACCTCGGAATCTATTTGAAAAGTTCCTGCATTGATACCGCGGGTGACGGTCAATCTGATAATCGCATTTTTATATTTATTCCGACTCAGGGTTTCTTGCACTACAGTTTTAATCTCTTCTGCTGTCATGGGTAAATCAAGAAAAATTAAGGGTAGGGATATGAGTAGTCTTTCGATATGCTGATCAAGCTTAAAAACTTTCCCATTACAGACTCGCATGGTTTCAAACAGACCATCTCCATAACAAAAGCCTCGATCCAAAATGGAAACTTTTGCATTTTCAAGAGGGGTGAATAGTCCGTTCAAATAAACAATGGAATCTTGCATGCCTTCCCTCATTTAATGTGACAGGGCCTGTATCATTGCCGTGGCCTTATCCAGGGTTTCCTGATACTCTTTTTGAGGATTGGAATCAGCCACAATGCCTGCTCCAACATGGAAACTGGCTGTCTCATCGCAGATCACTATGGAACGTATGATGATATTTAAATCCATATAGGTGCCGAATCCGATATATCCAAATGAGCCGGAATAGGGTCCTCTCACAACCGGTTCCAACTCGGAAATGATTTCCATGCAACGAATCTTGGGGCAACCTGTGATGGTTCCTCCAGGAAAAACAGACTTTAAAATATCATAAACACGAGTTTCGGGGGCAAGATTTCCAGCTATATTGGAGACAATATGACTCACATGCGAATATTTTTCCAGAAACATAAAATCGGTAACACAAACCGATCCATCCTGGCAAATGCGTCCTAAATCGTTGCGTTCCAAATCAACCAGCATCAAATGTTCGGCACGTTCCTTTGGGTTCGACAACAATTCCGCCGAGAGAGCCTGATCTTCTTTTTCCTTTAGTCCACGAGGTCGGGTGCCTGCTATGGGCCGTGTCTCAATGCGGTGTTCGTGAACTTTCACCAACCGTTCGGGAGATGAACTGACCAATGAAAAGTTCTGGAAATTCAAATACCCTGAAAAAGGCGAAGGGTTTACCTGCATGAGCTTTCTGTACAACTGGAACGAATTACCTTTATAAGGTGTGGCAAATTTCTGTGCCAAGTTGGCCTGATAGATATCCCCTTCGCAGATATAGCTTTTAGCCTTTTCCACTCGCTCTGTATAATCCGCCTGACTTAAATTAGATTTCAGCCCATTAGAAGACAGGGAACTTAATCCGGGGTTTTCTGAATTTGGTTTTTTGCCGGAATTTTCTAAAATTTGATGAAGACTCTTCCATACTTTTTTGATTTCCCCGCTGAGTTCATCATAATCGCAACCCGTTTCCTCTATTTTTGGAGAAAGAATAAATTTCAATTCCTCCGTCAAATGGTCATATAAAAATAACCGCTCTATTTCCATGAACAAGAGGTCGGGCAAATTGCTTTCTGAGGATTCCCTGACGGGTAAAGATTCGAACCATGCGCCGGCTTCGTAGCCAATGAATCCGACCCATCCGCCCCAGAAATGGGGGAGATAATCCACCGGACGGACATCTTTTTCAAAGTTCAGCAGGGCCAGGGCCGGGTCAGGCTGATCCCATTCTTCCACCAACACATCTTTATGAAACAGTTTTGCCTGCTGTCCCTTGATCTCCAGGATTTTGGTGCTGGCACTGCCCATTAAGGAATAACGGGCTGTCTCTTCTGGACCGTTTCCACTTTCAAACAAAAAGGTGTTTGCAGTGTTAAGAAAAAGCTCCTGAAACAAATGAGACAGGTGCAGGTCGGGAATTTTTTGCTGACCACAAACAGGAACACGCGACGAGGATTCCGCCAACCGGTCAAACGTATTTCTGTCAGGTAGAATATTCATATCCAAGACCACCCCTAGTAGGGAAGGGAACCAGCCAGAGCTATTTAAGCCGAGACAATATTTTCCTGGCAGATAAAGCTATTGCCAGTAGCCACCGGCGGCTCGCCGGTTATTCGTAGCGGAGGGCTTCAATAGGATTCAGGTTTGCGGCTTTATTGGCTGGATAGAACCCAAAAAAAACACCAATTGCCACAGAAAAACCAAAGGACAGGATAATGGACTGTGTAGAGACTATGGTCTCCCAACCACCAATATTAGAAACAATACGAGAAATTCCTATGCCCAAGAGAATACCTATGCCGCCCCCAAGGAAACTGATTAAAACGGATTCTATCAGGAATTGTTCCAGAATTTCTCTTTTCTTAGCGCCTATAGCCTTGCGGATGCCTATTTCCCGGGTTCGTTCCGTGACAGAAACCAGCATGATATTCATGATACCAATGCCTCCAACCATCAGGGAAATGGCGGCAATTCCCCCCAATAAATAGGTGAAGGTTTTGGCCGCGTCTCCCCAGCTATTCAGCCATTGGGCAGAATTCTGCACATAAAAGTCATCCTCCTTGCCTTCACTAATATTATGTCTTTGCCTGAGAAACCGGGAGATGTCCTCTTTAATTGTTTCAAGGTCCTCAATTTTTTCTGCCTGAACATCGATGGATTGAACATGCTTCATCCCGAAAACCCGTTTTTGCGCCGTGGTAACCGGAATAAATATCTGGTCGTCAGGATCATACCAACTCAGTGCGCCTTTCGAAACTGTGGTTCCGATGACCAGGAAATTTTTCCCGTCCACTTTAACGGTTTTACCTAACGGATTAATGCCTTCAAAAAGATTTTTCAGTACGGTAGAACCCACAACACATACCCTTTGCGCAGACCTTATTTCTTCGTCATTGAAGTAACGCCCACGATCCATTTCGAAATTTGCCAGACGCGCGTAACTGGCTCCTGTTCCCCGGACGGTCGTATTGGTATTTTTATTTTCGAATTTAAGTTGAGCGGACCTGTAAACCTGCGCCGCAACACCCGTAATAAGGGAAATGTTTTTTTCGACAAAGTCTGCATCTTCCAAGGTGAGGGTGTCGACCTTGCCCGTTGTCACATGCCGGGATTTCTTTTGCCCCGGCTTTATGGTGATGATGTTTGTGCCAAACTTTGAAATTGTATTCAGCGTCTGGAGCCTTGCCCCTTCGCCAATAGAAATCATCGAAATCACCGATGCCACACCAATGATAATTCCCAGAGCTGTTAAAAATGTTCTGAGTTTATGGGTCATGAGGCTTCTAAGAGCCATTTTGAACATGACCCATATCAGCATGACAACACCCCATTCATCGTGTCGTTTATGATTTTCCCATCTCTCATTTGAATGATTCTCTTTGTCTGTTGTGCGACTTCCAGTTCATGGGTGACCAGAATCAGGGTCACCCCTTCCTGGTTCAACTCAAGGAAAAGGTTCAATATCTCCTTGCCCGTTGTGGAATCAAGATTTCCTGTAGGTTCATCTGCCAGAATGATGGCAGGACTGTTCACCAAAGCTCTTGCAATGGCGACTCTCTGGCGTTCTCCTCCAGATAACTCGGTGGGTCTGTGTTTGGCACGGTGGGCCAGACCAACCCGCTCAAGAGCCTGAAACGCGATTTCAGCGGATTTGTCAACTCGACCGTAGAGGAGCGGCAATTCGGTGTTTTCCAGCGCGGTGGCACGAGGCAGAAGATTGAAACTCTGAAAAACAAAACCGATGCTACGGTTACGGACTTCCGCCAATTGGTTGGGTTTCAAGTCCTGGATATCGAGATTTTCCAGCCGATAAATACCGGAAGAGGGCAGGTCCAGGCATCCCAAGAGGTTCATAAGGGTTGATTTCCCACTGCCTGAAGGCCCCATGATGGCAACAAACTCGCCTTTTTCGATGCTGAAATCAACTCCATCCAGGGCAGATACTTTTTGCCCACCCATTTGATAGGTTTTAGAAAGCCTTTCGACCTCAATCAAAGCAACCTCACTTCGAACGTATCATCCAGAGAATTTTCTTTAAAGAAGAGCCTTTCTTTTCCTTGGCTTCTTCAAGGGCTTTTTCCCAGTCCCCCAACACGACCTCTTCACCCGGATTCAACCCGCTAACGATCTGGACATGAATCGGATTCTTGATACCTGTCTTTACGCGGACTTTTTCGGGTTGATCGTTTTTTAATATAATCGCGAATTCACCTTCTTCATCCTTACGAATTCCGGCCCGGGTGACATGAACCGTATCCTTGACCTGATGGATAACTATATCAATATTTGCCGACATCATGGGTTTGAGCAGGGCTTTTCCCGTGCCCTGAACCTCAATTTTAGCCTTGAAAATGGTAATGCTGTTATCAACCACTCCCTGTGGAGCAATACGGGTAACCTTGCCCTTAAAAACCTCATTGGGAAACGCATCGGCTGTGATCTTGACGGCGTGGCCTATTTTAACAGAGCCAATATCTGTTTCATCAATATCGGCAATGATGAACAACCGTGACATGTCGGCAAGGGTCGCGATGGCGGTCCCGCCACTCACATTAGAAATTCCTGAGGCGATTATCTGTCCTTCTTCCACGAGTTTTTCAATGATAACCCCGTTAATGGGAGCAAAGATTTCCGTTTCATCAAGTCTTTCTTCCACCTCATCCACAGCAATTTCTGAGCGTTTGACTTCAGACTGAACCAACTCGATCTCGTTTTCCTTCATCGTGATGTCGTGGATGGAATCCTTAGCCGCTTGAAACCGGGTCTCTGCCTGAATAACTTTTTCCTGGTTTACCTTAAAGAGGGTTTTAGCCGCATCCAATGATTCTTGCGAGACAAACTTTTTTCCATACAGCTCGCTTTGGCGTTTCAGTTTGTCCTCCGACTCCTTGAGGTTGGCAAGAGCGGTTGCGATTTCTGATTGGGAGGATTTTATGTCGGTATCGTATTTAGTCTTTTGTAACAGGAGAGCGGTTTCTGCTTTTTTAAGTTTTGCCGAAGAACTGGACAATTCTGTACGGGCTTTGGAAACATTTCGCTGTTCATCGGATTTATCTAGTTGCAGGAGAAGTGCCCCCTTTTTAACAGGGTCTCCTTCTTCAAAAGGAAATGACAAGACCTCACCACTGGCTTTGGATTTAACCTCCACTTTGAAATTGGGCTCAACTATGCCGGTGGCTGAAATTTTTACCAACAGGTCTCCGCGCAGTATTTCAGAGGTTTTAAATACAGGTTTTTGGGGTTCCTCTGAACCGTTGGAAGGGAGCAAGTATAAGCAGGTCAGGAGAACGGCCACCCCGACAAAAATCAGGGTTTTTTTCATGAGTCTTCTTCAGAAAACAGTTTTATATCATGTGCTTCCAAAGTTCGGGCCACGACTTGATTCAATCGGTTAAGGGATTTGTTGTAATCAATGACAGCCTTAATCTCGTTGCTCTGTTCTTCAGCAAGGTCTTCCTGGAATTCCAGCACATTAAAACTGGTTGATAATCCGACCTTGAATTTTTTCTCCTCGGCACTCAATTTTTCTTCAGCGAGTTTTCGGGCAACTCTTGTGGCATGAACTCTTTTAATGTCTGTCTCAATTTGCCGATGGGCCTCACGGACCTCCACAACGATGTTTTTTTCCAGTTCCTTAATGTCTAACAACAACTGGGCCACTTCCAGCCGTTTTGCCGCCAGCTTGCTCTTTGCGGCACGGTTACCCAGGGGATAACTCAAGTTAAGACCAAACTGCCATAAACGAAAGTTAGTTGAAAATGCTTCCGACAGGGCCGAATCGTAGGCACCATTGCTTGTCGTAGAATCACCACTCAACCCGTTTATTCCCAGGCTCCCAACCAGATCCAGAGTCGGGAACATTTGATTCTCGTTATATTTGGCCTCAATATTTCTATTATCCAACTCCTTTTTCTTTGCCAGCAAATCGGGCCTTTGGGTCAGGGCAGTTTTTAATGCTTCGTCTAATGAGGAATCACTGCCCGGTTCAAAAATAGGGCTGTCAACGGGGACTATTTTTTTCAAACCCTCTTCTGAATCAAATGAAAAGTTAAGGATATTTTTGAGGTTGTCTTCATTGTCCTCAATCAGGTTTTGCGCATTCAAGAGCTGTTCATCTCTTGATGCAACATCCGATTGAGCCTGAAGAATTTCCAGTTCCGCAAGGGTTCCCACATCAACCTGAGCCTTCACCTGCTTTTCCAGATCTCTGGCCCTTTGCAGGGAGGTTTCTTTGACCTTCAGGTCCTCAATGCTGAAAACCAGATCCCAATAAAAGTTTTCAGCCTCGGTAAGGGTATCAATGACTTTTTCGGCAAATTGATGGTCGGAAATCTTTTGATCGTTTTTGGCAATAACTATTTCCCGTTTATTAAGCTCTATGCCAAAATCTTTGAGCAGTGGCTGGGTAACTGTCAGAGCCAAATCTGATGAGTAGGTAGGGTTGAGAGAGGAGAACGATGAACTGGTCTGGTTCTTGTTGTTGTCCATGGATAATTCGTAATCCCCGCCTGTAATAAACTTCTGGGTAACAGATAAATCCCAATCGTAATCCAGATTCCTGTTTTTCGAGTCAGCAAGAGTTGATGCTCTTTGTCGGGTTTCCTCGCCAACCGTAAACTCAAAATCAATAGTAGGGTCAAAGTCAGCTTCCTTTTCATAAACAGATTGCTCGTTAATTTTCGCGTTATAACTTTGAACGGAAATGCTGATATTGTTTTTTAAAACACTCTCAATAGTTTCCTTCAAAGTAAGAGGTAAGGGCTCACTGGCATTCGCAACCCCAGTAAAGGGCAGTGCCAGAATAATGAGAGCGAGTTTGGAAATAAAAATATTCTTCATGAACCGCAAAACTCCAAAGCGTGAAAGGGTAGAAACTATTCTATAGACGTTCTCTATTATTCGGTAACTTTCTCTAACACTCATGCCCTGCAGGGGCACAAAAGCAAGTTTCAGAGGGGCCTTTAAAAGAGTCCTGAAAGAAACCGCTCAGGAGGGCCCTTTTGTGGAATTTACCCCAGGTCTCGGCAAACTCAATGTCCCATAAAACAGTTGTTTTACAATATTTTATCGGATATTCCGGGGAAAGGCTTGATAAGTTTTTGTGTAATGTGAAAAAGAATGACAGGGGCAATTATCAAAGGCAAGCAATATACTATTATTTACATTAAATAGTTGTTCATAACTATTTTGTATAAAATGATTTATTATATCTCATGTCCCCCATTTGGGGGATAAACTGGCAAGCGGGTTGACTTTTCGAAGTTTACATTAACTGTTGCATATTTTTAAGATTTGGTATATCTTCAATACTGACTCCAGCAGGCGAGCAAACCTATATAAAAAATCCTTTTCAGGGAATAGAACATGTCAAGAATTACAGCGGCTGATATTTTGAAAGTGGTACCTATTACTCGCAAAACTCTTTGGTTGTGGCAGAAAAAATATCGTTTTTTCCCAGATCCCCAAAAAGAGGGGCATCCAGGAGGCAAAGGCATTGTTGGCTATTATCCTGCATGGGTTGAGGAGAGGTGCAAACAGGTTTATGCCCTGCAAAAAAAGGGCTACACCATATCCATGATCAAGGAAATCCTTGAGAAGGAAGAAAAGGAAAAATCCACGCGCAAAGTGCTTGTGGTTGATGATGAGAGAAAGTTTTGTGATCTTCTCAAAAAAATATTTCAAAAAAATGAGTTCATCGTTGAAACCGCTTACGATGGATGGGAGGCCGGGAAAAAGGCCGCTCAGTTTCAACCCACGATAATGATTCTGGATATTACGCTTCCCGGCATAAATGGCCTTGATGTATGTAGAGACCTGCGTGCTGATGACAAAACGAAAAATATAAAGATTATCGCTATTTCAGGGGACCTGCGATATTCCGAGTCCGAGGTTCTTGAAGCCGGGGCCAATGCGTTTTTTGCGAAACCGGTCAATTTTGAAAACCTGTTATCTCTTTCCAGTGACTTTCTTGATCCGCCCAAGGAACTTTAGTTGGTTTGACAAGGTTTCTCCGCGCTGAAGAATTATTTCTTTTCAATTCGCAAAACCAAAAGGGTTGTGATATAAGCGGGAGTGCTTTTTTTAGGCTAGATTTTTCAGGCTGTATTTTTGATCTGCAAAATATTTTAATCTATGAATGGAAGTCAATTGACGACCCCGAACATCACCCAACTTGAGAAGACCGCTCTGGAACTAAGAAGGCTTGCCCTGAAGATCATTTTCCAGGCAGGATCGGGGCACCCTGGAGGGAGCTTTTCAGCGACAGATTTAATGACCGCCCTGTTTTTTGGTGGAATTTTAAATTACGACGCAAACAATCCCAAGGACCCCAAAAGAGACCGCTTTCTGCTGAGCAAGGGCCATGCATCCGGCATTTATTATTCGGTGCTTGCCAAAGCCGGGTATATTTCCGAGTCCGATCTGGATAGCTACCGGAAAATTAATAGCGCACGATTCCTATCCGGACATGCACACCCTAAAACTCCCGGAGTCGAAATTGCTTCAGGAAGTCTGGGGCAGGGACTGAGCGTGGCCCACGGAATAGCCATGGGAACCAGGCTGGATGGGAATGACTCGAAAGTCTACGTCATTCTTGGGGATGGGGAACTGCAGGAAGGGCAGATTTGGGAGGCCGCTATGTCGGCAGACAAATTCAAATCCAACAACCTGGTTGCCATCGTCGACTACAACAAGGTCGCGCAAGACAATATCACCAAAGACTTGAAAGACCTGGAACCTCTGGAAGATAAATGGAATGCTTTCAACTGGGATGTTCATCGAATAGACGGACATAATATGGAAGCCATCATGAAGGTACTTCAACTCCCTCTCCACCCGGAAAAACCCCGGGTGATCATTGCCGACACGATAAAAGGCAAGGGTGTTAGTTTCATGGAAGGCAAAACCGCCTGGCACGGTGTAGCGCCTTCTGCAGAAGATTACGAAAAAGCTTTAAAGGAATTGGTATAAATGAAAGACGGACCCACACGAGATGCTTATGGAGCCGCCCTGGTAGAAATGGGCACCGACCCGCGTATTGTTGTTCTCGATGCCGGAGTCAGTGACAGCTCGCGTTCAAAAAAATTCGGCGACAAATATCCTGAGCGGTTTTTTAATATGGGCATCGCCGAAGCGGATATGGTCTGCACAGCGGCTGGACTGGCCACCACAGGGAAAGTCGCATTCGCTACCGGATTCTCCTGTTTTCTCTTAGGCAGAAGCATGGACCAGATTCTGGTCAGCATCGCTTATTCCAATACCAACGTAAAACTGGTCGGCACACATACCGGACTCGCCGTAGGTGAAGACGGGCCCAGTGCCCAGATGATTGTTGATATGGCCTATATGAGGGCCATGCCAAATATGATCGTGATACAACCGGCGGATTGGGAAGAAACCGTCCAGGCTACCCGCGCTCTGATCGATTATGAAGGCCCGGCGTACTTCCGCTTGGGAAGGCCCAAAGTAAAAGCTATTTTCGACAGTTCCTATAAATTTGAGATTGGCAAGGGCAGGGTGGTGAAAAAAGGCTCTGAGCTGGTTATTTTTGCCACCGGCATCATGGTTCAGGAAAGCCTTGTAGCCATGGAAATGCTGGAAAAAGAGAACATCAATGTGACATTGGTAAATATATCGACCCTCAAACCCATCGACCGGGAACTCGTCATAGAAATGGCGACCAGCCATAAAGCCGTAATCACCGCTGAGGACCACAACTATATCGGCGGTCTAGGTGATGCTGTCGGCGAGGTTCTTCTGGATGCGCAAATTTCCAAATCCTTCAAACGCATTGCGGTGAGAGACCAGTTCGCCGAAACGGGAACCGGCCCTGAGTTGTTCGAGAAATATGGCCTGTCCGCCAACCATATCGCGCATGCTGTCAAAGACTCCCTCCGCTAACCACCAGCGTGACGCTGGACTCAGCATAACCCCGATGTCATCCTCGAGGAGCAGAAGGCGACGAAGGATCTCGCTTTTCAGCAAATAAGGCAGGGAACCCCATTAAAACCCACCCCATACAGCCTGCGTTTCCAAGTTGACATAATATATGTTATGGGAACTTGTAATAATCTATAGACCTCATGATTTTTGAAGACCATAAATTTTAAATTTGCCAGATGTGATATTCCCGGCAGTAGGAATTATACGCAGAGCATCCCCAGCTGTAGTGTTAGTGCCCAACTGACCGCCGCCGTGAAAGCCTATATATGTGTTGGCAGTAGAATCAATTAAAGCTGATTGAGTATTAAAGTAAGTCACTGTTGCATCAATCAGGTTGTATATGTACGCTTGGAAACCAAACCCATTGCTGGTGCCTCCATTGGTTCTGTCCAGTGCCCCTGTAAGGTAAGCGGAGCTTGCGTTATTGTACGAATTGGTCCTGGTTGTCCCAAGATTATCTGCACCTATGTTACCGCCGTAGTAACTAGTAGTGTCCCAAGTGGATCCGCCATCTGTGCTGATTTGCAATCCAAGTGTACAGTTTGTGCTCACAATAATATTTGAGCCGGTGATCATATAAACATCGTATGTGCTGTCTAGCCCGGTGAAATCAATCGTGCTTGAAGATGAAGCGGATTGCGAACTTATTAGAGTGAGTCCACCTCCTGAAGAAGCGACTAAAGCAGTCCCATTGGCCCTTTGATAATTGCTGCATATCCAATTACCACTCCCCAGGCTAATAAACTCCACCCTGTCATTAGCTGCAGTGGTAATATTGACCTCCCCTGGAAGAATTAGCGAAGTGGCATTATGTGTTAGCGTCAAGACGCCGGAAAATTTAACCGCTCTTCTCACTCCGGCAGTCTTTTCTGTAAACGAAGTGATAGTGGTTGTGCCGGTTATGAAATAAAAATCCTCATCACCAAACGTAACAGATGACGCAGAACTTAAGTCACTACCCTTGGTATCTTCAATATTTGGTTTAGCCATTTAATTCCCCCTTGTCTGAAATTTAAGTTATCCGAACAAGGAATATAGGCCAATACTTTTATCTTTCAAGTAATAAAACTCATGCTTCGATTTTCGGTCTTGATTTATTCGACCTAAATTTCGGTAATACAAAAGCTTTGCCTTTCAGTTTTTTTTTGAGCCTTCACAGTATCTGAAACGTTCTATCGGCCTTTTTTTTCTTGGTTTAGTTTCCTCGGGACCCCCTCAAGTTCATGCTCATAGACTCAGCACCAACGCCTTCTGAATCTCAGAAACTGAATACACCTCCTGAGTCTCAAATCGAATCAAGGGCAATTCAGCCGCAGAAAAAACTTCATCCAAAAACAAACTTTCTTTATCGAATCGCTCATGCAACTCGCCGCCTAACTCAATAGCGCAAGCCAGACTGCCATCTCCCTTACGGACCACCACAAAATCTACCTGTTTGGATTTAATTCTTTTAAAAGCCGCGAAATGTTTCTGGAAATCGACATCCAATAAATCCACCACACCGCATTTGGAAAACACCATAAATTCCGGACCGACAGCTTCGATCAGTGCGTCATAAAACTTTCTCTCCGCAACGCTGAAAAATTGTGTCTTTTTAGAGTACGGGAAATAAGAGGATTTGTTAAATTTTCGCTCAACCCAGCCAAGGAATTTTGTAACAAACCAAATGAAGATTAAAACAATCGCTAAAGCGGCAATGGGCTTGAACAATGTTTTTTCGAGTGAAAAATCCATATTTGGTATAGTATCTGAAAAAGAATGGTTTTTATATTTTTTTGAATTTTCCCTTTTTGCCTGAAAGACGTCTCTCAATAACCTCCATCCTCAAATAACCCTCTATGTGCGGTATTGCTGGACTCATCAATTTTGACCCCACGGCACAACCCGAAAATCCGGGTAAAGTCCTGCGCAATATGCTGGACGCTCTGCGCCACCGGGGACCGGATGACCGGGGTGAAGAGCTGATCCAGACAGAAAATGGCGTTACGCTCCATTTAGGCCACCAGAGATTCTCCATCATTGATCTCACACGGGGCGGACACCAGCCGATGTCCAACGATGACAAATCGGCCTGGGTATCCACCAACAGCGAAATTTACAACTATAAAGAACTGAGGACTGAGCTGAGTGGTGAATTCCACTCCGAGTCCGATACCGAGGTTTTATTGCGGGCCTACGAGCACTGGGGTGTGCAATGCCTGGACAAACTTGTGGGCATGTTCTCTTTTGCTATTTGGGATCAAAAAAAGGAAGCCTTGTTCATTGCCCGCGACCGTTTGGGAATCAAACCGCTTTATTACAATATTCAGGGCAGACAGTTTGCCTTTGCTTCCGAATTGCGGTCCCTGCTCGCCTCCGGATTTATTGATAAGAGCATCAACCCTACCGGACTTTATCAGTACCTGTCCTTTGGACATTTCATTGATCCTGTTATCGAGTCGGTTCGCGAGTTGCGACCGGGACATTATTTGTGGATTGATAAAAATGGCAATTGGGAGGAAAAAGAGTATTGGCATCCCCTGGATGGCAAACCATCACCTGTTACCAGCGAGGAGATCCAGGAACAGATCAAAACCAGTATTGAAGACTCCATTCGTTGCCGCCGTGTCAGCGATGTGCCTCTGGGAGCTTTTTTAAGCGGCGGTATCGACTCCAGTGTCGTGGTGGGCAATCTGGCTGAATCGTCTCAAGACCCGATCACCACCCTGACTATTGGCTTCGCAGAAAAACAATTTGATGAGTCTGAATATGCCCAGGAAATTGCCGACCGATTCCAAACCCATCATCATTTATTGCGTTTGAATGAAGAACAGCTTTTGCAGTCTCTTCCCGCCGCTCTGTCGGCGATGGATCAACCCACGATGGATGGCGTCAACACTTACCTGATATCACGCTCGGCAAAGGAGGTTGGACTGAAAGTGGTGTTGAGTGGTTTGGGAGCGGATGAGTTGTTTGGCGGCTACCCCTCTTTCCAGTTGATTCCCAAACTGCGAAAGACATGGCTGAAAACCATTCCAAAGATATTCATGAAATGGGGACTTGCTTTGAGCAGGAGCCTGCTATCTTTAAATCAGGCCATAAAACTGGAGCACTGGGTAGAGGGGAAATGGAGCGGAGCGCATGAATATTTTCTCATTCGCGCCCTATTCTGCCAGGATCAGGTATTAAATTTATTTGCCGACAAAGAACAGGCGCGAACAGAAATCGCAAAGGACTATTGGCGCACTGAACGCCTGGCTGAAAGATGCGATGATTCGTTTAACCAGATTTCTTATATGGAAACCTTTCATTATCTACAAAATATGCTTCTGCGCGATGCCGATATGATGAGTATGGCTCACCCTGTGGAAGTCCGGGTCCCATTCATGGATCATCGTCTGGTCGAAATGATGTTTCGCATACCGGGAAAAGAAAAAGGCGGGGATGCCAAATCTCTTCTGCTGAGTTGCATGAAGTCTTTGCTTCCGGAATCTGTTTCGCATCGCAAAAAGATGGGGTTCACCTTCCCCTTTGAGCTATGGATGCGTGGAGCCCTGCGCCCGGAAATAGAGCCTGTGTTATTATCCAAAACGGAGCAACTTGAGGGTCTCATATCGCAAAAGGCTGTGAGCGGGGTCTGGAACGACTTTCTTGCCGGGAAAATATCATGGTCGAGACCCTGGGCGCTTTATGTTTTGAAATCCTGGGCCAACAAAAACCTTTCATAGAGCGGAGAGTCTCTGCGGCGAATGGAAATTTCTTTTTATCAAGTAGATGTTTTTACCAAGCAGCTTTTTGGAGGAAACCCTTTAGCCGTTTTCCCCCAGGCGCAGGATTTTAAGGAAGAGGATTTGCAAAAGGTCGCCCGGGAAATGAATTTATCCGAGACCACCTTCGTTTACCCCTCCACCAGTGATGAAGCGGATTTCGATGTACGCATATTCACCCCTACCTGCGAAATTCCTTTTGCCGGCCACCCTACCCTTGGCACCGCATATGTTCTCCGGGAAAATGGACTGGTGACAAAGGATAAAAATCCGCTTCGTTTGAATTTTAAAGCGGGGATCATTCCTGTGTGGACGGAAGAAGACAAGGGTTTCATGCAACATCCTCCGGCAAAATTTCTGCAGGAACTGGAAAGATCAGAGAAAATCGCCCAGGCTTTGGGGCTTGGCCTGGAGCATTTGGACGGCAGATTTCCGATTCAAGTGGTTTCTACGGGCTTTCCTGCCCTTTTGGTACCGGTTATTTCATTAGATAAAATAAGGGAGATAGGCATTAATACCCAGACTTTGCATGAAGTCTTGGAGCCACTGGGTATCGATATGGTTTATGCGTTCACGACTCAGGTTGTGCACTCGAGTTTTAGCCTGCACTCACGTGCCTTTGCTCCTTCCATGGGTATTCCTGAAGACCCGGCCACAGGGAGCGTATCCGGAGCCGTTGGGGCCTATCTTGCGAAATATGATGTAATCGAAAAGGAAAAGCTCGGGGATATTAAAATTGAGCAGGGGTATGAGATGAAGCGCCCGTCTTCCATTTATGTGCAAGTCACGCAACAGGGAAGCGAAATCCAAAAAATTCGTGTAGGTGGGCAAACTCAGTCCGTATTCACGGGCCAAATGAATCTATAAGGGGATTTTTACTCTCGTTTTTCCTGATGGGGGTTTTTTAGGAGCAAACCAGCGATTTAAGCGTTTACCTTCGCTCTCGCTTTTTCCTGATCCTGAGCTTCCGGGGCATACATACAATTTGAGCAAACGTGGTCTTTTTCCCGGCCGCACATCAGGCATGTCTCAAAATCATGAGACCCTCTGAACGCACCACTGCAATGGTAGCAACGGCTTTCAGTTGTCGCTTTTTTCTTTATTCGGCGTTTTACCCGCCTTTTATTGATTAAAAGTTGGCTGAAGGAGGAATTCATGCGTTTTACCTGTCCAGGTTATAAGTATATGGGAGCCCTGTTCTTCCATAATACGATGATAACTTTGAAAAAAAGTTTCAAAATTCTTTTTCATCCCCCGTTCAAGAGAAGGTTACCGAACAAGCAGATACCCCCTATTCTGCCTTGTACCTGATAGTAACTGATGCTAAACTTTATCTACTAACCCGTATAAAAATCAATATTTTGGCTACATGGTGCCTTCTCAGGTAAAACAAGGGGTTCCGGCAGACCCGGCAAATCCAATTCAGGAGATGTTCAACGCCGTTGCACCCCGATACGATTTTCTCAATGGGCTATTGAGCGCAGGGTGTGACAAGTACTGGCGAAAAATAGCTGTCGACGAACTGGAACCTGTAGCAAATCGCGTTTTTCTTGATGTCGCAACGGGAACTGCTGATATTGCCTTGGGATTGGCCTTACGAGACGCGTCTCGCATTATCGGTATTGATTTCAGCACCAGCATGCTCCAGTTGGGGAAAAACAAGGTGACTGCTAGAAACATGCAATCGTCCATTCAATTATTTCCGGGGGCCGCAGAAAATCTGCCGCTTAAAAGCAATATTTTCGACGGCGCGATTTCTGCTTTTGGGGCCAGAAATTTCTCTAACCTGAATCATGGGATTCGTGAGATTCACCGGATTTTGAAACCACGGGGTAAAATCGTGATTCTCGAATTTTCTTTTCCTCAGAATGGACTTTTACAATGGCTTTATCGCCTGTATTTTGGGAAAATTTTACCTGTTATGGGGCGCTGGATTTCCGGGCATAAAAACGCCTATTCCTATCTACCCGATTCTGTGGAGGGTTTCCCCAAAGGGGAGGCATTCTCTGCCATCCTGAAAGAAAACGGTTTCGATTCGGTTAATTTCAAGGAATTGACCTTTGGTATCACGACCATTTATACGGGTTTCAAACATGCCTGAATCAAAAAATCATTTCCGAAATCTTGCATGGGGTTGCTTGGTTCTTACCTTCGTTCTCCTTAATACGAAAGATTTCTGGACTGGGTTCATCCCCTCTTCTCAAGAAGAGGCAGTTCAAGGAAGCCTGGAAGACAGTCAGGAATATAAAAACATACTGGATTTACAAAAAGCCTTTGTACGCAATGCAAAAAAAATCAAGCCCTCTGTAGTCAGTGTGAACAAGGTCAAGGAATTGGTAGAAAAGTCGTCCTGGTATAATCCCCACAACCATGGTTCAGAACCCTGGTACTCAACAGTCAGGAACTGGTTTGTGCAAAACCTGAAGGGCAGAAAGTATGCCATTGAAAATGTCGGGTCGGGCATCGTTCTGGATTCCAACGGCTACATCCTGACCAATTATCATGTTATTGAAAACCTCGACAGAGTTCTGATCAAATTATCTGACGGAAAGGAATATTTCGCCAAAGTTCTCGGCTATGACACCTATACCGACCTTGCGGCCCTTAAAATTTCTACCCTGCGAAGATTGCGAGAACCAGAATTTGGACAGGCTCAAGATTTAAGTGTCGGCGAATGGGTAATGGCGATCGGCAATCCCTATGGACTTGATGGAACGGTCACTGTGGGCGTGGTCAGTGGCACAGGACGGACGGACCTGGGTATCAGCCACTTTGAAAATTTTATCCAAACCGATGCTTCCATCAATCCTGGGAACAGCGGCGGCCCTTTGATCAACCTGGATGGGCAAATTGTTGGCATCAATACGGCTGTGGCGGCCATCGGCTCTGGAGTGAGTTTTGCTATACCTGTAGAGATGGCTCTTAACGTGGTAGACCAGCTCATCCACAAGGGTTCGGTAGATAGAGGATGGCTGGGAATTGGAATTCAGAATTTGACCCCGGAACTGGCAAATAGCTTCAGCTTGGATAGCCCGGACGGCATACTGGTTAACAATATTCAAAATAAAACCCCTGCCCAGGCAGGTGGAATGCTTCGGGGGGATATTATCATCCAGTTCGATGGTAAAATTATCTCCAGCTTGAAATATTTCCAAAAACTGGTTGCCGATACAACTATTGGAAAAGTGGTTCCCGTCAAAATCTTAAGAGACGGACAAGAAAAAACACTGCAAATCAAGGTTGGTAAAATGCGTTCCTAACCACCAGCGTGATACCCCTTCGGGGCACGTGTGGTAATCCCAACCATAAATTTCATGCCCGGAACGGGTAAAGGCAAATGATGAGCATAACGCGCGACCCAATATGCAATGGCTTTGTTTAGCTGGCAAAGAGTTGTCTCGGCCTAATGAGTCATTACTGATTTCCAATAACTTCAAACCCTGCTTCAACGATCTGGGCTGATACCTCCTCCAATTTAGTTTGTGATTCATCAAACTCAATGGTTACTTCCTTTTGCTCGAGATTGACATCCACTTTCTGGACACCTGCCATCTTAGCTACCGTTTCATTTACGGTTTGAACACAATGTTGGCAAGTCATTCCTTCTACCTGCAGAACTTTTCGCATCATAAATTTCCTGATTTAAAAGGTTAAAAATGAGTCCTGATCGATACTCATAGATATCACAGGACGCTTTTTTCATCAAATCATCAGAAAAGAGGCCTTAAAATATATCCCTGCCCCCCTCCAAACCGTCTTTTAGACGTAATATCAAAAGAAAAGCATTAAAAAACTCAAGAATTTGCCATTTGAGCCGTAACAAAATTAAGGCAGTCTGGAGGCTGCGTAATAGGGGGTTTAAAATTATGTTGAGTCTTGGAGGACTCGGCGCTGGTAAACCCTTCAAATCCTTATAAATTCCAATTCATGGAGGAAATGGAATGCCACTACGAATCTTCAATAACTTAAGTTCCGCGTTTGCTCAAAACAGGCTGGAAGTCAACCGCCAAAATCTTGGAGATGCCATAACTAAAATTGCATCTGGCAATCGGTTGATTGGAGGCACGGGCAATGCAACGGAAAAGGCTACATCAGAATTACTTCGTTCAGATACGCGAACTCTCAGGCAAGCAGCAAAAAACCTTAATGATGGAATTAGTCTCATCAATGTCGTGGAAAGCGGATTGGGTGAGCAATCAGGAATTTTGATACGTCTGCGAGAACTTGCATCAGTAGCAGGTGGGCCCATTGGAGAAACTGAACGGGCTACACTGCAACTTGAAGTTAACAGTCTTATAGAAGAGTTTGACCGACTGACTAATGCAACAGAATTTAATGGCCAAAAACTTTTAGATGGCAGTCTGGACGGAAACCTTGCCGCCAATGAGCATGTGGTAATAAATGTTGGCCTGGATTCAAGTGAGTCCGGTCAAATAGATTTGAATAAAGTGATAAATTTAGCGTCAACAGCTTCGACAAACATTGGTATCGATGCTGTGTCGACAGAAACATTTGAGTCGGCAACGGATAGCTTGGCAATAATTGAAGCCGCACTGGATACGATCAGTGGCTATCGGGCCTCGATTGGAGCAACCCAGAACCGGTTCACGAGGGCTCTGAGCACGTTGAATGTTTCAATTGAAAATCTGACCGCAGCCTATTCAGCCATTCAAGATACGGATGTGGCCGAAGTGTTGGCTGATTTGACCAAGCAGCAAATCCTGGTTCAGTCATCCACGGCAATGGTCGGGCAAGCAAACCTTATTCCTGAAGGAGTATTATCGCTACTGCAATAATAAATTTTTATTATGAACAAACTTGAATCAACCATAAAAATAGGTCGACAAAATACTGTCAACGGATCTGCCAAGGGTAAAACCAAGGCAGTCGCGGGCAAATCATCTTCTGCTAAAAATGTCGACAGGGTAACGCTTTCTAAAACCTCAAAGACCCAGGCTTCGACCAGTGAAGTCAAAAATGTTGCGAGTGAAATACGCCAGGACCTGGTCACTAAATTTCGCGATATTCTGGAAAAAGGGTCTTATGAGGTGAAGGCGAACGAGATCGCTGACAAAATTGTTCAAAAAATCAAGGAAAATAAAAATCACATGGCTCTATAAAGTGATTTGAACAAGCTAGGCTGCGGTCCGACCGATCAAACTGTCTTCAACGAAGACAAGTTTGGGAATTTCCCGATTGATTTTAATTTTGTTTCCCACGCTTTTCCGATTTTATTTGACCTGAGGTCCAACGATTCCAACTTTTCCAGCTTTTCCGTCCTCGCCAAAAGTTCCATACCCTTCCGGGTAATTTGATTATTTCTCAGATCCAGTTTCCGCAGATTACCTAGTTTTTCTGATATCAAAAGAGCTTCTAATCCCTCATCGCCCAACTGATTTTTTCGCAAATCCAAATCCTCGACATTTTCCAAATCCGGATACTGGCTCAAATAAGCAGCTTCAAATACCGTTATATCCAGTTCTACCAGCCTGAGAACTTTTGGATTAAGAGTTAAGCGGGCTCGCACAAATTTCTCAAATAGCGTAATACTACGAGCACGGGTTCCGAATAGTTTTGCATCAATAGCCGCATTAATCGCATCAATGCTACCTTTGCTATTATAAAATATTTTCAGAAGCATCTCTTTATTGGCCGCGTCTTGATCTAATTCATCGTGATTTATTTCCTCAGAGTTCATAACCATCCTTGTTTTCGCAATACCTTGTTTATCCTGACAGGGTTATAATAACTGATTTTCTCAAAATTTTTGTTATACTTCCACGGAAAGATTGATCGTTTATTTGAATCTTTCATCTAAGCCTAAAGTCAATATTTCCCCAATCATCAAGATTGCGGAATATTTAATTTGCAGATCCCGTGAATATTGCCAAACTCATATTTTCAAAAATCTTTTCGGCTTTCATGGATGTATTTCCCATTATAGTCGTTATCGCTTTTTTTCAATTAGCCATCATCCAAAAACCCTTCCCCGACTTAAACCAAACTATATTTGGAGTCTTTCTTGTCGTCATGGGGCTTTTCATTTTCATATTGGGCCTGGAAAGTGCCCTTTTTCCTATTGGCGAAAAAATGGCCAATGATTTTGCTCTTAAAGGGAATCCTTGGTGGATAATATTTTTCGGATTTGCTCTGGGCTTTTCCACCACAATTGCTGAACCGGCTTTAACTGTCATAGCCGGGAAAGCCGGGGGTCTCGCCGCCGGAGCAGGAGCCATCGAAAATACCGAGAATTCAATCGCCAACTTTGTTTTGGGCCTTCGTTTTACCGTAGCCTTTTCAGTGGGCCTGGCTATCGCTTTGGGTGTAATGCGCATTTTGAGAGGGTGGCCTCTAATTTGGTTTATTGTGGGAGGTTACACACTCATTGTTCTTACCACATTTTTTGCTCCGCAAGAAATTATAGGAATCGCCTACGACTCAGGGGGGATCACAACGTCTACCATTACTGTTCCATTAGTAACTGCCTTGGGCGTAGGTTTGGCTACTTCCATACGGGGACGAAATCCGATGCTCGATGGATTTGGGTTGATAGCCCTGGCAAGTCTTAGCCCTATTATTTTTGTTCTGGGTTATGGAATTTTGATCTATGGAGTGAGTATTTAATGGACTCTGGAATCCTTACAACACTGATTGAAGCCCTGAGCGGGACATTACTGGATATTCTTCCGATAATACTTGTATTGGGTTTCTTCCAGGCTGTGGCAATCCGGAAAGTAATTCCTCACCTGAAGCAAAAATTGATTGGTTTGGGACTGGTTGTTCTGGGGCTGGGAGTTTTTATTGTTGGCCTGGAGCAATGTGTTTTTCCTATCGGGTCACAAATGGCCAATCAATTGACCGATCTAAATTTTCTTGCAGGCTACGATTCTGCCAGAGTGGAAGCTCTCCAAAATTCCAGCCATATAGATCCTGGAATTTATTTATGGACTTATATTTTTGCATTTTTGATTGGCTTTTCAACCACTCTTGCGGAGCCCGCATTGATAGCGGTAGCCTATAAAGCCCGTGATATCACCACGGGTGCTATTTCTGCCTGGGGTCTACGAATATCTGTTGCGTTGGGTGTGGCTGCAGGTGTGACTTTGGGTGTTTACCGTATAGTAATGGGTAATCCCCTACATTATTATATTGCCACAGGATATGCTTTTTTAATTGTTCAAACATGGTTTGCGCCCAAGCAAATCATTCCCCTCGCTTATGATTCGGGAGGCGTCACCACCTCAACCGTAACGGTTCCGTTAATCGCAGCATTGGGTATAGGATTAGCCTCAAACGTTCCAGGGCGTTCGCCCCTGATAGACGGGTTCGGATTGATCGCATTCGCATCCCTTTTCCCTATGATCACTGTAATGGCTTATGCTATGATCACCGAAAAAATATCGGAGCGAAAAGAGATTGATGAACCTTCGTAAGGAGTTAACAGCTCATGCGTTTTAAAATTATATTGGCATTGGTAAATGAACAGTATCAGGACGATGTTATTGAATCAGCAAAATCAGCTGGCTCAACTGGCGTCACCATTCTTAATGCCCGCGGAGAAGGAATTCACAAACAAAAATCTTTTCTGGGGCTGACCATGGAGGCCCAAAAAGATATGCTCTTGTTTCTGGTTGAAGATTTTATTGCCAATAATATTATGGAAGCGATTTATAAAGCGGGGCATCTAAGTGAACACGGTAATGGAATCGCATTCAGTCTCGATGTAGACAGGGCCATTGGCCTGGAAAGCCAGATGCCTACGATGGAAAAAGATGCAAAAGATCGTTACTTTTAAATAACCTCATTGAGGAGATGGGAATGGCTGATATTCAAAAAGTTCGTGACGTCATGATGTCCAATTTCACCAAAGTGGATGGAATCATGAAAGTCTCTGATGTCCTGAATATGATGCGGGATAGCAAAATTAACGCGATCCTGGTGGAACCCAGGGATGGAAATGACGTTTACGGCATCATGACCTTGAAAGATATCGCCAGAAAAGTGATTGGACAAAACAGAAAGCTTCATGAAACCCATGTTTATGAAATCATGTCCAAACCAGTGTTGTCGGTTAAATCCGACATGCCCATCCCCTACGCGGCACGGTTCCTGAGCAACTTCGATGTTTCCTACGCCATGGTTATCGAAAATAATGCTGTGACGGGAATGGTCTCACTAAACGGGATGGTGGTCCGGTGGAAGGACTGATTTTTTTCATCAACCCTTTTTCAAAGATGTTCCGGCACGGCTGTCCCAAATAACGGTGTCCGGACTCGACACATGCCCTGCCTCCGAACGCCAATGATCCAACCCCGCCTGAACATTTAATATCTTGACGCACTCGTTCATGCCCCCTGCTCCACCTATATGAGAATAGAGTTTTCTCAAATCACCAATATAGGTTCCCTGTTCTGATTTATATCTGTCCTGGGCTTCGGCGATATTGGCCAGTGTAGCTTCGGCCATGGCATTATGATTGAAAATATCATTTTTAAGGCGGGTATAATCGATCATGAAATTAACATAACCCCAGCCGACCAGGGGTAAGACCGCAAGAACAAGCAAAACCCGTTTCCAAATCTTGTGGTCCAGTAAAATCCCTGTTATCCCAAATAGCAAAGCAACCCAAATTGAATATTGGGCAATTTGTTCAAAAATCCCTAAGGCAGGGATTTTATCTCCGCAGGAGGATTGCCCAAAAACAATAGCCGGTGCCGGGAACAAAATTAACAAAAAGGCCCAGAAAACTAATTGTTTTAATTTATTGCGCATCAGATCACAAATTCAGTTATATGAAATATTCAACCGCCTGTTGCCAGGAAACTGTCGACCGTTGGTTTGTATCAGATTAAAACCCTGATTTCTAGTAACATTTTCATCGAGCATACATTTTCTGTGAAATTAGGGCTTCACAGAATAATAGTCCTGCGCTAAGATTCGTCTTTTATCAGTACTCATAGAATCAGTAAATTTTGGGAGTTGTTGCAGATGAATACAACCAGCAGGTTTGAAGACAAAGGGGATGGCACCCTGTTAGACAATGACTCCGGTTTGGTCTGGGCAAAAGAAGACTCTTGGCCCGTTGCTCAGGACTGGTTGAATTTCCAGGAAGCCCTGCAATTTGTCGATGAAATGAATAAAAAAGACTACCTCGGCTACCATGACTGGCGTTTCCCAGAAAAAGAAGAAATTGAAAAAATCTTCATGCCGGAATGCACTATCATGGGCCGTTCAAATCAGGAAATACACCTGGATCCGCTTTTCGCCACAGGTGGAGGTAATGGTTCATGGTGTCTTCCCTTTGACCAGCAGGCGGCATTTTATTTTTCCTATGGAACCGGTAGCTTGCAACATTATGATCAGGATTTCTCCCAGGGTTATGTTCGCTTGGTGAGGCTGTATCCTGCTGACTAAGGAGTTTTTTCCTGAACCCGTTTTCTGCAGGGTATCAGTTTCGGCATTTCTTCCGGTGAAGCAACCATTTGTTTGATTTCCACTTGATTGGACTCATAGGCAATCGTAGCGATTTGGTATCTGTCCCGATCCACTTCTTGTTGACCACCTTGATACTGGCTGAGAGCGGCTCCCAAAGCGTCCCACTCCATATACAATAAAAATTGTTCTTCCGTATCAGTCAGTCCTAAATCGATCACTAAATCACTGAACTCCAGTTGAGTTACCTGATCAACGGGCTTACCTTGGCAGAACTCCATAAAACCTGTACCTCCTCCAACAGGTTTATTACAGGTTAGTTTTGAAAAATCAAAACTGATAAGGCAATCCTTTTCATCCAAGATGACCGTTATCTGGGATGTCGTATCTTTACAGGGCATGACTCACTTTCCGGCGTGGGGTGCAACGATATTCATACTGATATCAACAGACGGAGCCGAATGAGTTAATGCTCCCACAGAGACAAAGTCTGCCCCCGTTCCGGATATCTCATCCAGGGTTTCTAAAGTAACACCACCGCTGATTTCAACTTTTGCTTGTCCATTTATTAGTTTGACGGATTCACGGATCATATCAATGGTCATATTATCCAGCATAATGATATCCGCATGATTTTCCAATGCCTCCTTAACTTCATCGAGGTTTTTGGTTTCGACTTCAATTTTATTTTGATTTCCTAATGCCTCACGCACTTTTTCAACCGCCCGGAAAATGCTCCCGGCAGATTCAATATGATTGTCCTTAATCATCACCGCATCATACAACCCAAAACGATGATTGGTACCCCCGCCACAACTCACCGCATATTTTTCAAAAACCCTCAGACCGGGAGTGGTTTTTCGGGTATCTAAAACTGCAACAGGATATGCCTGATCAACAAACTTGCGAGTCAATGTTGCGATGCCACTCAACCATTGTAGAATATTCAACCCTGAGCGCTCTCCCTCAAGGGCCTTAACATTGTCGCACTTAAATTTGATGACAGTCGAACCTTTAGTGACCGAATCGCCATCCTGAAAAGGCTCGGAGATAAATTCGGTTTTCGAGTCGAGTTTCAGGAATAAGGCCTTAAAAATTTCCATTCCGGATAAGATTAAAGCCTCCTTGGCAACCAGTTCTGCCTCGCAGAGCTGTCCCGGAGAGATAATATTTCGGGTAGTGATATCACCACTGTGGATATCTTCTTCCAGGGCAGTGGCGATGAGGGATTCAATATCCGCAGTCATGAGCGGTTTATTTGCCATCGTATTTTTGCGGTTAAAGGAGTATATGAAATTTGAAAAGGCTCGCTAGTCATCCTCTCCTGAAAAAAGATTCAGGATGTCAGCAAAGTCATTTAACCCCTCTTCTGTTGCACATTCTATGATTACTGATCTTACCTCTTTGCCCCTTATAGCCTTTGTAGTTTTGGATTCATCACCCAGTTTCTCAGCCATACTGCGGATCAGTTCGTCCAATGCATGATTAGCCCTGTTTTCATCTAACAAATCCTCGCTATTGCTCCAAAACTCAGAAACCGGATCAGCAAGGGTCTGGCTGTGGTAGTTGGCGAAATCAGTGATGGATAAGATTCCTGCCACCTTACCGTCTACCGTGGCTACGATATGACGAATCTGATTTTTCTTCATGGCTAGAAGAGCCTCATTCATGGGTAGAGAAGCTTCCATGGTAATCAAGGGGCTCTCCATTAATGAGGCCGCCGTGACTCGGTCCGGGTCTAATCCTTCTGCAACGAGTTTCTCAGACATATCACGATGGGTCACAATTCCAACATAGTCATCCTTTTCCATGACTAATAAGGAACTGACCGAACTTTCCTTCATTATACAAGCAACTTCTTTAGCAGACGTTTCTGATGGGGTCACCAGTATCTCTTCATGCATATAGAGTCTAATCTTATCCATATCTTTCTCTCCTGGTCAAGACAACTCGTTTCAAGTGGAATGAATCTCTTGCATAATCTTGTCACCGCCCATATCCAACAACATGTTGCCCATTTCATTGCCCAGAGTAACAGCATTGACCTTGTCACCTTTTAATTCTTTTTTGTATAAGGTCTTTCCGTCAAGGCTTGCAACCAGTCCTCTTACTGTCATTTCATCACCTTCTATGGTAGCAAATGCACCAATGGGAACATTGCAACCGCCTTCAAGCTGAGTGACAATGGCCCTTTCCGCATCCAGAGCAAGGTGCGTGTTTTCATCATCCATATCTGCCAGAAGAATCTGGTTGTCAACATCGTGTTTGCGGGTTTCTATTCCCACGGCACCCTGCCCCATGGCGGGCAATAAAATTTCAGGGCTTATAATTTCAGAGATCTTGTCACCCCAACCCAAACGAATAAGACCAGCCGCGGCTAGAATAATCGCATCCAGTCCTTCTGTATCCAGTTTCTTGATTCGCGTTTCCAGATTGCCGCGAAGAGGAACCAGGTTCAGGTCCGGACGATAATGAAGCAATTGCGAAATTCTGCGCAAACTGCCTGTCCCGACCTTTGCGCCGTTCGGAAGATCATCCAACTTAATGTTGTCTCTTGAAATCAATGCATCAAAAGGATTCTCTCTTTTTGTCACACATGCGATACATAAAGCAAAAGGGAATTTTATGGGCATATCCTTCATGCTGTGAACAGCAAAATCGACATCTTTTCTTAACAGGGCTTCTTCTATTTCCTTAACGAACAACCCCTTCCCGCCAATTTTAGCCAACGGGACATCTTGAATCTTATCACCAGAAGTTTTTATGATGACAATTTCCACAGGAATATCCGGATTCTGCGACTCCAGCTGGCCCTTAATCCAGTTAGCCTGCCACAATGCCAGAGGACTTCCCCTGCTGCCGATTTTAAGTTTTCTCAATTCCATTCAATCATCCAAATGGAATAAGTGACGAATTGCTTTTAAATAGACATGGCCATCCTTGGACTGGGTCTTCTTTTTAAGATTGATGGTGGGCTTGTGCAAAAGTTTGTTGACCAATGATTGGGTCAATTGATGGATGGCCTTCTGATCATCGTAGGAAAGATGCGAGAGGTTTTTAAGTGTTTTTTCTGCTTCATTTTTTCGCATCTCCTCAGCACGGTTACGCATTTCAACAATGGTGGGGACCGCGTCCAGGGTGGAGAACCAGTTGTTAAATTTTGTAACTTCCTCTTTGATAATCTCCATGGCGTTTTCGGCTTCTTTCTGCCGTTCCTCCATGTTTGCGTTGACCACATTTTGTAGATCATCGATGTCGTACAGATAAACGTTCTCCAAATCGTTCACTTCCGGGGCTATATCCCTGGGAACAGCAATATCGATAAGAAATATCGGTTTGTTTTTTCTTTTGTGTATGGCCTGCTCTATCATTTCCTTATGAATGATAAATGTCGGTGCGGCAGTCGAAGTGATGACAATATCTGCCCGATACAATTCCTCTTTGAAAGCATCAAAATCCAGCGCGCACCCATTCAAGCTCTGCGCAAGAGAAATGGCCCGTTCATAAGTTCTGCTTGCCACGTACACCGTTTTAACGCCATAGGATATGAGATGTTTTGCGGCAAGTTCTGCCATTTCCCCGGTTCCCACCAGCATTACCGAGTGATTTTCCAGATCCTCAAAGATTTTTTTTGCCAGTTCTACTGCGGCGGAACTGATAGAAACTCCCCGCTCTGAAATTCCGGTCTCTTCCCTTACTTTTTTTGCAACATTGAAGGCCTTTTCAAACAACTGGTTCAAAACCAGGCCGGTTGAACTTAAAGCCCGGGCAGTGCTGTAGGCGTCCTTCACTTGTCCCAGAATCTGCGCTTCCCCCAAAATCATCGAGTCCAAACTCGCGGAAACTCTGAAAAGATGCTCTATGGCCTGATTATCCCGATAGCTGTAAAAATACTGATCCAGTCCGCCTCGTGCGATTCCATGATAGTCACTGATGAAATCTTTCAGAAGTTGAATGCCTTCCTCAGAGTCTTCAACACGGGCATAAATTTCAACCCGGTTACAGGTTGAGAGAATGATGTTTTCAACAATTTCCGGACAGCTGACCAGATGTTCCAGAGAGGCTTCCAGCTTTACCTGATTGAAGGCAAGCTTTTCCCTGATTTCCACAGGCGTAGCCTTATGGTTGACTCCCACCAGAACAAGATTAGATTCGGTTGATATCATAATATGTGTAAAAAATAAGTCCCGACAACTGTTATGAACCCAAGAATTGCTCCTTGAGCGGCCTTCTTACCTCGCAACCCCACAGCCATTCTGCCAAAAAAAACGAGGCAATAAATCAACCAAGTTGCCACGAGCGGCAGGGTGCGCGTAAGATCCCAGGAAAAAAATGGCTGGTCCATTTCTGTGTTCTGAATGGATCCAGTCATAAAACCCAGGGTAAACAACGGAAACCCTATCATGATCACCTTGAAGTTCAAATCGTCCAGAACCTCAAGAGAAGGCATCCTGAAATACATGATGCCAAGTTTTTTAGATTTAACCTGATGCTCCTGAATCAAATACATGATTCCGGCGGCAAACGCGATTGAAAATGCCGCATATCCCATGATTGAAAGGGTCTGGTGCATGGTCAACCAAAACCGCACCTCCGACGATTCGGGAAGCAAAGCCGTCTCTTTAGAAAGAAAGACAGAATACAATAAAACAATAAAAACCAGAGGAATGACAAAAGCCCCCAGATCCTTGATTTTATATTTCCACTCCGTTAAAAAATAAACCACAACCATCAACCAGGACAGAAACAATGCCACTTCAAAAGAAGTGGTGTAGGGACCGTGACCCGTCTGGCTGGAACGAATTCCTATCGAGACCGTTTGGCAAACCAGACCAAACGCCACCGTCCACCCGGCAAGAGTCGAAACCAGAGGTCTGCGGTATGCCAGATAAACAAAATAAGCCAGCGAAGCCATGAGATAACTGAATAAAGACAAGTTGAACGAAATTTTATCCATGACCGCCCTAAAGAGAGTTTGCAAAACCCGAGATTCTTCGTCGCAAACGCTCCTCAGAATGACAACGAGGCTCTATTTCGTCATGCTGAGCCTGTCGAAGCATCTCGCCTTTACGCTTCTTTGACTTACGCAAAGCTCTCTCAAAATTAAAGTACAGAAATCGTGATTTTAAAAGCTTAGCAGGTATCGTAACATTTTGTTTTCACGTATTCAACTCTTCGCCAGAGGGGCAACTGGCAATAGCTGTATCTGGCGAGCAAAGAGTTATTTCGGCTTAAAAAGTGATTGCTACATTCCCTCCCACGGGAGGGTTGGCTGCTTCTTGTCACCCTGAGGCACTCGAAGGATTCTGGAGTGGAGTAGAGCAAATGGGGATAGTTGTTGAAAATATGCTATAAATGTAAAAAAAAATTGTCTAATTGAAAACCCGCAAAAGGTACAGCATATGAAAAAGAAGAAGTCCTTACTGCTGGCAGAACATAAAAATATCCTTATGCATGAGGTTACAATTGATTGGCCAAGCTTTTTTAGTATTGTGGCCAAAACAGGTTTTAGCTTTTATTTAAAAAATCCAAAAGTAATCATTTCAGCAATATCAGACTTTAAGAGTTTAGTAAAGATTAAGAAAGAACTCCCCAATGAGGCAATTACCGTCCTACTTTCTTCCTATTTTTTGTGTCTCGCAGATGCTATTGGTGACGCACATCTGAATTATGCTATCCACCAGTTTCAAAATAAAATAAAAATAGATGCGTTTAAGTTCGATTTAGAAGAGCTAGGAAACCTCTACCTTGAGGACACTACTTTTTTCAAAACAATAACCCTAAAGGTTAAAGAAACTTTAACAAAGGAAAAGTTCTCCCCAAAAGATATTGAAAAAATAATTCGCCATACAAGAGAAGAACATGCTCGGTACTTAAGGGCCTTTTTAATAGCCAACCACTCATCGTTCCCCCAATTTAAAGAATTCTATAAAACAGTCCTTTTGCCAAACCAGGAAATCTGGACAAAACCAGAATTGCTAGAAGATTATAGAGAGAAGTTAAATGAGCAGTTTGCAAGCCCAACATTATTAGACGGTATTAATTTGGATCAGATATATGTCGAGCCAACTTGCACAGCATTAATTTCTACCTCTAAAAGCAGAAAAAAGGATATTCAGGAGCCTCAAAGTATTTCAAAACTAGTAATGAGCCTTCTTGACCTCAACCGCCCTATAGTGATTGTGGGAGAACCAGGCCACGGAAAAACTTCTTTTGTTAAATACTTGGGTAGTTTTTTGGCCAACAATCCTGAGTGCGGTTGGTTTCCCATATTTAGCGAATTCAAGAATATTCAACCTGAAAATGATTTCCAAGGTTTAGATCCTCAAGCTCAAGATTTTTTAAATGATGAGTTCCCATCAAAAAAGAGAACACTTTTCATCCTAGACGGCTTGGATGAAATTTTAGGATCGTCAACGCCACCAGATCTATTTACAAAATTCCTAGATCGTCTAATGGAGAAAATGAAAAAGTATCAGAGGTTGGGGATTGGAGGGAACATAATAATAACTTCAAGGAAAAAATTTTTAGAGGCCCAGCCCGATTGTATTCCCAGCACTATCCCCCACCACTTACTGCGAATTGACAATTTTGACCAAGAAAAAATTGAAAAATGGATGGGGAAATTTAATGCCCACAGCGGAGAGGAAAAGGTCACCCTAAAAACATTAGAGGGTTATGGATTTTTTAAAAGCGCAGATGAGGACTTCATAGGACAACCAGTTCTTTTGTCCATGGTTGCGGGTATTCTAGCAAACCCAGTGGGAAGGGAATTATTCCAGAAGGGAAATAATTCTCATACAAAATACGGGATATATCGGACGATAGTCCAATGGACCTATAACCGAGAAAAAAACAAGGAAACAGGTGTGGCCGCTAGAGTAAAATTTAAGGATTTTGAGGACTTCCAACTATTTCTTGAGTCTATTGCGTACGTTCTAATAAAAAATGAAACGCAGGCACTAGACGTACGTTCCTTCAAGGAAGACTGGAAAGGTGAAAAGGACTTGGAACGTTCCTTTCCCCTAGAGGTTCTCGAAGAAAAACTAGTAAATATTAAGCTAGTATTTTACTTCAAGGGGAAAGGGGAGATTTTAGATTCGATGGGGATGGAATTTTATCACAAAACATTCAATGATTTTTTTGTGGCAAATTTGATTTTAAGGGCCTTGAGTAATATCAACTTTTTAATAAAACGGTATCCCAAGGATGAGATAACAGCCCATATGCTATTGAAGGTTCTGGGATGGCAGAAATTAGATTCGTCTATTTTTGAATTTTTAAAGGAAGGGGTTGAAGAGTCCAAAGACTTGCCGAGTGGAGACTTAGGACCTCTTTTGGAGCATTTAAAAATAGTTTTTCGAGAACAAACGTTACACCACTATTATGATTGCCCTGAGGTTTTAAATCTTCTTGGAAAAAGATTGCATGAGTTCTCTGTCCACGGTTTGGCAAATTTTCACAAAATAATTCTTTTGCTTAATGAAGTTTTTACCCTTGCAGGTGGTAGTGCCTTAAACCTTTGGCCTAAAACCGACCCCGAATTGCTTCAGAAATTTATTGGTTTTCTGAATTCTCTAACTCCGAATTACTTTAATGATTGTGATTTTTTATTTAAGAATATCGTGTTAGAAAAACAAAATATTGTCGGCATAGATTTCATAAGAAGCAGATTTTCAAATACAAGGTTCGAAGAATGCACATTCATAAAATGCGATTTTATTTCAGCATACTTTATGGATTCAAATCTAATTAACTGCAACTTTAAAAGGCATGACCAGTTAATAATGGGTGAATCAATTATCTCCTACCGCAATTCCTTCACAGCAACTACATTCAAAAACTGCACAATTGAAAATTCTAGAGGGTTTTATTTTTGGAAGAATACCATCCAAGACTCCATAGTCAAAAAAGTTGAAATTCATTCTGCATCAGAGTGTGACTTCAAGGGAACTGAGTTTGTTGATTGCAACTTCCACTCTTCTGATATCCATGACTGCAAATATTCTAATGTGATTTTTCAAGACTGTAGCCTTAAGCCTACTGATAAACCAGATTTATTAGACACAGATAAGAAGAAATTGAAACCTCTAGAGGGTAGTGCAGTAAGGAGCGCAATTAGGGATTTTGGTTTTGGAATAAATTCAAGGAAATATGGTCAATATTTATTTATTTTAGATATTGCCAACTTTCTCGGTTATTTGGATTCTAATCAAAAAAATAAAGTTCTTGGCTTTGTAACCCTCCCTTAAAATAGGACCATTGTAAATTAGAGTTCTCCGGCATAATGCGAAGCAAAAAGGAGAATGATAATGAAGAAGAGTCGTTATACAGAGAGTCAGATTATTAAAGTCCTGCAT